>Ga0209646_1000194_pt1 | contig 74630 bp, 68 predicted proteins | sample AraplaL_Col_mTSA_FD_184259 | JGI IMG/M metagenome (GOLD analysis project Ga0209646, IMG submission 184259) | Arabidopsis root microbial communities from the University of North Carolina, USA - plate scrape CL_Col_mTSA (SPAdes) (version 2) | ecosystem: Host-associated > Plants > Roots >...
CCCACCCGCCACCCGCACCACTGGCCTACGGACCGCCTCTAAAAAGAATCCAAACCAGCACACAGCGCACGCCCGTGCCGACATTTGAATTTAGCCCGTGCCACGACAACTAAAAACCGGCTAGACAATGAGTGGCGCCCAACACCCCAGCCATCACCCATCCGCCCGCGCAAACTGCCTTCGGTACTCAGCCGGACTCACACCAATTTTTTTGCGGAAATGATGCATACGCTTTTCGTCACTTACTGCGCTGGTCCGCATTGCAATGGCGCGGCGCGTGCGGCCGCGCAACTGGCCCGGCTGGGCTTTCCCTTGAAAATCATGGCCGGCGGCATGACCGGCTGGATCGATGAAGGGTTCCCGGTGGCACAGCACCCCTAACCCGGGACGACGGCGCTAGCGGAACTGTCACTCAGCCAGCGCCGCCATCGTCCCAATCCGCTTTGGCACGCCCGCCACGATCGTCGCGACCGCAACGGCCAGCACCACGGCCGCCCCGATAAACACGCCCGCCGCGCCATTTGCGTCAAACACGACGCCGCCTGCCGCGGCGCCCGTTGCAATCGCGAGCTGCACGGCCGCGACGATCAGACCGCCTGCTGTTTCAGCCTCATCGGGCACGGTGCGCGTGACCCACGTCGACCAGGCGACCGGCACGCCGCCGAATGCCATCCCCCACAGCGCAACGAGCGCTGCATCCATTATTGGAGCCTGGCCCAGCGCGACAAGCGCAATGCCGAGCACGACCATCAGCGCGGGCATTGCGATCAGCATTGGCCGCAGCCGGTGTTCGAGCACGCGGCCTGCGAGCGACGTCCCGACGAAATTGGCGATACCGTAGCCGAGCAAAATCGCCGACAGCCCATTGACGCCGACACCGGCTACCTGTTCAAGGAACGGCCGCAGGTAGGTGAAGAACGCAAAGTGGCCCGTGAACACAAGGATGGTTGCGAACATCCCAAGACCAACGGTTGGCCGGCGCAACACGTCAATCAGCGTGCGCAGCCGCGTGGTGCCGCTGGGCGCCATCGACGGCAGCGTCATGGCCTGCGACAGGAAGGCGATGCCCCCGAGTGCCGCAGCGGCCAGGAACACGTTGCGCCAACCGATCAAATGGCCGAAGTAGCTGCCCAGCGGTGCGGCGGCAATGGTCGCCACGGCCACACCGCTAAAGATGATCGACAGCGCGCGCGGCACCATGGCGGCGGGCACCAGGCGCATCGCGGTGGCTGTTGCCATCGTCCAGAAGCCACCCAGCGCGATACCGAGCACCACGCGGCCAATCAGGATCATCGTCAAGTTGGCCGCAAACGCAACCACGAGATTCGATGCGACGAGCAGTACCGAAAACGCCAGTAACACGCGTCGCCGGTCAATGGTGCGTGTTGCGGCGGCGGTCAGCAGGCTGGTGATGAGCGCGACGGTTGCTGTGGCGGTAACGGCCTGCCCGGCGACGCCCTCGGTCACGCCGAGGCTCTCCGCCATGGGTGTGAGCAAGCTCGCCGGCAGGAATTCGGCTGTGACCAGCCCGAACACGCCAAGCGCCATCGCAAAAACCGCGCCCCAGGCGGGTTCATGGGGAGCCGCCATCGTGTCGGCAGTGGAAATTCCAGGATTCATGCGTCGGTCCGTATCAGGGGAAATACCAATGAGACCGTATCGTAGGAAACCACGGCAGGACGGTCTATGACATACAATCCGTGATTATTGATCAATCGTCCGAAAAGAACGTCTGGGATGTCCGAGCCCTCACCGCCTTCCCTGCCCCACGTGCACGACCTTGTCAGCGAGCTGCTGCTGGGCATGCGGCTGAGTGGCGTCCAGTACCGCCGCATTCAGGTTGCGCGGCCGTTTGGCCTGAGCTTTGGCGATGCGCCGGGCCGCGCGCAATTTCATTTCGTGGGGCGTGGGCCAGTGCTGCTGCGCGATGCGGCCGGCATGACGATACGACTCGAAGCGGGGGACGCGATCCTGCTGCCGCGCGGCAGTGTGCACGCGCTGGTGTCCGATCCAGATGCACCCTGCCAAGCCATCGACGCATTCGAGGCCGCAAAGATCTGCGAAACGGTAGCGTCGGTCGGTGCCGCAACGGAGCCTGCCATGGGCGACGCACTGATCTTCAGCGCGTGCATGGAGTTCGATCTGGGCGGCATGCAGCCGCTTGTCGGTACGATGCCCGAGTTCATGCACGTCGGCACCCTGCTCGCGCGCTACCCGGAAATCCGCCCGATGCTGGATGCGATGGAGCGTGAATCCTGCTCGGAGCGTGCGGGCTTTGCGGGCATCCTGGCGCGGCTCGCAGACGTGGTCGCCGCGTTTATTGTCCGCGGCTGGGTCGAGTGCGGCTGTGGCGACGCAACGGGCTGGGTGCAAGCGCTGCGCGAACCCAAACTGGGGCGCGCGATCGTCGCGTTGCATCGTGATCCGGGCCGCAACTGGAGCGTGGCCGAACTGGCCACCGAGGCCGGTGTCTCGCGCTCGGTCTTTGCTGAGCGTTTTCTTGCGGCGACGGGCATGACGCCCGTGCGCTACCTGACCGAGCTGCGGATGCGGCTCGCCGCGCAGTGGATCGCTCGCGACCGAGAGGCGATTGAAACCGTCGCGTATCGGCTCGGGTACGGTTCGCTCGCCGCATTCAGCCGGGCATTCAAGCGCGTGGTCGGGCGGCCGCCGGGGGCCATGCGTACGGAAGGTGCGGAAGTCGACGCGTGATGCGCGTTCCGCGCCTGGCGCCGTTCAACCGGGCCGATATCCCAGAGCATCGCCGTTGTTGAGCTGATCTATTCGGCCGCCTGCAGATCGGCGATCACCGCCGCCAGAAACCGCGCTGCTTCGCCCCCCGTTGCGACACGGTGGTCAAACGTCAGGCTCAGCGGCAAGACGCGATGGACAGCCGGTACGCCGTCGGCCGCCACCACCTGCTCGTGGATACGGCCGGCGCCCAGGATTGCCACCGTGGGCGGCACGACAATCGGCGCGGCATATTTGCCCGCGATCATCCCGAAGTTCGACAGCGTGATCGTGTTGCCGCGCATCTCCTCAGGCGGAATCTTGCGTGCCTTGATGTCGGCGCGCATGCGTTCCAGGCCGGCGCGCAAGTCGGCGGCATCCCGGTGCGCGACGTTGCGCAGCACCGGCACGAACAGGCCCTCCGGCAAGTCCACGGCGATGCCCAGGTCGATCTTCTCCAGCACATGACGGCGCCCGGCGTTGCCGTCGAACCAGGCATTGAGCCCAGGTTCGGCGCGGCAGCCGGCCACAAGCGCGCGAATCAGTCGGATGGTCACATCGGTGCCGGGTGCCCAGGCGTGAATGTCGGCGTCGTCGATGACGGTGGCGGCAGCCACTTCGTTCTGCGCGCGTGCCATGTTTTGCGCCATGGCCCGGCGTACACCGCGTAGCACCTCGGGCGGGCCGAGTTCGGCAAACGTCTTGGCGGCGCGTTCGACATCGGCGGCAGTGATCACGCCATCCGCCCCCGATGGCGTGACCATCGACAGATCCACATCAAGTTTGCGTGCCAGCGCGCGAACCGCCGGCATGGCCTTGATGCCGCCCGCTGCGGCGCGGGCACCCACCGCGGCCGGCGCTTCCTGCACAACATGCTGGCCGGCCGGCATCTGGCCGACCACAGTGCCCGCGTCGGCATCGTCTCCACCGGCGCCTTCGAATGCCGCCAGCGGCGCGCCGATGTGCACGATGTCGCCCGGCTGACCGAACAGCTTGGCAATGCGCCCCGATTGCGGCGACGGAATCTCGACAATCGCCTTGGCAGTTTCCACGGAGACCAGTGGTTGATCGGTGGCGATTGTGTCGCCCACCTGCACGTGCCACTGCACGATCTCCGCTTCCTGCAACCCTTCGCCGAGGTCCGGCAGTTTGAAGACGATCATCGCTCAGGCACCCTCCAGCGTTTTTCTGACGGCAGCGAGGATGCGTTCCACGCTCGGCAGGTAGTGATGTTCGAGCCGGGGCAGCGGCATAACCACGTCATAGCCGGTCACGCGCTGCACCGGGGCCTGCAGCGAGTACAGCCCGTGCTCGGCAATGTTGGCGGCGATCTCCGCGCCAAAGCCGGACGTGCGCGCAGCCTCATGCACGATCACGCAACGGCCGGTCTTGGCCACGGATGCCAGGATTGAGTCCATGTCCAGCGGCTTGAGCGTGGCCACGTCGATCACCTCGGCGGCGATGCCCTCGTCGGCAAGGCGATCCGCAGCGGCGAGCGTTTCCTGCAGCGCCCCGCCCCAACTCACCAGCGTCACGTCGGTGCCGTCGCGCAGCAGGAAGCAGGTGTCCAGCGGCAGCGCCTGGCCGTCGTCTTCCACCGGTTGGCGGAACACGCGGTAGAGCTTGGTGGGCTCGAAGAACATCACCGGATCGGGGTCACGGATGGCCGCCAGCAGCAGCCCATACGCCCGCGCCGGCGACGACGGCACCACGACGCGCAGCCCCGGGATGTGCGTAAACAGCGCCTCGGGGTTTTCCGAGTGGTGTTCCGGCGCATGGATGCCGCCCCCGCTCGGCGAGCGGATCACCAGCGGGCACGACAGCCGCCCGCGCGTGCGGTTTCGCAGCCGCGCCGCATGGTTGAGCACGTGATCGATGGCCGGATAGATGAAGCCGCTGAACTGGATTTCGACCACCGGCCTGAGCCCCATCGCCGCCATGCCGATCGCAGTGCCGGCCAGCGCGGTTTCCGCCAACGGGCTGTCGATCACGCGCTGCGGGCCAAAGCGTGCCTGCAGGCCGACCGTGGCACGAAACACGCCGCCGTTCACGCCGATGTCTTCGCCCATCAACACCACGGATGGGTCGTGCTCCAGCGCGTGCGCCAGCGCCATGTTGATCGCTTCCACCAGGTTGACGTCAGCCATGGTTGGCCCCGTTGGAAGCAAACGCGAGCGCCATCGCGCGTTGCCATTCGAGCGCGCTCGGCAGGGTCGCATACAGGTGATCGAACATCGCAGCGGGCGTCGGAAATTCAACCGCCTGATACGCGGCAACGGCCGCTTCCACCTGCGCATAGCACGCGCGGCCGAGTTGATCTTCCTGGGCCTTATCCCAGGCGTCTATGCTGGTCAGGTAGTTGCGCAGCCGCAGGATGGGTTCAGCCTCCCAGGCCTGCTTGACGATGTCGGAGTCGCGGTAGCGCGTGGCATCGTCGGCGGTGGTGTGGTCGCCCAGGCGGTATGTCAGGGCTTCGATGAGTGTGGGGCCGCCCCCTGCCCTGGCGCGGTCAATGGCGTCCTGCGCGGCCTGGCGCACGGCAATCACGTCATTGCCATCCACCTGCAAGCCGGCGATGCCCGCAGCGATGGCCTTCTGCGCCAGCGTCTGTGCGGCGGTCTGGCGGCTGCGCGGCACCGAGATCGCCCACTGGTTGTTGTTGATGACGATCACCAGCGGCGCCTTCCACACGCCCGCGAAATTCATGCCTTCGTAGAAATCGCCGCGGGATGTACCGCCATCCCCGAGGATGGCGACCGCCACCCGTGCCTCGCCGCGCAACTGGAATGCATAGGCCGCGCCTGCTGCGTGGCAGACCTGAGTGCCGATCGGCACGCAATTGGGAAAATCTTCGGGGACTGCGCTGAACTGGCTGCCGCGCTCGTCGCCGCCCCAGTACAGCAGGCTCTCGGCCATGGTGACGCCGCGCAGCAATTGCGCAGCGTGATCGCGGTAGGACGGGAACAGCACGTCTTCGGGGCGCATGGCGCTGGCCAACCCCACGCCAATCGCCTCCTGCCCCACGGACGACGCGAAGGTGCCGAGCTTGCCTGTGCGCTGCAGCGCAACCGCCTTGGCGTCAAAGGCGCGTGTAAGCACCATCGCGCGATACAGCGCAATGAGCGCCTGCACATCTTGCGCAAATGCCGGCAATGGCTGAACCGGCTTGCCCTCACGGTCCAGGACTTGCAGGAAATTGATCTGAAAGCTGCCGACTGTGGTCATGACTGCAGCCCCTCGTCTTCTTATGGAGGTGGGACGTCCGTCGCGGGTGTTGCCCGCGCCTTTCCACACTAGACGCTAGCCGTGCGAAAACAAGCCCAGCCTTTTGGCTGAGACGCAGGCGGTATTTGGGTTTTGCAGTGCAGCGGAGGGCGACGTAGCACTTTTCCACGAGTGCCGTAACACATGTCCAACTCCATCGAGAACCATGGCTGGACAATGCCTCCTCGTTTCTTTTCAAGGAGCCACGATGTTTTCCGAGTACCGCGATCGCATCTCGCAGCTCAAAACCGAAGATGCGCACTTCGCCCGGCTGTTACGCCGACACACCGCGCTGGACCAGCACGTCCGCAACATGGAGTCGAACATCCGGCCGCCCGCCCAGCCCGTCCTCGACAATCTGAAGCGCGAAAAGCTGAAGCTGACGGATGCGCTTTACGCCATGCTGCGCGCCTGATCTTCGCCCGGGCGCATGTTGGTGCCTTCCTGGCACTGGCACAGCCAGCCCCACACCGCCCGCACGCCGGCGTCTTCCAGCCGCGTGGCGGGCGCCACCACCCAGAATGCGTAGCGCCGGATCACGGGGCCGCTGAACGGCTGCACCAGCGTGCCGGCCTCCAGCGCATCGCGTACCAACGGCAAATTCGCCAGGATCACGCCCTGCCCCGCCATCGCCGCCGACATGGCGTGGCCGTCGTCGGACAACACGATGCCGCCGTCGGTCTTCAACTTATGTTCGATGCCTGCCGCCCGCACCCACATCGGCCAGCCGATCGGCTGTGGCAAGGTGCGTTGCCACTCGGAGTGGATGAGCGGCACGCGCGCTAGATCATCGTGGGATTGCACATTCAGGCCAGGATGGCAGACCGGCGCATAGGCATCGCCAAAAAGGTGTTCGGCGATGATCTCCGTGCGGGTGTCAGGCGACTCGCCGTAACGCACGGCCAGATCTGCGCTGCCACCATGCAGATCGACCACCGTGTCGGAGGCGTGGATGCGCAGGTCGACCTCCGGATGCCGCGTGGCAAATTCGCCAAGCCGGGGGACCAGCCAGCGTGCAGCCAGCCCCATTGGCACGGTGAGCGTGACGCGCTGGCGTACCGGCGCTGCTTCGGGCGCACGAATGGCACCGATGGCCTGCGCGAACGCGTCAAAGCCGGCATTGAGCACGGGGTACAGCCTTTCTCCGGCTTCGGACAAGCGCAGGGCGCGCACCTGGCGTTCGAAGAGTGCCACGCCCAGCGCGGCTTCCAGGCGCCGGATCTGGTGGCTGATAGCCGTGGGCGTCACCGAGAGCTCGTCGGCAGCACGCTTCATGCTCAGATGGCGCGCCGAGGCTTCAAAGGCCCGCAAGGCGCTCAGGGGCGGGAGTTTTCGCATGCGCGGATTGTGTCACGGACGCTGTCTCCCCACAGATGGCATGGATGAATCCATGTCACTCATGGCACGCAAAACATGTCGTTTGTCGCGGTGCAGCGCGGTTCGTAGAGTGGTCACACATCCACTCACAACGGATTCAAAAAATGGCCACCGCAACCCGCCTTCTGCACCTCGATTCAAGCGCCCGGCCGGGCAGCTCCGAAACCTCACGCCATGGCTCGCACTCGCGCCGGCTTTCTGCGCGCTTTGTGCAGCGCTGGCGTGAACATGAGCCCGATACGCAGGTCATCTATCGCGACATCGGCGCCGAACCGCCTTCGCCGGTTGATGGTGGCTGGGTGCACGCCGCATTCACCCCGCCCGCACAGCGCGAACCGTGGATGCACGATCGGCTCGCGCAAAGCGATGCGCTGATTGACGAACTGCTCGCAGCCGACGTGATCGTGGCCGGCGTGCCGATGTACAACTTCGGCATGCCTGCGCAGTTCAAGGCGTATATCGACAACATCGTGCGCGTCGGCCGTACGTTTGGCTTCGACCGCAGCCGCGCCGGCGAGCCCTATTGGCCGCTGCTGGCGGGCATGGGCAAGCGCCTCGTCATCCTCAGTTCGCGTGGTGATTTCGGCTACAGCCCCGGCCAGCGCATCGCACACATGAACCACGTGGAAGGCGGCGTTGCCACAGCGTTTGGCTATATCGGCATCGCCGATGTGGCTTCTGTTGCCATCGAGTACGACGAGTTTGCGGATGAACGGTTGCGCGCGTCGATTGCTGCGGCAGAGGCGCAGGTCGACGCGCTGGTCGAGCACATGGCCGCCGCCGAAGTGGCTTAGTCGATCAGCCGCCCATCTGGCTCGAAGAACGGGTGCGGGCCGTCGAATTCGCCCACGTAAGCGAGATGGCTTACCAAGCCCTGACCCGGCACCCATGCGTGCAACTTGTAGGCCGGCGGTTCCATCACAAAGCCGGGTTCGCCAGCAGGATCGAGGTCCAACGCCACCTGGTGCGCGGGCGACGGGCACGTCGACGCTACCGTGCCCGCGAACCGCACATCGATGGAGCGATGCAGATGGCCGCAGAGGATGCGCTCGATGTTGCCGGCGGCACGCACGATCTGTGCGAACGGCGAGATGTCGTCTTCGGCCAGCGATTGCACATCCATGTGGCCAATGCCGGTCGCAAACGGCGGATGGTGCATCGCGATGACGGTCGGACGCTGCGTTTCCAGCGCTAGCGCATCGGCTAGCCAGTCGAGCCGTTGCGCGCCTAGGCGGCCACCGGGGTGACCGGTGTCGAGCGTGTCCAGCACGATCAGGCGCACGTCGCCGATGTCGGTCCAGTACTGGAAAGCGTTCGGGTCTTGCGCGGCCGCTGGAATGGGCGCGAGCCAATCGGCAAACGCCGCGCGCGCCGCGTCACGGGCGTCGTGGTTGCCGAGCACCGGCAGCATGCGAATGCCTGCGGCATCCAGCGGCGCAAGCACGGCGCGCAGGTGCGCGTATTCCTCAGGGGCACCGGCGTCGACCAGGTCGCCCGTCAGCACGATGGCATCGGGCCGTTCGGGTTGCGCAAGGACATGCGCCACGCAGCGCGCCAGATACGCGGCGGAATCTACGCGCCGGTAGGCCAGTTGCCCGGGCCGCTTGATATGAAGATCAGTCAGTTGCAGGAAGTGCATCGGGTTTCAGGCTTGCAAGGTCAGTAGACGATCGGCGGGAATATCGAAGCCGACCGCATGGCCCGGCGCAAAGTGCTGGCGGCCGGGCACATCGATAAAGAGCGGCGAGGTGGAAACGCCCGCCACGCGCACACGGGTACGAAAGCCGAGAAACACCGCCGATTCCACGGTGCCCTTGAGCGCTGCGTGCGCCGGATCGGCGAGCACCGCATCTTCGGGGCGGAAGAACACGGTGTCCCCCTCGCCTGCCGGCACGGGCACGCGACCGCCGGTACAGACGAACACGCCATCCCGTCGCAGGCCGTCGAGCCGGTTCATGATGCCGATGAAATCCGCCACGTGCCGGTTGGCCGGCTGGAAGTAGATCTCACGCGGCGTGCCGATCTGCGCGATGCGGCCGGCGTCCATGACGACGATGCGGTCGGCCAGTGCCATCGCCTCTTCCTGATCGTGGGTAACGTAGATGGTGGTGATGCCGAGGCCGCGCAGCAAACGGTCCATCTCGGCGCGCACGGATTCGCGTAGCTTGGCGTCGAGCGCCGTGAGCGGTTCATCGAGCAGCAGCACGCGCGGCTCCGGTGCCAACGCGCGGGCCAATGCCACACGTTGACGCTGGCCGCCGGAGAGCTGGCTGACGCCCCGATCGGCATACGGCGTGAGGTGCATCATTTCCAGTAAGGTGTCGGCACGGGCGCTGATCTGCGTGTCCGACAAACCGTTGTGCCGGCGCTGGATACGCAGGCCGTATTCCACGTTGCCGCGCACGCTCAGGTTGGGAAACAGCGCGTAGCTCTGGAACACCATGCCGACACGGCGGCGTTCGATCGGGCGCGCGGTGACATCCTCGTCGCCAAAGTGGACGGTGCCGCCAGCATCCGGCGCTTCCAGCCCCGCGACGATGCGCAGCGTGGTGGTCTTGCCGCAGCCCGAGGGGCCGAGCAGCACGACGGTTTCGCCAGCGGCGATATCGAGGTCCATCGACTCCAGCACGCGCTGGCCGCCGAAGTGCTTGCCGCAACCGCGCAGGCGGATCGGCACGGGTGCCAAATGAAGGGGTTCGTTGCTCATCAAGAAGCCTTTCCGTTGTTCACACGCAGGCCGCCAAAGCGCTGCATCAGCACCAGCAGCGGCACGATCATGACGAAGAAGATCAGCGTGTACGCGCTGGCAATCTCCAGGCGCATCGACGCATAGGTGTCGGCCAGGCCGACCGGCAACGTCTTGGTTTCAGGCGTGTGCAGCATCCACGTGAGGTTGAACTCGCCCACCGACAGCGTCACCACCGTCAGCGCGCCGGCCAGGATGCCGGGCTGCACGTTTGGCAGCACGACGGTGCGAAAGCGCTGAACAAACGACGCGCCCAGGCTGGCTGCACCCTCCTCCAGCGTCTTCAGGTTCTGCCCCGACGCCACGGCCGCCACCGAGCGCACCATGAAGGGCAGCGTGAACACCACGTGCCCGACCACGATGAACCACAGGCTCTCGCGGAACCCGCCAAAGCCCCCGTACGCAACGATCAGCCCCAGCGCCGTCGCCAGCCCGGGCAACGCCACGGGCAGCGTCAGGAATTCTTCGATCAGGCGGCTGGTGCGGCTTTGGCGGCGCGCCAGCACATAGCCGGCCGGCACGCCCGCCGCCAGCACGATCACCAGCGTGCACAGCGCCACCAGCAAGGACATCCAGATCGACGCCTGATACATGTCCCACACCTGCGCGACCCAATCCAACGTCCAGCCGCTCTTGAAGCCGCGGATGTAGTTGCGCGTCAGGCCCACGGCCATCGACAGCACGACCGGCACGATGAGGAACAGGCACAGCAGCAGCGTAATGAACCACTGGGCAATAGACAGCGCGCGCTTCATGCTGCTGCTCCAGTCTGGCTACCGCTCGCCGTGCGCGCAATCGCCAGCACCAGCCACGTCACCACACCCAACACCACCGACAACGCCGCCGCCATCGCAATCCCTGCGTTGAGGGTGAACTCCGTATAGATCGTCATCGGCAGCACGTCGATGTCGGTGGCAAGCGTGAACGCGGTGCCGAATGCGCCCATCGACGTGGCAAAGCAGATCGCGCCGGAGGCGATGAGCGCGGGCGCCAGCCCCGGCACCAGCACATCGCGCGTCACCTGCCACGACGATGCACCCAGCGAGCGCGCCGCCTCTTCCAGCGAGCGGTCGAGCTTTTCCGCCGCAGCCATGACCGTCAGCACCACGCGTGGGATCGAGAAATACAGGTAGCCGAGAAACAGCCCGCCGATGGAATAGGCGAAAACCCATTTCTCGCCGACGATCTTGTGCGTGACATCGCCCAGCAAGCCCTGGCGCCCCGCAAGCAGGATCACCATGAAGCCGACCACGACGCCCGGAAACGCCAGCGGGAAGGTCAGCATGGCGGTAATCATCCGTTTGCCCGGCACGTGATGGCGCACCAAGAACAACCCGGCGATGGTCGACAGCACCAGCGTTGCCAGCGTGACGGCGGCCGACAGCACCACCGTCGAAAACAGGCTGCCGAGGTAGCGCGACGTGGTCAGCGCCGCCGTGTATGTGGCAATCACGCCCTCGCTGCCGCTCACACGCAACAGCGCGGCCATCGGTAGCAGCCAGAACGCGCAGAACAGCGCGACGGCCGGTGCCAGCAGCGCCACCCGCCACTGCGCGGGCAATACCGCGTCGTCTGGCAAGGTGGTTCGGGTGACGGTGCTCATGCTCAGCGGACCTCGTTCAGATAGCGCGTGCCGAATGCCTGCTGACCGGCTGCCATTTTGTTGAAGTCCACCGTCTTGGCGCGGGCGTATTCGCTGGCCGGCAGGAAGCGCGACGCGGCTTCCTTGCTCATGGCATTGGCGCGCACCGGGCGCAGATAGGCGTTGGCCCACAGCGTCTGGCCTTCGTCCGACAGCACGAAATCCAGCACCTTCTTGGCGTTGTCCGCATGCGGCGCGCCGGCGGTCAGGCTCATCACGTATGGCACGGCAATCGTGCCTTCCTGCGGGATCACGAATTCGACATTCGCGTGATCCTTGTACTTGGCGCGGTACGCGTTGAAGTCGTAGTCGAGCAGGATGGGGATTTCACCGGCGACGACGCGGGCGTAGGCCGTCTGCTTCGGCACGATCGGCGCGTTCTTCTTCAGTTGCTTGAACCATTCGATGCCGGGGCTGAAGTTGTCCAGCGTGCCGCCCAGCGCCTGGTTGACCGCCACGGCGCCCACATAGCCGACAAACGCGCTGCTCGGGTCCAAATAGCCGACCATGCCCTTGTATTCGGGCTTGAGCAGGTCTTTCCACGAACGCGGCACGGGCTTGCCTTCCAGCGCGTCCTTGTTGACGAAGAAGCCGAGCGTGCCGGAGTGGATCGAGAAAAATGCGCCGTCCGGGTCCTTCATGCCGGCCGGAATGTCATCCCAGTGCTTGGGCTTGTAATTGGCAACCAGGCCCTTCTCCTTGGCCTGATACGCAGACGTGATACCGAGGTAGGCCACATCCGCCACCGGGTGCGACTTCTCCGCCAGCATCTGCGCGATGGCCTGGCCGGAGTTCTTGTTGTCGAACGGCACGGTGATGCCGGTCTTGTCCTTGATGGCCTTGATCTGGCTGGCCCAGTCGGCCCATTCCGGCGGGCAGTTGTAGCAGATGGCAACTTGCTGGCCGACAGGCTGGGCCTGCACCGGCGCAGCTACCGCGAAGGCAGCTGCAGCCACGAGGCCGCATGCACGCAGCCATTGAACGAGACGTTTCATCGAGACGCTCCTTGCGTATCAGACGTGAGGGAAGAAACAACGGAGAGAGACGTTTCAGCCGGCGCCTTGGCCAGCGTGCCGCCCGCCAACAGCCGGTGCGGCAAGGTGATCGACGGCACCACCTCCCCCGCGATGCGGCGGGCCAGCGCCTGGGCGGCATCCGCCCCGATGCGTCGATGCGGCTGCGCAACCGTCGCCAGCGCGGGCGAGAGCCACTGCCCCATCGCCAAGCCATCGAAGCCGACCACGCTGACGTCTTCGGGCACGCGCAGGCCCATCTCACGCAACGAGCGGATGGTGAGCAGCGCCAGGCGGTCATTACTGCAAAAGATAGCGGTCGGGCGTGGCGGCGCCAGCAAGCGGGCCAGCTCGGCGGGCAGCATGACGTCGGCGTTGAAGTCGATTTCCACGGGCGGCTGTGGGGTGACGCCGGCAGCTTCCAGTGCTTCGCGATAACCATCGTGGCGCCGCGCCGCGCGGTCGGACGCCGCCAACGTGCCCGTCAGCATGCGGATCTGCCGATGCCCCCGTGCCAGCAACGCACAGATGGCGTCGCGCGCGGCGGCGCGGTTATCGACCGTCACGCTGCATCGCGCGGGAATGCGTGCCTGACCAGCGGTTTCGTTGTAGGCCAGCACATATGGCACGTGCTCGGCATCCAACCGATCGAGGTGCGGGTTGGCAGCTGCATCGGCCACCGTCAGGACCAGGCCGTCGACGCGCTGCTCGAGCATGGTCTCAATGGCACGGGCCTCGCGCTCGCGATCGTAGGCGGTGGTCATGAGCATCACGCGCTGCCCCGTGATCGAGGCGGCATCTTCGATGCCCTGCATGCACTCCGCAAACACCGGGTTGGCCAGGGACGGCAGCACTACGCCGACCAATCCCGTGTGCTCTGCTCGCAACTGCCGGCCCAGCGCGTTCGGGCGGTATTGCAGGGCATCCATGGCGGCATGCACGCGGGCAAGCGTCGATGCGCTCACGCGCTCCGGCGTATTCACCGCACGCGATACCGTGGCGATCGAAATGCCGGCATGCGTTGCCACGTCCTTGATGCTGCTCCCCACGGCGGCCCCTGGAATTTGTAAACGTTTACATCGTAGGTGCCGGGAGTGACCGTTTCATGACAACCGATGCTGCACTGCAGTCATCGCTGCAATGCAGCATCGCCATTGTTGCGGCTGGCAAAGTTACAAGGCTCGCATATGCTTCTTACCAAACCGAGCCAGCCAGACGCGTCAGTGCACGCGTCACGGCATGGCCCGCTTGCTGCTCTATCCCCTTGCGCCGCTGTGCTCGCCACCCCGCTCTGGAGACTCCATGCGTGTATCGCCTGTACTCGATGTGCCCGCCACCACCTTGCCCGTCTTGATGCAGCAATACGGGGCGGTACGGGCGCAATCCCTGGCCCTGGCCGCACCGCTGTCCGACGCCGATGCCACCGTCCAATCCATGGACGATGCGAGCCCGGCCAAATGGCACCTCGCCCATACGACGTGGTTCTTCGAGGCGTTCATCCTTGGCCCGAATGTTGGCCAAAGCGTGCCGGGTTATCGCTCGCCGGATCCGCGCTATCGCTACCTGTTCAATTCGTATTACGAGACGGTCGGCGCAAGGCACCCACGCCCGCGCCGGGGCATGCTGACGCGCCCGACGCTCGACGAAGTGCGCGCCTATCGCGCCCACGTCGACGCGGCCATGCAGCGCCTGCTTGCGGATGGCGTGACGGATGAGCTTGCGCGGTTGATCACGCTGGGCCTGCACCACGAACAGCAGCACCAGGAACTGCTGCTGACCGATGTGCTTCACCTGTTCGCGCAGAACCCGCTGTGTCCCGCCTATACCGATACGCCGGTGCCGCGCGTGCATGCGGCGCCTGTGCAGCCGGGCTGGGTCAGCTTTCAAGGGGGCGCCGTGCAGATCGGCCAGACCGATTCCAGCACCGGCTTCATGTTCGACTGCGAAGGCCCTCGTCACACGGTGTGGCTGGAGCCGTATGCCTTGGCAACGCACCCCGTCACCAACCGTGATTGGCTCGCTTTCATGCAGGACGGGGGGTATCGGCAGCCCACGCTGTGGCTGTCCGACGGATGGGCGTGGGTGCAGCGTGAAGGCATCGACGCCCCGCTCTACTGGCGTGCCGGTACGGACGAGGGCGAAGGTTGGCAGCAGATGTCGCTACACGGCCTGCGGCCGGTAGAGATGGAGGCCCCCGTCACGCACGTCAGCTTCTACGAGGCCGATGCCTATGCCCGCTGGGCCGGCGCCCGCCTACCCACCGAAGCCGAATGGGAACACGCGGCAGAAGGCTTGCCTGTGCAAGGCAACTTCGCGGGCCGGGGCGCATTGCGCCCGCTGCCCGACCATGGCATCGCCGAGGCTGGCAGCCTGCGGCAACTGTTCGGTGACGTGTGGGAATGGACTGCCAGCCCCTATGGCCCCTACCCGGGCTTCGAGCCAGCCGAGGGCGCGGTGGGTGAATACAACGGCAAGTTCATGTGCAGCCAGATGGTGCTGCGCGGCGGGTCGTGCGTGTCGCCCGAGGGACACCTGCGGGCGACGTATCGCAACTTCTTCTACCCGCACCAGCGGTGGCAATTCACCGGGGTGCGGTTGGCGCGGCGGGCGTAGCCGCCACAGCTGGGCACCTAGCGGTTGCTGTCGAACAGCATGTTGGTGGGGGTGCCGGTCGTGTCCTGGCTGCTGGGCGCAGTGGCAGCCGGCTTGGCTGCCGGCATTGGCGTTGGCGCTTCAGGGACTGCCGGTTTGCTGGCCTGAGCGGCGGCAGCTGTAGCTGGTGGTGCTGCCGGGGTCTGTACGGGTGCCGGCTTGGCGCCCTGTTCGGCCAGCTTGCGACGGCGAGATTCCAGCCCCGCCGCAATCTCGTCTTGGTGATACCGCTTGGCAAAGTCGATCACGTCCATCTTCTGCTGGTTGCGCAGGTTCATGTCCGCGCCCTCATCCAGCAGCAGCTTCACCGTGGTGATGTGGCCGTTCATGGCGGCCATCATCAGCGGCGTGGTGGCGTTGGGGCTTTCCGCATCAATGTAGGCTGCGTGGTCGAGCAGGTATTTGACGATGTCGTCATGCCCATTGGTGGCGGCGTAGTGCAGCGCGGTCCAGCCGGTCTTGTTGACCTCCACGTCATACGTTTCCACCATCAGCTTCACCATGGGCAACAGGCCCTGGTAAGCAGCCATCATCAGTGCGTTTTCCCCGGCGGCGTTGGTGCGCTCGAAATCGATGTTCTTGGCGCGGATCAGGGCCTGCGCCACTTCGATGTTCTTGTCCTTCAGCGCATCCACCAGCAGCGGCGCGCCGTCACGCGTATTCAGATTCGGGTCCACGCCCTGCGCAACGTACTTCTGCACCAGCACCGGCCGGTTGTACTCCACCGCTGCGCGCAGATCATCTTGCGGTGTGGCGAGTGCTGCGCCTGACAGCATCATCGCCAACGCGCCAGCCAGCGCCATCTTGTTCATTGCTTGCTTCAAGTTATCGCGGTATCGCATTGAATAGATTGAAGAAATTCTCAGTCGTCGTGGCAGCGATACGGTCTAGCGGTTCGCCACGCAGCGTGGCGAGGAATTCGCCCACATGCCGCACGTAAGCCGGCTCGTTGGTCTTGCCGCGGAACGGCACGGGCGCAAGGTACGGCGAATCGGTTTCGATCAGCATGCGGTCCAGCGGCACCTTCTTGGCGGTTTCCTGCAGGTCCACCGCGTTCTTGAACGTAACGATGCCCGAGAACGAGATATAGAAGCCCAGGTCCAGCGCGGCCTTGGCCACCTCCCAGCTTTCGGTAAAGCAATGCATGACGCCGCGCGCAGCATCGGCGCCCTCTTCGCGCATGATGGCCAGCGTGTCATCCGCGGCGGACCGCGTATGGATCACCAGCGGCTTGCCGGTCTGCTTGGAGGCACGGATATGCGTGCGGAAGCGATCGCGCTGCCATTCCATGTCGGCCACGGTGCGGTCGCCCAGGCGGTAGTAGTCGAGCCCGGTCTCGCCGATGCCGACCACGCGCGGGTGGTCCGCCAGCGCCAGCAATCGCTCCAGCGTGGGCTCTTCAATGCGCGTGCCTTCTTCGATGTCGGCTTCAGCATCGGGGTGCACGCCCACGGTGGCGTACACGTTCGGCTCCTGCTCGGCGATCTCCAGCACGCTCGGAAAGTCTTCCAGCGTGACGGAAATGCACAGCGCGTGGGTGACGCGGTTCTCGCGCATGCGCGTCAGCAACTCAGGCAAACGCGCGCGCAAGTCGGGGAAATTGATGTGGCAGTGGGAATCGACAAACATCGAATAATCAGAAAGTTACGGCGCAAACTTCGTGCGCCGTATCAGGGAAATGTCAGAGGGTTTGGGTGGGCCGCTGCGAGTTGAGTTGCTTGCCCAGCAGCTCTTCGATCACACGGCGCAGGATGCGGCATTGCTCGTCTTCGCCCAGATGCACGCCGATGCCAGGCGTCTTGGCTGGTGTGCCCACCGGCGTGATCCACGCGACCTTGCCGGCCACCTGGTATTTCTGCGGGCGATCCAGCAGCGACAGCACGAGGAAGACTTCCTCACCAATCCGGTACGGGCGCTGCGTCGGCACGAAGATGCCCCCGTTCTTCAGGAACGGCATGTAGGCGGCGTGCAGGCCGGCTTCATCCTTGATGGCCAGGGAGACGATACCCGGGCGGGTTGGCACATTGGGGGCACCGGGTGCCGCGCCAGGCGCGGCAGGCGTACCAGGAGCGACGGGAGTGCCAGGCGTGCGAAGAGGTGCAGTGCTCACGGAGATTCCAGAAGTTCAGGTTCAGGCAGCCGGAAAAAGCTGCCGGTAATCCAGCAAAAGACTTTCGATGACGAGCCGCGCGGCCAGCGGATGCTGCTCGGTACGGCGCCGCTCCGGCAAGGCACGCGCGAAACGTTCCAGGCGGTCCAGCGGGATGGCGTTTGCGCAACGCTGCAATACGTCACGTTGCGCGGGGAAATACCGTGGCCGCCCCGCCAGCCGTGCCGCCATCAAATCAAAGATCCAACGGTGCATGGTACTGAGAACGGCAGGTACCGACAATTTCTGTAAATGTTCGGCCGTCGCCAGCGCGTCCAGCTTTGCACCTTGGCCAAGCTGTTCGAGCAGGAATTGCAGCAGCGGGCGGTCTTCGGACTCGGCAGCGGCCAGTGCGGCCAGCGGCGCGTTGCCGAACTCGGCCAGCAGGCTCTGGGCATGCGGCACACCCTGCTGCTCCAGCCACTGGCGTGCGGCCTCGGGCTGCGGCGGCTGCAACGGAAACTGTCGGCAGCGCGACAGGATGGTCGGCAGAATGCGGTCAATGCGGTCCGTTACCAGCAAGAAAACAGTGTTCTGCGGCGGCTCTTCCAGCGTCTTGAGCAGCGCGTTGGCGCCTTCGGTCTGCAGCGCGTCGAGCGGATACAGCAGCACTACCCGCAGCCCGGCCCGATGCGTGCCCACGCCCACCGCCTCGATCAGGTTGCGCACCTGCTCCATGCGGATGATCTTGCTGGGCGCCTTTTTCTTGCCGTCGGCGTCTTTCTCCGTCTCAGGCGCCTCTTCCATGGCTTCGGGGCGCACGAGGTGGAAATCCGGGTGGTTGCCCTGCGTGAACCAGTTGCAGGCCGCGCACGTACCGCACGGCTGTCCGTCCGCCGCAGGCGTGTCGCACAGCAAGCCTTGCGCGAAATGCATGGCGAAATCGCGCTTGCCGGTGCCGGCCTGGCCATTGAGCAGAATCGCGTGCGGCAGCTTGGTCCGCATGGCTTGCAGGCGAGACCAATCAGCGGATTGCCAGGGATAAAGCATCATGAATCAATAAGTTACGTCAGATTGTTGATGCAGAAACTCGTCGTGAAACCATTGTTCCCATATCAGAAACGGCCTGCAAAATCAGAGTGTTGCAAGCAGATTCTCCAGGTCTTTCTGAATATCCGCACGATCCCGATTGGCGTTGAGCACCACAAAGCGTTGCGGCTCAGCCGCAGCCCGGCGCAGGTATTCGGCGCGCGTGCGCAGGAAGAATTGCGCGGACTCGGCTTCAAACTTGTCGGGCGTGCGGGCATCGGCCAGGCGCGCAGCGGCAATCTCGGGGGCCAGGTCGAAGAGGATGGTCTTCGTCGGTTGCAGCCCCTGCTGCACCCACCGCTCCAGCGCTTCAAGACGGTCGATGGCCAGGCCCCTGCCCCCGCCTTGGTAGGCGAAGGTGGCGTCGGTAAAACGGTCGGAGATCACCCAGTCGCCGGCGTCGAGCGCGGGCTGGATCACCTCGGCAATATGCTCGCGGCGGCTGGCGAACATCAACAGCGCTTCGGTCTCCAGATGCATGCGTTCATGCAGCAGCACCTCGCGCAGGCGCTCGCCCAGGGGCGTGCCGCCCGGCTCGCGGGTGATAACCACCTTTTTGCCTTGTGGCGCCAGCTTGGCCTGCAGTTGCTGAGCAAACCACGCGATGTGCGTGCTCTTGCCCGCGCCGTCAATGCCTTCGAATGTGATGAATTTGCCGGTCATGGTTGGCCGCGCTGGTATTTGTTGACGGCCCGGTTATGGTCCGCCAGGTTGGTCGAAAACTGGCTGCTGCCGTCGCCGCGTGCCACGAAATACAGCGCGTCGGACGGCGCCGGGTTCAGCGCCGCCTGCAGCGACGCCATGCCCGGCAGCGCGATCGGCGTGGGCGGCAGGCCGGTACGTGTGTAGGTGTTGTACGGCGTGTCGGTCAGCAGATCGCGCTTGCGCAAATTGCCGTCAAAACCCGGCCCGATGCCGTAGATGACCGTCGGGTCCGTCTGCAGCAGCATGTTCTTGCGCAGGCGGTTGATGAACACCGCGGCAATCATCGAGCGCTCCAGCTTTTGACCGGTCTCCTTCTCGATGATCGACGCCATGGTCAGCGCTTCATATGGGGTCTTGTACGGCAGGTCGAGCGGGCGCCTGGCCCAGGCGTCGTTCAGGCGTTTTTGCATGGCCTGATAGGCGTGGCGGTAGAGCTCCACATCGCTGCTGCCGCGCGCGAACAGGTAGGTATCAGGGAAGAACAAGCCTTCCGGGTTGGCTTCCGGCGCGCCGATCTTGCGCATCAGATCGGCATCAGACAGCCCCGCCGTGTCGTGCTTGAGCGCGGGTTCGGCGTCGACCACCGCACGCATCTGGCGCATGTTCCATCCCTCAATGACGGTGACGACGTAGTGCGTGACTTCGCCGCGCGCCATCTTGTCGATGATCGACCACGGCGTCGCGCCAGTTTCCAGCGCATAGCCACCGGCTTTCAGGCTCTTGGCGTTACCCGTCGCGCGGGCCACCAGCGAGAACAGCTGCGGCTGCACGCCCACGCCGGCACTGGCGAGCTGCTTGCCGACCGAGATCACGCTCGAGTTCGGTTTGATCACCACTTCCAGCGGCGAGGCCGCCAGGCTCACGGGTTGCTGGGCCCACCACACCACACCGCCTGCCGCCGCCAGCGCAAGCAAGATCGCCAGCAGAATCAAGCGCTTGAAAAATGAGAGCATCGTATTTGCATCTGCCGTGTGGAACCCGCCGACGCCGACGATTTCCGCACGCTTGAAATGGATAGACCGGGCACAAACAGCCCGTTGGACAGCCCAATATAATACCGGGTCACACTCAGGCAGCCCCGCACACCATGAATGATGTCTTTCACGATTTCGTCGATACGCTGAGCTTTCCGCCGCTCGACGTGCAATTTGATGCCGCCGCGCGCGGCAGCGTGCTGTGCGCGCCGACCGATCTTGCGCGCATCGCCGTTGAAGGCGCCGACGCCGCTGAATTCCTCCACAACCAGCTCACCAACGCCGTGACGGGCCTCGGCCTGAACCAGGCGCGCCTGGCTGGCTACTGCTCGCCCAAGGGCCGGCTGCTGGCCACGCTGCTGGTGTGGCGTCAGGCCGATACGATCGTGCTGCAGACCGACAAGCTGATCGCCCCCGCGCTGACCAAGCGCCTGTCGATGTTCGTGCTGCGCGCCAAGGCCAAGCTGCGCCCGATGGACGAGTTCATCGCCATCGGCGTCGCTGGGCCCGATGCAGCCGAAGCGCTGCGCGAGGCCGGCGCCGTGCTGCCCGAGCCGGATGCCGTCAACGCTGTGGCGCAACAGCCTGCGACGGTCGGCCAGCAAGTCGGCGCGGTCGTCCGCCTGCCCGACGCCGACGGCCGCCCACGCTATCAATGGATGGTGCACGCCGAGCACTTCCAGCACGCCTGGAAGACGCTGTCGTCGCGCCTGTCGTTGGTCGGTACCGAAGTGTGGGATTGGATGAGCCTGCAGGCAGGTGTACCGCACATCACCTTGCCCACGCAGGAGCAGTTCGTCCCGCAGATGGTGAATCTGGAACTGCTCGGCGGCGTCGATTTCCGCAAGGGTTGCTACCCCGGCCAGGAAATCGTCGCGCGTAGCCAGTATCGCGGCACGCTCAAGCGCCGCATGCAGCGCGCGCACGTGAACGCCCCCACGTCGGCCGGTGCCGAGGTCTACAGCGCCGCCGACCCGAGTCAACCGTGCGGTATGGTCGTCAATGCCGCCATGGCACCAGATGGCGGTACGGACCTGCTGGTCGAGCTGAAGCTGGATGCACTCGATACCATCATCCACCTAGCCACGGCAGATGGCCCGGTGCTGACGCTGCTGAACCTGCCGTACACCATTCCCGTTTCAGAAAACGCCTGACACCGGATACCCACCCCATCATGGCCGACCACCTGTTCGTCTACTTCCGCATCGCGGAGCGCGACGCCACCGCTGCCCTGCCGCGCTGGCAAGCCTGGCTCGATACCGTGGAAGAGGCGACGGGTGTGGCAGGCGTCTTGATGCGCCGCCCCGAAATACGCGACGGGCAAGCCACGTGGATGGAGTCCTATCACGACGTCCCCTCCGCATTTGCTGCCACCCTGGCGGGCTTGTGGGAAACCGGCGGCCCGCGCGAATTTATCGCAGGCGAACGCCACGCAGAGCTGTTTGTCGATCTGGAAGACAGCTGACCGCGCGCTGCCGCAATCATCATCGCAAAATTTTGGCAGGCTGCTATGCTTGGCCGAAGCCCGCGCAACACAGGTCGTCACATTGACCGTTGGCCGTTGTGCGGCATGTTCAAAGGAAGTGCTCATGTGTTTGATTCTCACGGCCTGGCACGCCCACCCCGCCTACGCGCTCGTGGTGGCCGCCAACCGGGACGAATTCTATGATCGCCCTGCCGCGCCGCTGGCATGGTGGAGCGACGCGCCCAACGTGCTGGCCGGGCGTGACATGGCCCAGGTGGTCGGTCAGGCAGGCACGTGGATGGGCATGACGCGCGATGGCCGCTTTGCCGCGCTGACCAACTACCGTGCGCCGTCCGAACGCCGTCCTGATGCGCGCTCGCGTGGGGAGCTGGTCTCCAATTTCCTGACCGCAGACGACGTCTCGATCCCAGCCTATCTCGACAGCCTCACTGCTCGCGACCGTGCATACAACGGTTACAACCTGCTGACCGCCACACGCGACGAACTCTGGTGGACCAGCAACCGCGCCGAAGCGCCACGCAAGCTCGCGCCAGGCCTGTACGGGTTGTCCAACGCGCTGCTCGATACGCCGTGGTTCAAGGTGCGGCATCGCATGGCTGCCTTTGCCGAAGCGCTGGCCGCCGATACGGGCCGGCACGGCAACGCGTTGGACGTGGCGCGCTATCTCGATCTGCTGTCCGAAGCACGTGAAGCACCCACCGGCGCCCTGCCCTCCACCGGCGTGGCCCCAGAGTGGGAGAAGCTGCTTTCCGCCGCATTCATCCGCTCGCCGCGCTATGGCACACGTGCCACCACGGTGCTGCGCATCCGCCACGACGGCTGCTTCGACGTGACCGAGCGCCGCTTCGACGCCCAGGGCCAGATCGGCGAGACACGCTACCTCGGCGCGCTCGATACCGTCACACACGCCGATACCTGAGTGCCTTCACGCGGCCTCGTGTTTGGCCGCGGCAAGCTGATCCGCTTCCGTCACCGCGGCGCCACCTGGGCGCAGGGCCGAGTGCTCGCGTTTGGAATGCACGAGCGGATAGAACATCTGGGCGGTCCAGCGCTCCGGGCCGAACAACTGGTCGTCTTGCAGACCGATCTGCGCCGGGTATTGGCGCGTGATGTGAGCCGTGCCGAATAGCACGTCCCAGAAGAACAGCAGGTTGCCGAAATTACCCTTGTAGTGGCCGATGCCGTCGGCATTGGTGAGCGCGTGGTGTGCCCAGTGCGTGGCGGGCGTGGAGATGGTGCGCTCAACGACCCACATCAGCGGATGCAACGCGCGGATGCGGTACAGCGGCGCATCCCACGGCCAAGCGCAGTGTGCGCCGATGATGACGGCGAGCTTGATCACCAGGTACGCCGCATAGACGGGGCCAAAGCCGAGGTACACGGCCACGCCGCCGATCCACAGACCCGGCATCATCAGGTAATAGAAGAAGTTGTTGCGGTACGTGATCCGCACGCTCATGTACGACGCGCTGTGGTGCGCACGGTGCAGCGGCCACAGCAGCGGCGTATGCGAGGCGCGATGCCACAGGTATTGCGTCAGGTCATCGCCGATCAGCAGCAGCCCCGCCATGGCCCACCACGGCAGATGGCGCCAGGCATTGTGCTGCGCAGGAATAAGCCATTGGCACAGCGCATTGCTGCCCAGTAGTGCAATCGGCTGGGTCACGGCGAGTAGGCTGATGAACATCAGCGCTTCCAGCCACGCATCGTTGGCCGTGGCGCGGCCACGCACCGTGCTCTGGTAGCGCCGGCTGATGAATTCCATGGTGGTGAAGCCGAGGAGGCAGACCACGATCAGGGCGTGCTCCATGTGCGAACTCATTCGGTGTCTCCTCGCATTGGATGTGTTGTGCAGGCAAGCCTAGGTGTGGCATTCCAATGCGTCCAATGCATAATTAACATCCGTTCAATGCACTGGACGCAATACATGGATCTGCGCCGCCTGAGTCACGTTGTTGCCCTGGCTGACACGCTGCACTTTGCCCGCGCTGCAGAGCGTGTGCACCTGAGCCAGCCCGCCTTCAGCCGCAGCATCCTGGCGATTGAAGACGTGTTGGGTATCCGCCTGTTCGATCGCGAAACCGGGGACGTCCGCCCCACCCCCGCTGGCGAATTCGTCATCGAGCGTGCGCGGCGCCTGCTGTTCGAAGCGCGCTGCCTGCAGCGGGATGTCGACCTCTATCGCGACAGCCAACTGGGCGACACGGCTTTCGGTGTCGGGCCACTGTTGACGGCCACGCTCATGCCGCAAGCGCTGCGTGATTTGCGTCAGCAACATCCGCAAGTCGCGTTGCGTATGGAAGTCGGCAACTGGGTGCAACTGCTGGAGAGCCTGCGCAGCGAGAGCATCGAGTTCTTCGCCGCCGACGTGCGTGACATGCCCAAAGATGCCGCGCTGGACGTCCAACGGATCGGCGGGCAGCCACCTCACCTGTATGTGCGCGCCGGCCATCCGTTGGCCGGGCGCCGGCCTACGCTGGGCGAAGTGTGGGAATTCGGCATTGCCGTGCCGAAGCTGCTAAATCCGTCAAAGGTTGAGTTGGCCGCGCTGCTCGGTCTGCCGGCAGGTCAGGAAGCCAGCATTGCGCTGGAGTGCGACAACTACGGCGTGCTGAAGACGGTGGCGCTCACCACCGACACCGTGCTGGGCGCCACCGATGCGGCAGTCCGGGAGGAACTGGAGTCCGGCGCACTCGTCCGGCTGGCGGTACAGGGCTGGCTGTCGACGCCATCCACGACCGGCATTGTGCGGCTGCACGGCAGAACCGCATCGCCCGCGGCGCAGGCGGCCATCGCAGCCATCGTGCGGGCCGCCCAGGCGATCAACGTGTAGATTGCGTTACAGCACGCGGCGCATGGTCCGGTGCGGAATGCCGGCCTCTTCAAACTCATCCCCCTCGGGGACGAAACCGACGCGGGCGTAAAACGGCATCGCGTGGGTTTGTGCGTTCAGGACAAGCTCGGGGTAGCCCAGCGCCTGCGCCTTGTTGATCAGCGCTTCGAGCACGCGTGCTCCCACGCCCGTACCGCGCGCTTCCTTGCGTACAGCCATGCGTCCGATATGGCCATCGGGTAGCAACCGGCCGGTCGCAACCGAACGCCCGGCGGTATCGCGTGCCAGGGCGTGCCAGCACTGGTCGTCCCACTCGTCCCATTCCAGTTCGACGGGCACGCCCTGCTCGATGACAAACACGTCGTAGCGGATGGCGCGGGCTTCTTCGCGCACGGCATCCCAGCGGTCGACTTCAACGTTGGCAAGCGGGCGGACAGATTCAGGGGCAGTCATGCTCAGGTCTCACACTTCAGGCTTCAGGACTTCGAAATTGAGGATGCGCTCGCGCAGCATGTCGGGGATCGGCGCGGAGGTCTGCGTAGCGGGATCGGCGCACACGTAGATGACTTCACCGGTGACGAGGTGTTCGTCTGCGCGATACATCTCGATGATAAAGCGCATGCTGGAGCGGCCCAGGCGCGCCACGCGGCAGCGCAGGTCCAGCTCGTCGTCAAAACGCGCGGACGCATGATATTCGAGCGTGGATTTGACTACGTAGAAATCGACACCAAACGTATCTACGACCTCCACCGGATACCGCACGCCGATGCTACGCCAGTACTCGGTGATGCACACATCGGCGTACAGCAGGTAATGGCCATTGAAGACGATGCTCTGTGCATCGACTTCAGCCCAGCGCACGCGTAGCGGCGTGCTGTGGCGGAAATCCTCGATCGCCATGCGGTCTCCTTTCGTTTCTGGTTGTGGCTTATTCCGTCTCGGTGCCGAAGGCGCGGCGCAGCGCGTTGGCAGCATCCCGGTGGGCGTCTTCAACGGCCGGCACGAAGCGGCCGATCTTGAAGAAATCATGGATCATGCCGGCGTACAGTTTCAGCTCAACGGGCACCTCGGCCGCGCGCAGCTTGTTGGCGTAGCCGATGCCGGCGTCGCGGATGGGGTCGAAGCCGGCCACGGCAATCCACGCGGGGCATACGCCGCTCACATCCGCGCCGTGGCCGCCGGCATCCAGGGGGGCGAAACGCCAGTCGTCGCGGTCGGCATCGGTGCGCAGGTATTGCGAGAAGAACCAGTGGATCATCTCCTGCGTGAGCAGGTAGCCCTCGGCAAATTCGCGGTGCGATGAGGTGTTCTCGCGCGCCGTGGTGCCGGGGTAGATCAACAGTTGCAGAACCGGTGCGAGGCCACGGTTGCGCGCTTCAACCGCGCTGACGGCAGCGAGCGTACCGCCCGCGCTGTCGCCACCGAAGGCGATGCGTGTGGGGTCGGCGCCGATGGTGGCAGCCTCATCAAACACCCATTGCAATACGTCGAAGGCGTCGTTGACGGCGGTCGGGAATTTCCAGTCGGGTCCGAGGCGATAATCCACCGACAGCACCATCGCGCCGGACTTGGCCGCCAGCGACCGGCACAGCGCGTCGTGCGTCTTGATGCTGCCCACCGTGAAACCGCCACCGTGGAAGTACACCAGCAACGGCAGCGGGTCGGCCCAACTCGCTTCGCGCGCGGCATACGTGCGAATGGGGATGGCGTAACCATCGCGCGCCGTGACCGTCAGGTCATGCACCGATTCCAGCGCAATGGCCGGGATGTCGACAATGGGGCTGCTCTTTTCGTAGGCGATCTTGGCGTCGGCGGGGTCGAGTGCGTTCAACGGTGGACGCTTGGCACGCGCCACCAAATCAAGCAATTGGGCGACGTGCGGGTCGAGAGACGGAGACTGCATGGGCGACAACTGAACGATCGTTCTAATTTGGCTATTATCAGGGACTCCATTGAACCACGCCCGCACAACAAGACGGGCGACGTGGACGAACAACACCATCCGGAGACAGCGCATGGCCCTCATCTACTACCTCACCCACGTCCACCTTGGCTTCGGCACGATCAACGAGCTGAAAAGCGAATGCGCGCGCGTGGGCATCCGCCGACCGATGATCGTGACTGACAAGGGCGTGGCTGCCGTCGGATTGGCGCAGCGCGCCATTGATGCCACCCGCGGCTTGCCGGTGACCGTGTTCGACGAGACGCCCTCCAACCCGACCGAGGCGATGGTGTTGAAGGCCACCGCGCAATACAAGGACGCCGGCTGCGATGGGCTGATCGCTATCGGTGGCGGCTCATCGATCGACCTGGCCAAGGGCATCGCCATTGCGGCGACGCATCCAGCGCCGCTTACTACCTACGCGACCATCGAAGGTGGCAGCACGAAGATCACGGAAGCCGCGGCGCCGCTGATCGCCATTCCCACCACGGCCGGCACCGGCAGCGAGGTGGCGCGCGGCGCCATCATCATCCTGGAAGACGGCCGAAAGCTCGGCTTCCACTCGTGGCACCTTCTGCCCAAGTCGGCCATCTGCGACGCGGAACTCACGCTCGGCCTGCCGCCCATGCTGACGGCGGCCACCGGCATGGATGCCATCGCGCATTGCATTGAGACGTTCCTCGCTCCCGCATTCAACCCGCCCGCCGACGGCATTGCGCTGGATGGCCTGGAACGCGCCTGGGCCAACATCGAACGCGCTACGCGTGATGGCGCAGACCGTGACGCACGGCTGAACATGATGAGCGCGTCCATGCAGGGCGCGATGGCGTTCCAGAAGGGGCTGGGGTGCGTGCATTCGCTGTCGCACCCGCTGGGCGGCGTGAAGGTCAACGGTAAGACCGGGCTGCACCATGGCACGCTAAACGCGGTGGTGCTGCCCGCGGTGCTGCGCTTCAATGAGGCGGCGGAATCCGTAGTGCGGGACAACCGCTACGCACGCATGCGCCGCGTGATGAACCTGCCGGAGGGTGCCGACCTCGCCCAGGCCGTGCATGACTTGACCGCGCGCTTGGGCCTGCCGACCGGCCTGCGTCAGATGGGTGTGCCGGAAGACGCGCTGGAGCACGTGGTGGAAGGCGCCCTGCTCGACCACTGCCACAAGACCAACCCGCGCATCGCCACGGCGGACGACTACCGCCGCATGCTGGCGGAGTCGATGTAACGCAGAGCGCGCTACGAAACGAACGGCCGGATCAGCGCAGTGATGCGCTCCGGCTGTTCGTGCACGACCCAGTGCGTTCCATTGGGAATACGCTCCAACTGCAGATCGGGAATGAAGCGCTCCAAGCCGTTTAGCAAGGTCTTTGGCAGCGCCATGTCCATCTCGCCCCAGATCACCAGGGTCGGGACTTTGACGACGAATGCCTCAGGCGGCATCTGGTCGATACGCAGCGGTGCGGTGCCCTCGGTGGGCGGATGCAGCGGCGAGGCGCGGTAGTAGTTCACCCCGCCCGTCAGGCCATGCGAGCCGCCCTCGCCAGGCTGGCTCCAGGCCGCGTGGTAGCGCGAGCGCACCTCTGGCGTAAACCACTCGGCCACGGGCTGGCCCATGCCGTGGAAGAAACCCTCCAGCTTCTCGAATTCGTTGGCGGCTAGCGCGTCTTCCGAACCAGGCTGGCGCAGCCAGTTCATATAGGCCGACGAGGCCTGCTGCGCCGGATCGCTGAGCAGCGCATTCGCAAACACCCAGGGGTGCGGCGAGTTGATGATCACCAGCCGCTCGACACGTTCCGGATGCTGGATTGCCAGATTCCAGCAGATCGCCCCACCCCAATCGTGCGCGACGACAATGGCGCGCTCATAACCGAGGGCGGTAATGAACTGCTCCAAGTCCTGCACCAGGAATTTCGGGCGATATGCATCGACCGCCGCCGGCTTGCTCGACAGATTGAACCCGCGCATGTCGGGCGCCACGGCAAAGTGCGTGTCGCCAAAGGCGGCAAGCTGTGCTTCCCACTCGTACCAGAACTCCGGAAAGCCGTGCACGAACAGCATCAGCGGCGCACCGCGCTTGCCGGCGCTGGCGTAATGCAGCCGCGTGCCGTTGGGCAGGTCGGCAAACTGCGATTCGGTAATAGACGCTGCGGCGGCGGCCGTTGCTGTGTTCATGGCGATTCCCGAGTCTTCGTGTGAGGGTTACCCGCGCAGCGCATCCACCAGACGCGCGCGCACGTCCGGCTTGCTTTCGAATGGATCGGACGGATTGCGCTGCGAGACGATGTCTTCAAAACGGTGCTGCACCGGCGCCAGAGAATGCGGGTGCGAATAGATGTAGAAGCCCGCGTTGCGGATGGCATCGAAGGTCATCTGGCCGACCTGTTCGGCTGTCACCTTGCCGGAACTGACGGCCTTATCCGACATGGCATGCGCCACGAGTTGCGACTTGGTGGGCGGCGTGTTATTCGCGAGATCCTGCGGACGATTGCGGTGGGATTGCGTAATGCCGGTGGGCACGAAGTACGGGCACAGCACCGAGCAATGCACCTGCTCGGTCACCAGGCTCAAATCCTGGTACAGCGATTCGGACAGCGCCACCACCGCATGTTTGGACACGTTGTAGATGCCCATGGCCGGCGCATTCAGCAGCCCAGCCATCGACGCCGTGTTGACGATATGGCCTTCGTACGACGGATCTTTCTTGGCAGCCTCCAGCATCAACGGCGTGAAGATACGCACACCATGGATCACGCCGTGCAGGTTCACGCCGAGTACCCAGTCCCAATCCTTTTCGGTGTTCTCCCACACCAGGCCGCCCGCACCCACGCCGGCGTTGTTGAACAGCAGGTTCACCTTACCGAACGTCTTGATGGTCAGGTCAGCCAGTGCCTGTACGTCTTCCACTTTCGACACATCGACACGCAGGCCGACCACTTCCACGCCCTGCGCCGTGAACTCGGCCACGGCAGCGTCCAGCGCATCCTGTTGGATATCCGCCAGCACCAGCTTCATGCCCAACCCGGCGCCGATCTTGGCGAACTCCTTGCCGAAACCCGACGCACCGCCCGTGATAACGGCTACACCGCCTTCGAATTGCTTCATACGTGTCTCTCTCGTGTTGTTGTCATGAAATGCGATGGAATGGCGACGCCTGTCAGCCTGCCGCCTCAACCTTGCGCACGGCGTAACCCACGCGCGGGAAATGCACCACCACTTGGCCGACGCGCGGGTCCTCACGCAACACGCCAACGGAATCGCGCGTGGAGACGACCAGCTCGCCTTCAATGGGATCGACACCGTAGTCGACCGCAGCCACCGTGACGCGTGTGCCCTTGGGAAGATCGTAGCGATCATCGAACGGGGCATTCGTGTCGGTCAGCGCGCGCGGCGTAGCAGCCTTGGCGATGTCCAAAGCTTCAGCGGGCGTCATCGGTTGTGCTTGCGAGTGGCCGAATGCGGCAACGCGGTGCATCCATGCCACGACTTCGGGGTGGGCGTCCAGAATGCCCGCGACCGCCGTCGCGCGGCGGATGAACCACAGACAGTGGTAGACGGAAAAATCGGCCACCGTCGGCTGTGCGCCAAACAGAAAGATGTGCTCGCCGGTGGCGAACTGCCGCTCCAACTGTGCCAGGAACACGTGCAGCGTGGACGTGGCTTCCGGTAATGGCGTACGCAGACCCGTGCCACCCGCGCGCATCGCTTTACGGTCTTCCACGAAGGCTTTGACAGCGGCTTCCGGCATGTTGCCGAACAGGCTTTGAAAACCCGCCGGCTGCATCACAAAGGTGGCAGACGCCCAGAACAGCGTCGTATCCGCCCACTGCGCCATGGCGAACACAGCAGCGGCATGCTCGGACGGTACGAGCTTCGGCAACGGATGAATCGATTCGAGCACCTGCGTAATCAGCGCGGTATCGCAGTAGATGTCCGCGCCGATCTGCAGGAATGGCGTGCGCCGATAGCCGCCGGTGAGCGGCATCACGTCCGGTTTGGGCAGGATGACCGGCACGGTGACGGACTTCCACGGCTGGTCTTTGTAGCCGAGGATCAAACGCACCTTCTCTGAGAACGGCGAGGTGGCGTAGTGATGCAGGATCAGATCCGTCATGGAGGCTCCAGAATTGTGCGGGCCGATCAATCGAGCAGATCGGGTTGTTCTTTGACGATGCGCGCGTACAGCGGCTGGAATTGGAACCACCCCGCCTGCGCGGAGCCGACGATGGAATACGCCTGCCGCGCAGCCGCATCGGAAATCGTGCGCGGGGCCTCGCCGGTGCGCGCTGCAGCGGCTTCGGCAAGCAGTTGCACTTGGCAGGAGCGCTCCATCGTGATGAACCACCAGGCGGCTTCGTCGACCGTCTTGCCGACGGTCAGCAGGCCGTGGTTTTGGAGGATGGCAGCCTTGTTGTCGCCGAGAGCATCGGCAATGCGCTGGCCCTCATCCAGTTCGACCACCACGCCGCCGAAATCGTTGTAGACCGCGTGGTCATCATAGAAGGCACAGACGTCTTGCGTGAGCGGATCGAGCTTGCGGCCGAGTGTCGACCACGCGCGGCCATACGTGCTGTGGGAATGCGCAGCGGCCACTGCGTCGGGCCGCGCCTGATGGACGCGCGAGTGAATGGCAAACGCCGCAGCATTGACCGGGTAATCGCCTTCGACCACGTTGCCGTGGTGATCACAGCGGATCAGGTTCGACACCGTCACCTGGCTGAAATGCACGCCGAACGGGTTGACCCAGAAGCTGTCCTGGTGCTCCGGATCGCGCGCGGTGATATGCCCGGCCACGCCCTCATCGAAACCAAATTTCGAGAACAGGCGAAACGCCGCAGCGAGGCGCTGCTTGCGGTGGAGGCGCTCCTCTTCAACGGTCGCAAATTGCGGCGGACGCGGCAGATTGCGATAGCGGGCAGCGACCTCGGGGCTGAGGCCGGCGCTCATGCTCTCGGGCCGCTTGGCTTGTGCAGTTTCAGGTGCGCTCATGGTGTCTCCTTCACGCGCTTGTTGTGGGTGGGGCCATTCTGTGGCGGCCCGTACCCGGCGGACTGTCAAACCATTGACAGTCCGCATGCGGCTGAACTCAAACCAGCTTGACGAGCTGCTTGCCGAAGTTCTTGCCCTTGAGCAGGCCCATGAACGCTTCCGGCGCACTTGCCAGACCGTCTGCCACGCTCTCGCGGAACTTCAGCTTGCCTTGCGCCACGAAGCCGCCAAGCTCGCGCAGTGCTTCCGGCCATACGTCCATATGTTCGGAGACGATAAAGCCCTCGATCGTCAGGCGCGACACGAGGATCAATTGCGGGTTCTGCAGTGGCAGCGGCTGGCCGTCGTAACCGGCGATCATGCCGCACATGGCAATGCGGCCGAACGGGTTCATGCGTGAGAGCACGGCGTCCAGAATCGTGCCGCCGACATTCTCGAAGTACGAGTCGATGCCGTCGGGCGTGGCCTCTTTGAGCATCTTGTACAGATCCTTCGGGTCTTTGGCGGCCTTGTAGTCGATGCAGGCATCAAAGCCCAGCTCGTTGACCACGTAGTCGCACTTGTCCTTGCCGCCGGCAAAGCCCACGGCGCGGCAACCCTTGAGCTTGGCGAGCTGGCCGACCACGCTGCCCACGGCGCCCGACGCGGCGCTCACCGCCACGGTCTGGCCGGGCTTCGGATGCATGATCTTGTTCAGGCCGTACCACGCCGTCACGCCGGGCATGCCAACGGAACCGAGGTAGGCCGACAGCGGAATGTGGCGCGTATCGACCTTCTGAATGCCACGGCCATCGGAGATGCCGACCTCTTGCCAGCCGAACATGCCGACCACGCTGTCGCCCACGGCAAACGATGGGTTCTTGCTGGCCTCCACCACACCCACCGTGCCGCCGATCATCACTTCATTCAGCGGCTGGGGTTCTGCATACGACTTGCTGTCATTCATGCGGCCGCGCATGTACGGATCGAGCGACAGGAAATGATTGCGCACCAGCACTTGGCCGTCCTGCAGTTCGGGAATGTCTGCCGTCTCCAGGCGGAAGTTGTCGGGCGTGACGGCACCCTGCGGACGGGAAGCCAGAACAATGCGTTGATACGTCTTCGACATGAATCGCTCCTAGGTATTCGAATGGATCACTTCTGGTGCATGAAGAATTCCCCCAGCGCGCCGAACGCCGGCAGCGTGACCGGGTCATTGGCGGCGTTGGCGGCAATGGGGTGCGAGGCGTAACGCACGATGGTCATCTGGGCCACCGGATCAATATAGATGGCCTGACCATGGATGCCGCGCGCCTCGATGGCGTGGTGGGTGTTGTTCGAGATCCACCACATGTCGCGATACGACCAGCCCGGCAGCGTGGCGTAGCCTGCCTTGGCAAACTTGGCCGGGTCTGCCCCCTTGTGGATGCCTTCGATCACGCTCTTGGGCAGGATCTGCTTGCCGTTGAAGCGGCCGTTGTTGCGGATCATCTCGCCAAAGCGCGCGAGGTCGGGCAGCGTCGTGCTCAGGCCCCACCACCGAACTCCGTGCCGATGCTGTCCAGCGAGAAGTACGCGTCGCTCTGTGCGCCCATCGGCTGCCAGATGCGTTCGGACAATAGCGCTGCGGTCGACTTTCCGGAAGCGCGGCGCACGATCCAGGCAAGCACCTCGGCGTTGACGGTCTTGTAGCCGAACGCGTCGTCGTGCTGACCTTCTTTCTTCGTGGTGACCAGGTAATCGTAGAAGCTGGGCGGGCCCTTGTAGTCAGCCGGGCGTGGCAATACGCCTCCAGCGCGGGCATACGTCCAGATATCGGCGTTCGGGTCGGCGTAGTTCTCGGAGAAGCGCACGCCCACGGTCATGTCCATCACCTGGCGCACGGTGGCGTCGCCATAAGCGCTGTCCTTCAGCTCGGGCACGAATTGCGTCACGGGCGCAGCGGGGTCGAGCTTGCCGTCCGCTACCAGCGTGGCCGCCAGCGTGCCCACAAACGATTTCGTGACCGACATGGCAATGTGCTGCGTATGCGAATCGAGCGCGCCAAAGTAGCGCTCGTACACCACCTTGCCTTTGTGCATGACGAGGATGCCGTCGGTGTACGTCAACTTCAGCATCTCGGCAAAGGTGCGATGCGTGCCACTGGCATCGGTGAAGAGCACGCCACCGATATCCTGCTCGGCACGGGGCAGCTTGCTGACCGGGCCGTCGCCGCGCCAGATCACGCGCGTGGGCAGAAATTCGCGCACATGGCTGAAGCCGTAGCGCGTACGCGGGAACATGTTGCCCGCCATGTCAAAGCGGATGATGCGATCGGGCGGCGGCGGGAAACCCTGCATCCAGCCCATCTTGTTCGGGTCGGATTCGTCCGCCGTGAGGGGTTTCTGTACCGGAGGGTTCGGGGCAGGCGGTGCCTGCACGGCGGTGGGCGTCTCCGCAGCCGGCGTCGAATTGGAGGCGCATCCTTCCAAGGTCATGGTCAGTCCGGTGCAGCAAAGCAGCGTGATGGCAAAAGCGGACGCCGTCCGCCGTGCGGGTTGTTGCATGGTTGTCTCCGTGGTTGCTTTTCTTATGTGCCGGACGCTGTCCGGTGTGCAACTGGGTACTGCAACTGCAATCTTTGCAATCAGCCGTCCGCGCCCGGTTCAGGCGTGCGCGGCGGCGGCATCCGTTTCACGAACTTGAACGTGCCCGAGCCCCGCGCCACCAGCTTGTTGTCGGCATCCCGCACCTCGCCTTCGCAGAAGGCCATGGTGGTGGACTGATGCACGCAGCGCGCGCTTGCCCTGAGCGTGCCACGCCCGGGCTGCATGAACGCCGTCTTCATCTCGATCGTCACTACGCCGCGGCCGTGCACATCTGCCGAGCGGCCCGCCATGGCCATGGCCACGTCGAGCATCGTCATGGTCACGCCACCGTGGGCCATTTCCCAGCTGTTCATGTGCTGGGCCTCGAGTGCGAGTTCGACGATGCCCTCGCCGTCCGCCACCTTCAGGCAGCGCATGCCCAGGAGTTTCAGGAAAGGAATGTCGATCGGAAAACCGTTGTTGTCTGCGCTCATGCTGCGTTCAAAAGAGTGGGAAGCAGCCGAAATTAGACCACGCTCACGCCACCATCCACGGCCAGGATCTGGCCCGTGATGTGTTTGGAGGCATCCGACGCAAACAGCGCGGCCACGCCTTTGAGGTCTTCCTCATCGCCAATGCGGTGTAGCGGCGACTTCTCGGTCAGCTTGTCGACACCCAATTTTTCCAGCGAGCCGCGCGTCATCTTCGAAGGAAAGAAGCCCGGCGCAATAGCGTTGACGGTGATGTTGTGCTCGCCCCATTCACCGGCCAGTGCACGCGTGAAGTTGACCACGGCGCCTTTGCTGGTGTTGTAGGCAATCGTATCCAACGAGCCCGGCGGATTGCCCTTCAGGCCGGCAATCGACGCCACGTTGACGATCTTGCCGTACTTGCGCGGGATCATCGAACGCTTGCCGATCTGCTGCGTGAGCAGGAACAGGCCGCGGATGTTCAGGTTCATCACCTTGTCCCAGGCTTCGACCGGGTGGTCCTCCGCCGGTGCGCCCCACGTCGCGCCCGCATTGTTGACGAGGATGTCGATATGCCCAAGCTTGGCGAGCGCCTCGTCGGCCAGGCGCTGGATGTCGGCTTCGACGGCGCCGTCGGCGGCAATCCAGTCAGCCTCGATGCCGAGCGATTTCAGATGCGCTTGCGCTTCCTTCAGCTCATCGGCCTTGCGTGCAGACAGCACGATGCGTGCGCCCTGCTCACCCAGCGCTTCGGCAATCTGCAGGCCAAGCCCGCGCGAGCCGCCGGTGATGAGCGCTGTTTTTCCAGAGAGATCGAACAGCGATTTCAGTGTACCCATGGTGTCTCCTGTCTATTCTTTTGTTGTGAGGTGTCGTTAGAACCAAGCGTCCTGCATGTCCAGCGTGGTGGTGTCGAGCGAGCCCAGCAGCGCGATCTGCGGGTCGATCTTCGGCAACTCCCACTGGAAGAAGTAGCGCGCGGCCTGCAGCTTGCCACGGTAAAAATCGGCGTCTTCGCCCGTCGCATCGGGCAGCGCCTTGGCTGCGATCAGGGCCTGTTCCAGCCAGAGCCACGCCACGACGACATGACCGAAGGCTTCCAAATAGACCGATGCGTTAGCCAGCGTTACACGCGGATCGCCAGCGGCCCACAGTGTCTGCGTGACCTTGGCCAGCTTTTGCGTGGCCATGCCGAGTGCGCGGCCGTAGCCCGCCAGCGTTTCGTCATCCGTCTCAAGCGCCTGGCCAACGGTGGCCTGCACACGCTCGCCCAGCGCCTTGAACGCCGCACCGTCCTGCATCACCACCTTGCGGCCAAGCAGGTCCAGGCCCTGGATGCCGTGCGTACCTTCGTGAATCGGGTTCAGGCGGTTGTCGCGATAGAACTGTTCGACGTTGTATTCGCGCGTGTAGCCGTAGCCGCCGTGCACCTGAATAGCAAGGCTGTTGGCCTCCAGACACCACTGCGACGGCCAGCTCTTGGCAATCGGGGTGAGGATGTCGAGCAAGAGCCCAAGCTTGGCGCGCTTGGCGGCATCCGTTTCGCCACGTTCCTCGTCGACGAGCTTGGCGCAGTAGAGGTTCAAGCCGAGTGCGCCCTCCACGTACGACTTCTGCGCCAGCAGCATGCGGCGAACGTCGGCATGATCGACGATGCGGATTTGGGGAGATGCCGCATCCTTGCCCGCCGGCCCGATCGCACGACCTTGCGGGCGATTGCGCGCGTAGTCCAGCGCGTGCAGATAACCGGTGTAGCCGAGCATCGTCGCGCCCATGCCAACGCCGATGCGCGCCTCGTTCATCATGTGGAACATGCATGCCAGGCCCTTGTGCGGTTCGCCAACCAGGTAGCCGATGGCGCCCGCACGCGACTGACCGTCTGCACCCTTCGGTCGGAACTGCGTACCTTCGCCAAAATTCAGCAGGCAGTTGGTCGTGCCGCGATAGCCCATCTTGTGGTTCAGGCCAGCGAGCACCACGTCGTTGCGCTCGCCCAGCGAGCCATCAGCGTTGACGAGGAACTTGGGCACGATGAACAGCGAGATGCCCTTCACGCCCGGGATCAGCTTGCCGTCTGGCCCAGGAATTTTCGCCAGCACGAGGTGGACGATGTTGTCTGACAGCTCGTGCTCGCCAGCAGAGATCCACATCTTGTTGCCGGTCAGGCGGTACTGCGCGCCCAGCGGCGATTCACCTTCGTACTCCGCACGCGTGACGATGTCCGACAGCGATGAACCCGCCTGCGGCTCTGACAGGCACATCGTGCCGTAGAAGCGGCCTTCCATCTCGGGCTGCACGAACGTTTCGATCTGCGCGGGCGTGCCGTGCGCGAGCAACAGGTTCGCGTTGCCGATGGTGAGGAATGGATAGGAACTCGTGCCGACGTTGGCTGCCTTGAAGAAGCCGAAGCCTGCCTTTTCGACCACGGTCGGCAGTTGCATGCCGCCGCGTTCAAAGTCTTGCCCTGCGGCCATCAGGCCTGCCTTGTTGAAGGCATCCAGCGCCACCTTCACTTCCGGGATGATGTGGACCGCGGTGCCGTCGAAGTGCGGCTCCTCTTGATCGTTTTTCTTGTTATGCGGGGCGAACAGATCGGTGGCGATGCGCTCGCAGGTATCAAGCGCGGCGTCGAAGGTTTCGCGGGAGTGGTCGGCGTAACGGGGAATGCTTGTGAGTGACTCGACGTTGAGCCATTCATAGAGCAGGAAGCTGAGGTCGCGGCGGGATAGCAGTTTCGAGGACATGATGTTCGTGGTGCATCCTGGGTTTCGTCCCCTGCCGGGGCCGACTCACTTTCTTTGTCTTGCCAAAGAAAGTCAGCAAAGAAAGGCGCGCCCGAGATGGCGCGAAGTTGCAAATGCGCTCCTTGAATTTCCGTAACCAGGCGGAGAAGGACCGAAACTCGCTGCGCTCAGACAGCGGTCCTTCTTTTTTCCGCCCGCTTACAGAAATTCAAGGCGCCATCTAAGGCAGGAACGGCAACGGCCGAACCATCTGCGTGCATGGGCTGACACGGAGGTCTGGTGCCAGAAACAAAACAGGCTCCCGTTTTTTACGCGGGAGCCTGCTTCTTTAGAGCACCTCGAACAGGCCGGCAGCGCCTTGGCCGCCGCCGATGCACATGGTGACGACCACGTACTTGATGCCACGGCGCTTGCCTTCGATCAGGGCGTGGCCAACCAGGCGCGCGCCCGATACACCGTAGGGGTGGCCCACGGCGATGGCGCCGCCGTTGACGTTCAGGCGGTCCATCGGAATGCCGAGCTTGTCTGCGCAGTACAGCACCTGCACGGCAAACGCTTCGTTCAGTTCCCACAGGCCGATGTCTTCGACCTTCAGGCCGGCCTTCTTGAGCAGCTTGGGTACGGCAAACACGGGGCCGATGCCCATTTCGTCCGGCTCGCAACCGGCCACGGCAAAGCCGCGGAACACGCCCAGCGGCTGCAGACCCTTGGCGGCGGCCACCTTGCCGTTCATCACCACGGCAGCGGATGCGCCGTCGGAGAACTGACTGGCATTACCTGCAGTCACCACGCCGCCGGGCATGGCGGTGCGGATCTTCGACACGCCTTCGAGCGTCGTGTCGGCGCGAATGCCTTCGTCAGCGGAGATCGTGACTTCGCGCGTCATGAGCTGGCCGGTTTTGGCATCGGCCACGCCCATCACCGTAGTCATCGGGACGATTTCGTCGTTGAACTTACCGGCCGCGGCAGCGGCGGCGGCGCGCTGCTGGCTCTGCACGCCGTATTCGTCTTGGCGGTCCTTGCCGATGTTGTAGCGCTTGGCGACGTTCTCGGCGGTTTGCAGCATGCTCCAGTAGATCTCGGGCTTGTGCTTGTTCAGCCAGCCCTCGGTCATCATGTGGCGGTTCATCTCTTGCTGCACGCACGAGATCGATTCCACACCACCCGCCACGAAGATGTCGCCTTCATCGGCAATCACGCGCTGCGCGGCCATGGCGATGGTCTGCAAGCCCGACGAGCAGAAGCGGTTGATGGTCGCGCCCGGCACGGTCACGGGGCAGCCGGCGCGCAGGGCGATCTGGCGGGCGATGTTGGCACCGGTGGCACCTTCGGGGTTCGCGCAGCCCATCAGGATATCTTCGACTTCGCCCGGCTCGATCTTGGCGCGTGCGATGGCGTGCTCGACAGCGTGGCCGCCCAGTGTGGCGCCATGCGTCATGTTGAAGGCGCCCTTCCAGCTCTTGGCCAGGCCGGTACGTGCGGTGGAAACGATGACTGCTTCGGTCATGGTGTTGCTCCTCGTATCTGGTGGCGGGCGCGGCTTCTGTTGCGCGCCCGTTGTATTCCGTTATCCGTTCAGAATCTCGTGCGACTGCAACCGCGCGATGCCCGCGTCCGTCATGTGCTGCCACGCCTGCGCAAGTGACCCATTCAGGTCAATCGCGCGGCAGGCATCTTCGATGACGGCAACTTCCAGCCCTGCCGCACGCGCATCCAGCGCCGACCACGCTACGCAAAAGTCCGTAGCCAGCCCGACGCAGAACACGCGCTTGACGCCAAGCTCGCGCAGATAGCCCAGCAAGCCAGTCGGCGTCTTGCGATCCGCTTCAAAGAAGGCGGAGTAGCTGTCGATGTGCGGGTGATAGCCCTTGCGGACGATCAACTGCGCATGCGGCACGTCCAACCCTTCGGCCAACGCAGCGCCGGTGCTGTGCTGCACGCAATGCACCGGCCACAGCACCTGCTGCCCGTATGGCAGATCAATCGTGCCGAATGGCTGCGTACCAGCGTGGTTGGCCGAGAACGACACATGCTCGCGCGGGTGCCAGTCCTGCGTCAGCACCGTTCGAGCAAGCGGCCCGAACGCCTTGGCGAGCCGGTTGACGACCGGGATGACCTGGTCGCCGTCCGGCACAGCCAGCGCACCGCCGGGCAGAAAATCGTTCTGCACGTCGATGATCAGCAAGCAGTCGGTAGGCGTGAGTTGCATAGCAGTTGCGTCGCGTCGATGGTTCAACCGTTAAAGCCCTTGCCTTCGTCGGCTAGCTTCTGCAGCAGCGGTGCAATCTTCCACGCTTCACCGTGGTAGCCCTTGCTGTAGCGATGCATGGCTTGCGCAACGTTGTACAGACCGACGGTGTCTGCGTAGAGCATCGGGCCGCCGCGGAACAGCGGGAAACCGTAGCCAGTCAGGTAGACCATGTCGATGTCCGACGCCTTGCTGGCGATGCCCTCTTCCAGGATCTTCGCCCCCTCGTTAACCAGCGCGAACACCAGACGCTCGACGATTTCCTCATCGGAAATCTTGCGGCGCGTGATGCCCAGGTCCTTCGAGTGCTGGACGATCATGTCGTTGACCTGCTGGTTCGGATACGGCTTGCGGTCGCCCGCCTTGTAGTCGTACCAGCCGCCGCCAGTCTTCTGGCCGAAGCGGCCCATCTCGCACAGCAGGTCGGCAGTCTTCGAATAGACGATGTCCGGCTTATCCACGGCGCGGCGCTTGCGGATCGCCCAGCCGATGTCGTTACCGGCCAGATCGCCCATGCGGAACGGGCCCATTGCAAAGCCGAACTTCTCGATGGCTTTGTCGACTTGCTCCGGCAGCGCGCCTTCATCCAGCAGATAGCCAGCCTGGCGGCTGTATTGCTCGATCATGCGGTTGCCGATGAAGCCATCGCACACGCCCGAGACGACTGCCGTCTTCTTGATGGCCTTGGCCAGTTTCATGACCGTGGCCAGCACGTCCTTGGCGGTCTCCTTGCCGCGCACGACTTCCAGCAGCTTCATCACGTTGGCCGGGCTGAAGAAGTGCATGCCGACCACGTCCTGCGGGCGCTTGGTGAAGCTGGCGATCTTGTCCACGTCCAGCGTGGAAGTGTTCGACGCGAGGATCGCGCCTTGCTTGACGACTTCGTCCAGCTTCTTGAACACGACTTCCTTGACGCCCATTTCTTCGAACACGGCCTCGATGACGAGGTCCGCGTCCTTGATGTCGTCGTACGAGAGCGTCGGGGTCAGCAGGGCCATGCGCTGCTCAACCTTCTCTTGCGTCAGCTTGCCCTTCTTGGCGCTGTTCTCGTAGTTCTTGCGGATGGTGGCGACGCCCCGGTCCAGCGCTTCCTGCTTGGTCTCCAGGATCGTGACCGGAATACCCGCGTTCAGGAAGTTCATCGAGATGCCGCCGCCCATGGTGCCGGCGCCGATCACGGCGACCTTCTCCACCTTACGCACTGGGGTGTCTTCCGGCACGTCGGGGATCTTGCTGGCAGCGCGCTCGCCAAAGAAAGCGTGGCGCAGCGCGCGCGATTCGGACGTATTCACCAGCTCGATAAACAGATCGCGCTCGAATTTGATGCCGTCGTCAAAGCGCTTTTCAACGGCAGCCTGCACCGCGTCAACGCACTTGCCCGGTGCAGGGAAGTTCTTGGCGACAGCCGCGACGGTGTTGCGCGCGAATTGCAGGAAACCTTGCGGGTTGTCGTGCTCGACTTTGCGATCGCGCAGCTTGGGCAGCTTGCCTTCAGCCGCAGCCTTCAGCGCGAAATCGATGGCGCCGGCCATCAGGTCGCCTTCGATCATCTGGTCGAACAAACCGCTCTTGGCCAGTTTCTCCGAAGGAATGGCGTTGCCCGAGACAATCATGTTCAGAGCGGGCTCTAGGCCGATTGCGCGCGGCAGGCGTTGCGTACCGCCCGCGCCTGGCAGAATGCCCAGCTTGACCTCGGGAAGCGCAATTTGTGCGCCCGGCGCGGCCACGCGGTAGTGACAACCCATCGCCAGTTCCAGACCACCGCCCATCGCCACCGAGTGGATAGCCGCCACGACTGGCTTGCTGCTCGACTCCACCGCCTTAATGACGGAATGCAGCGACGGCTCTTGGCTCGCCTTGGGCGTGTTGAACTCGCGGATATCAGCGCCGCCCGAGAAGGCTTTGCCAGCGCCAGTGATTACGATGGCCTTGACGTTCGGATCGTCCGTCGCCTTGACCATGCCTTCGACAATACCCAGGCGCGTGGAGTGACCGAGGCCGTTGACCGGCGGGTTGCTGAGCGTGATGACGGCAACGCCGTCCTGGACCTTGTACTCCGCTGTCATGCTGGTTCCTTTGGTGGTGCGAGGGCCAGTTGTAAATCTCACCGTGCCTCGCGGTTGAACTGTCTCTTGAGTATCGTTTTTTTAACGCGCGGTAAGGCCGCGACTCGACACAGAATACACAAAAAAGCACGGTCGTTCAATTTCTATTTTTTCGTTACGCGGCGCCGTCCGGCGGGCGATGTTGCCACCCCGCCCCTGTCCGGACGCGGTGACGGAAGCGTCAATTTTTTGCCCGCTCCGTGACGGTTTTGATAGAGTCGCGCATTTCGTCGCTCGGGACGAGCTTTGTGCCCATCAGGCGCGGGAACGTCTCGTCACATTCAGCCGATTGAGCTCGCGATCCGAGCAAAATCGTCCACTCTGTATTCATGTCAGAAAAACACGCCACCCCGTCCGCAGAGACGCCGGGCTTGCGCCGCACCTTGCGCGCGCGCCACCTCACCATGATCGCCATTGGCGGATCGATCGGTACCGGGCTCTTCGTTGCCTCGGGCGCATCGGTCTCACAGGCGGGCCCTGGGGGCGCACTGGCCGCCTACATCCTGATCGGTGCGATGGTCTATTTCCTGATGACCAGCCTGGGCGAGCTTGCTGCTTACATGCCGGTCTCAGGCTCGTTCGCCACCTACGGCGCGTTGTACGTCGACGAGGGCTTCGGCTTCGCGCTCGGCTGGAACTATTGGTACAACTGGGCGGTGACGATTGCCGTAGAGCTGGCGGCCGCACAGCTCGTCATGCACTACTGGTTTCCCGATGTGCCGGGCGTGCTGTGGAGCGCGGTGTTCCTTCTCATCATGTTCCTGCTCAACGCCATTTCGGTACGCGGCTTTGGCGAGGCGGAATACTGGTTTGCGCTCATCAAGGTCGTCACCGTCATCTTCTTTATCGGCATCGGCCTGGCGATGATCTTCGGGATCATGAAGGGCGGCCCGCAATCTGGCCTGCAGAACCTGACGCTGGGCGATGCGCCGTTCGTGGGCGGGCTGCCCGCAATGATTGGTGTGGCGATGATTGCGGGGTTCTCGTTCCAGGGGACAGAGTTGATCGGCGTGGCAGCGGGTGAGTCGGCCGATCCGGCGCGCACGATTCCGCGCGCGGTCAAGCAGGTGTTCTGGCGGATTCTGCTGTTCTATGTGCTGGCGATCTTCATCATCGGCGTGCTGGTGCCGTACACCGATCCGAACCTGCTTTCAACGGAAGTCACCAACATTGGCGTGAGCCCGTTCACGCTGGTGTTCAAGCATGCCGGGCTGGCGTTTGCGGCCGGGCTGATGAACGCGGTGATCCTGACTGCCGTACTGTCGGCTGGCAATTCGGGCATGTATGCGTCCACGCGTATGCTTTACAACCTGGCGACCGAAGGCCGCGCGCCGCGCATCTTTGCGCAACTCACCAAGAACGGCGTGCCGCGCAATGCGCTGCTGGCGACGACTGCCGTAGGCGCCCTGTGCTTCCTCAGCTCGCTGTACGGCGACAAGACGGTCTATCTGTGGCTGCTGAATACGTCGGGCATGACCGGCTTTGTGGCATGGCTGGGTATTGCGATCAGCCACTATCGCTTCCGCAAGGGGCTGGTGGCGCAGGGGCATAATCCGGCGCAGTTGCCGTATCGCTCGAAGTTCTTCCCGTACGGCCCGCTGTTTGCGTTCGGGCTGTGCCTGGTCATTACGCTCGGCCAGAACTACCAGGCCTTCACCAGCGGCACGATCGACTGGCCCGCGGTGATTGCCACCTACATCGGTATTCCGGTTTTCTTCCTGATCTGGATCGGCTACCGGCTGGTGCGGGGCGGCGGCATTGTCCGTTACCACGACATGCACTTCCCACGGCCGCCGGTGGTGCGTGATCCGCTGGCCGGCCAGGACCCCGGCCCCGAACTGCCGACCGTCGCCCCCAGCACGCAGCAATAACACTCGACCCGCCTACCGTTTGCCTCGCATTCGGTGGGCGTTTTCATTTGCGCGCCCCACCCTGGCGCATCCGCTATGCACACACCGATTACCCCGACCGGCCTCGAAGCCCAATCCGAACTACGCCGACGTCTTCGCTCGCGCCATCTGATGATGATCGCCCTGGGCGGCGCCATCGGCACGGGGCTGTTCGTCGCATCCGGCGCATCCATTGCGCAGGCCGGCCCCGGCGGCGCGCTGCTGACGTACGTGCTGCTCGGCGCGATGGTCTATAGCCTGATGACGAGCCTGGGCGAACTGGCAGTGCACCTGCCGGTCTCCGGTTCCTTCGTCACCTACAGCCGCCTGTACGTCGAAGAAGGCTTCGGCTTTGCGCTGGGTTGGAACTACTGGTTTGCGTTGGCGGTGTCGGTGGCCGTGGAACTGGCGGCCGCACAACTGGTGATGAAGTATTGGTTCCCTGGCGTGTCGGGCATGGTGTGGAGTGCCTCGTTCCTGCTGCTGATGTTCGGCCTCAACGCCGTCTCGGTGCGCGGCTTTGGCGAGGCGGAATACTGGTTTTCGATGATCAAGGTGGTGACCATCGTCGTGTTCCTGATCATCGGCCTAGCGATGATCTTCGGCATCATGCACGGCGGCCCATCGTCGGGCTGGCACAACTTCACCATCGGCGAAGCGCCGTTCGTCGGCGGGCTACCAGCCATGGTGGGCGTAGCGATGATTGCAGGGTTCTCGTTCCAGGGCGTTGAGACCATCGGCGTGGCCGCTGGCGAGGCAGAGAACCCCTCCCGCACGATTCCGCGCGCCATCCGCCAGACGTTCTGGCGCATCCTGCTGTTCTACGTGCTGGCGATCCTGATCATCGGCGTGCTGCTGCCGTACACCGATCCGAGCCTGCTTCGCAACGAGGCGACAGACGTCGCCGTGAGCCCGTTCGCGCTGGTGTTCCAGCACGCCGGCTTGGCGTTTGCGGCCGGAATGATGAATGCGGTGGTGCTGACCGCGCTGCTGTCGTCCGGCACGTCGAGCCTGTATGTATCGACGCGGATTCTGTATGACCTCGCGCTCGAAAGTCAGGCGCCGCGCTGGTTCGCCAAGGTGTCAGCCAACGGCGTGCCGCACCGCGCGCTGCTGGCCACCTCTGCCGTGGGAGCACTGTGCTTCTTCAGCTCGCTGTTTGGCGATCAGGTGGTCTATCTGTGGCTGTTGAACACGTCGGCTGTGACGTGTTTCATTGCGTGGTTTGGCATTGCGCTGGCGCACTATCGCTTCCGCAAGGGATTCGTGAGCCAGGGGCATTCGGTGAATCAATTGGCGTATCGGTCGCCGTTCTTCCCGTTCGGGCCGATCATGGTCGCCATTCTGTGTGTGGTGATCATTCTTGGGCAGAACACCAAGGCGCTGTTTGCGCCCATCGATAACTTTGGCCCCTTCGTCGCCACGTATTGCGGGGTGTTCCTGTTCGTGGTGATTTGGCTGGGATACCGCTGGAAGTTCAAGACGCGGTTTGTGAAGTATTCGGAAATGCAGTTCAGCGGGGAGCATCTGAAGCGCGATGCAGCGGCCACCAACCAGGGTTACCCGCCAGCCTCGCAAACAACGTTCCATTCGGGAACATGATCAAAGCATTACCTAGCGCACGGTAGGAATCCTTAAGATCATCCACTGGCAAAAATGTGTCAGTGGTCTGGCGAGCGCTCCGTTCCAAGACGCGGAAACGCTTACGCCTGTTCCGAATCTTGAATGGGAACCTTATGTCGCTCTTCTTGACGCGCAAACGGCATGGCATGCCGCTGAAAGTCTCCGTGGCGCTTGTGCTCTCAGCCGTTGCCCTGAACATCGCAGCGGCACCGGCGCAAGGCGCGAAAGGTCAGCGTGCCAATTCGGACCAGCCGGCGGCAAGCAGCCCGGCGCAGCAAGATAAGTGCGATTGCGAATCTCCGTATCGCGAATACAAGGCGGCCGACACGCCGCAGACCGCCGCCCTGTTCGCCGCCGTTGAAGCCAATGACGAGGCGGCGTTTTCGGCGGCACTGTCAAAGGTAGACCACCCTGGCGACTACGCGCTCAACGGCATGCCGCTGCTTCATGCTGTGCTGATGCCGCCGCGCGACTTGCGTTCCAAGGACAAGACGTACTGGGACATGGCCCCGGCCGACGCAGAGCGCATCCGCCAAGCGTGGCAGGCACAACTCCAGGTGCGCACGCGCATGCTGGCTGCGTTGCTGGCCACGCATCCGGCACTGGATGACGCGACATACGAGTCGCGCCGTCCGTCGCTGCATCTGGCGCTGCTCTATGGCACACCAGAAATCATGGACATGTTGCTCGCCGCCGGCGCCAAGCCCGACCAGCGCGGCGATGACTATCGCAAGCCGCTGGAATTCCTGTTGAATCGGGATTTCGAGTTCGCCGTACGCATGACGTATATGCCGCGGCTTGTGGACCGCGCCGCCATGGCGCGCATGGTGGTTGCCCTGTTCAAAGCAGGCGCCACGCGGCCTTATCTGTCGATAGACGAGCGGCCCAACGCCGAAATGCTGCGCGCCCTCACCGACAAGCAAGGCCGCGTCCGGCCTGCCGCGGACCATCTGGTGTGGTCTTCGCTGGTGGAACTGACCGAAGGCGCCGAGCCCTTGCGGGCATTGGCCGCCACCGGCAGCAAGCCCGCCGACGAGGAAGCGCTGAACGCGCTCATGATGGCCGCCTACACAGGCAACGCCGGGGCGCTACCGTTGCTCATGGACTGGGGGCCGCGCATGGTCCCGAACACGGCGTACGGCGCCACGCATGAGCGCGACGCATGGCTGGACGCCGCGCAAGCCGCCATCGCTGGCGGCCATCCGGACATCGCCCGCCAGTTGCTGCGCAAAGACATGCCATTCGGGCAGACATCGGACCGGGTGGAAGGCACGTTCGTCAAGATCGAAGCCGGTAGCAAGCCCATCCTCAACGTGGCCGCCAGCAGCGGCGACGTGGCCACGGTGAAACAACTGCTGGCGCTAGGCGCGCCGGTTGACGGCGACCCCGCGGAAGAGTACGGCGTTACCCCCTTGGTGGACGCAGTGAAAGCGCATCAGGCAGAGGTGGTGACACTGCTGTTGGCGGCCGGTGCCGACCCGCTCTTGCAGCGCAAGTCCAGCTCGGAGTCTGCCCTGAGCCTGGCGGTGCAGATGGATGATCCGTTTATCCTGCGTGCGCTGCTGCCCGCATCCAAGCCCGATGCCTTGAAAGCGGTGCTGCGCGATCCCAAGCGCTCGCCGGTCAATGCAGTGCTGGCGCACCCAGGCCGGCACAGTGTCGAGATGTTGCAGCAGCTCGTCCGCGCGGGCGCCGACCTGAAAGCGCTGGATGCGAGCGCGATTCTGCAAGCCTTGCAGAATCAGGACGAGCCGCTGGCCGCGTATCTGATCGACGCTGGCGTGCCTGTCAACCCTGCACCGCACGCGCCGGCCAGCGACGAAAACTATGCTGACTGGCGTTCCAGTATGCCGCCGCTGCAGTGGGCATTGACCGCCAGGCAGAACGCCATCGTCGAACAGCTGCTGGCCAAGGGCGCAGACCCCTTGGCGTTGACCCCTGACGGTGCCAGCACGTTGTTCCAGGTGATTGCGCGGCGAGACGAAGCCATGCTGGATCGCCTGCAGCGCGCGGGTGCCCGATTGGACGACCCGCGCCTGCCACGCGCACCCGAGCCCTACGCGCTGCTGAACGCGGCGCTACTGTCGGGCGACGCCACCATGCTCGGCCGCATCAGTCAGGCCAATGGGCAGTCGCCCTCCATGGCTTGTCTGCTGCCGGAGACTGAATCCATCTTGCTCGACACACCGGGCTACTTCAAATCGCTGCGCAAGGCCGGCTTCACGGGCACGCAGAACGCGTGTGCGAAGGGCCTCCCCTTGTCGCAGCGGGTTGTGCGCAACCTGTTGAACGATCCGCGATTGGCTGTGGCGCGACACGACACCGTGGTCGACGTGCTGCGCCAGCTCAAGGCCAACGGCGCAAATCTGGACGCGGCGATGGATAACGGCGCCACCGCGTTGAACAACGCCATCCAGCTTGGCCGCGAAGATGTTGCCGCCACGCTGCTGGCCGCAGGTGCCAGCCCGGACGCGGCCGACGCAAAAGGACGCAGCCCCGCATGGGTCGCGCTTGAAACCGGGCAGCCGGGCATGTTGGCCTTGCTCGCCCGTTATCGCGCGCACTTTGACGACGCGGCCGCGCCCGAGGGGCAATCATTCAGCAGGATGCTGGCCTGCCATGCCGCGCCCAGGTTTTCTCAGGCCGTCAAGGACGCGGGTATCACGCTGAAGCCGCTGACATGCACCCCGCCCGCCGCCGCACTCGCAGGCGGCAAAACGCGTCAGCCCAAACCTGTTGCCAGCTTGCCCGGCCATTACTATTTGCAAGGTGTGCGTGAAGTTGGCGGTGAACTGCAACTGTCCAAAGATGGCCGTTTCGACTATGCCATGAGCTACGGCGCGGTCGACATCCTGGCGCAAGGCACATGGCGTAGCGACGGCAAACGGGTCTATTTGGATACGCCACCGGTCGAGCCGGCCTCGGTCATTGGTGGCGTGCGCGCGCAAACCAAGACGAACGACCCTGCCGATCAACTGACCGTTCGCGTCTATATGGAGAATCGCCCCGTCAAGGTGCAAGTGGCCATGTCATCGGCGGAGGTCGACTATGCGGGCAAGCCTACAAAAACGGCCCCTTCGGCAGATGCCGATTCAGACCGCGCCAACGGCGTTGCGGCGCCCATTGCACCTGGCGCGCTGAAGGCGCTGGCAGTGTTCTTGCCGCTGCCCTCGGGCGAACGCTGGTACACCGTGGATATCGCCAAGCTGGACCCGACCGCACGCTCGATCCGCATCGATCTGGCATTGCCTGATTCGGTCAGTCGCTCGCCCTTGCACATGATGCTTGTGCTAAACGACGACGGTGCCCTGGTTGATGGCGAACGTGGGCGACTGCGATATGTAAAGCAGTAGGCTGAAGCCGACGTCTTCGCTGCCCTGTCACGGGCGCCTCAGCTAGGCGCCCGGATTGACGCCCCCTTGCGCGACGCGTCGCAAGCGGGACCGCACCAGCCGTCGCCGCATCGCCCGTGGGTAGCGCCGAGATAATCCAGGGGCAATTTATTTCAGCGGCATAAAAAAGAAAATCAAAATTTCTCTCCCACCTCACTTTCCCGGACATTCAATTAACCTCACGTCCGATTCATATTCGGCGGCCGGATGTTAGCCTTTTTCCCGTGGACCGCATGCATGGTGTGCTTTCCTGTTTGAGCCGATACCTCGCTACCGAGTCTCTGCACGCTGTGTCTGGCGAAGCATTTCAAAGCCGGAAGCCATGCGCCACCGCACTCATGCATTTATAAAACTGAGAGGTCGGGATAATGGAAAAAGGACGTGACTGGAGTAATGCGCCGGAAATGCGTTGCACTGCCGAATCGAATGGCCATCGCCATCTGTTTGCTCGTCGGCATGTTGCCGCAGCGTTGATTTCACTTGCGCTGTTCGGCTGTGGCGGCGGCGATGGGGCCTCCACCAGCGGCGCCAGCACGCAGACGGCAACCACCGGTACGGCCACGGGCAAGACCCAAGACGCGGTCATGCATACGCAGGGCACCGATAGCGCCCCCGCGACTGCCATCCTCAACAAGATGGGCCGCGTGCCGCGCCTGCAGATCGGCCTGGGTGCAGGCCAATCGACGGACGATATGAAAGCCCAGGGCATTCGCCCGGACATCATCGACACCTACCTCGTGGGCGTGGGCCCGAACGCCTGGCCGAACTGGAACACCGATGGCGCGTACGTGACGTACACCGCCCAACGTGTCATGGGCTATGGCGCAACGCCGCTGTTCACGCTCTACCAGATGGCCGCCAATGGCGATGGCAACATCAGCGGCATCAGCGACCCGAATTTCATGAACGCCTACTGGTCGCAGGTGCGCACGATGTACGACCGCATCAATGCGCTGAATGCGCCGGTGCTGGTCAATCTGGAGCCGGATTTCTGGGGCTACGTGTGGTCGCAGGCGCCGAACCATGATCCGACGCAGCTGGCCGCCTCGGTGAACAACCAGCAGGAATGCAGCTGGCTGCCCAATACGGCGGCGGGCATCGGCATGTGCCTGGTGTCGATGGGCCGCTGGCACGCGCCCAAGGCGTTGCTCGGTTTTCCGCCCTCGTTCTGGACTGGCACACCCGACGTGATCGGCAAGGAAATGCAGGCGGTGGGCGCGAACACGGCCGACTTCATCGTCGCCCAGGCCGGTGACCGTGACGCCGGCTGCCTGGAGCTCGCGGCGGTGGATGAGTGCAAAGGCCGCACGGGCCCGTTCTACCTGGATGAGAACAACGTCCAGACGCCGAACTTCCACCAGGAGCAGAACAGGGTTGCCGCCTACCGCGACGCGCTGGGCAATGGGCTGCCGATTCTGTGGTGGCAAACGCCGCTGGGTGTGCCCTCCGACACGCCGGGCGGCACCCCGGGGCACTACCGCGACAACCATGTCGACTACATGCTGCGCTTCCCGTGGGAATACGGCGCCCTGCATACGTTCGGCATCGTCTTTAGCGGTGGCGGCACCTACTCGACGAATATCAACACGGATGGCGGACAGTTTGCGCGCCTCTTCGGCCAGTACCTGAACTACGGCGGTGTTGGCGTGCAGTAATCCGGCGAGCGGCACGATCAATCGCTTGTTGGTTGATCGTGCCGATGTTGCATCAGGGGAGTGGCCGACCAAGGCCATCCCCTGGCAACAGCATCAAACCTCCAACCACTCCTGCCGAACCTTCGCGTCGGCCTTCAGCTCCGCAGGCGTGCCTTCAAACACGATCTGCCCATGCCCCATCACATACACACGCTGTGAGATGTCGAGTGCGATGGCGAGCTTTTGCTCCACCAGCAGCACGGAAATCCCCCGCTCCTTGAGTGTCTTCAAGTATTCGCCCACCAGCGTGACGATCAACGGCGCGAGGCCTTCGGTCGGCTCGTCGATGATGATGAAATCCGGGTCGCCCATCAGCGTGCGGCACAGCGTCAGCATCTGCTGTTCGCCACCGGAGAGCACACCGGCCGCGGTGTTCTCACGCTCCTTCAGGCGCGGAAACATCTGGTACATGTCTTCGACCTGCCAGCGCGGCTTGGGGCTGTTCGGGTTGCGCTTTTCGCCCAGCAGCAGGTTCTGGCGCACCGTCAGCGTGGGGAAGATGTCGCGGTTCTCGGGCACGTAGCCGATCCCCTTGTGCGCCACTTCGAAGGTGCGCAAACCGCTGACGTTCTTGCCGCGCAGCAGGATCTCGCCTTCGTGCTTGACCATGCCCATGATCGACTTGGCCAGCGTCGAGCGCCCCACCCCGTTGCGACCCAGCAGCGCGACGATCTCGCCCTCGCCCACGTGCATATCGACGCCGTGCAGGATGTGGCTCTTGCCGTAGTACGCGTGCAGGCCGCGCACCTCCAGCATCGGAGTATTGGTTGCCATCAATGCGCTCCTGCAGGCTCAGTGTCGTTGGTATCCAGCGTGGTGCCGAGGTAGGCCTCCTTCACGCGGCGGTTGTTGCGGATGGCTTCCGGCGTGTCGGTAGCGATCACCTCGCCGTAGACCAGCACTGAGATGCGGTCTGCCAGGCCGAAGACGACGCTCATGTCATGCTCGACCATCACCAGCGTCTTGCCGACCGTGACCTTGCGGATGAGATCCACGGCGTGGTCCGACTCAGAACGGCTCATGCCCGCAGTCGGCTCATCCAGCAGAATCACGTCAGCACCGCCCGCGATGGTGATGCCGATTTCCAGCGCGCGCTGCTCAGCATATGTCAGCAGGCCTGCAGCAGCATCACGCCGGTGTGTCATGCCAATCTGCTCCAGCACTTCCTCAGCGCGCTCACGTGCATCGCGCAGCTCGGCCAGCTTGTGCCAGAACGAATACTTATAGCCAAGCGACCAAAGCACCGCGCAGCGCAGGTTCTCGAATACCGACAGGCGATGGAAGATGTTGGTGATCTGGAAGCTGCGTGACAGGCCCTTTCGGTTGATCTCGTACGGCGCCAGGCCGCCAATCTCTTCGCCATTCAGCTTCACGCTGCCTGAGGTGGCGGGGAAACGGCCAGAGATCAGGTTGAAGGTGGTCGACTTGCCGGCGCCGTTCGGCCCGATCAGCGCGTGGCGCTCGCCTTTGCCAATGGTGAGGTTGACGCCGCGAATGATTTCAGTCGCGCCAAAGCGCTTGCGGACGTCGCGCAACTCCAGTGCTGCGGTCGGTTGGCTCATGGTTGCGGCTCCTGCAAAGCGTTGTCCCAGGCCGTGCGCAGCCTGCCTGCTGCGGCACGCAAACCGAAGGTGCCCACCAGCCACAGCACGGCGGTGATGACCCACGGCTTCAAGGTCGTCGGTGCGACCGCCAGACCGAACAGCGTTGCGACGCCGCCGGAGCTGTCGTCCTGCACCGCGTAGATCATTTCCACGGTAGAGATCAGCGCCACCAGCAAGATGATTGCCGGCACGATCGCCACGCCGTAGGCCGGCAGCAACGTCTTCAGCTTGCCGCGCCGCACGATCGGCAGATGCATGACCAGCAGGCTGGCGATACCGCCCGGCGCGTACATGACCATCAGCACGAAGAACAGGCCCAGATACAGCAGCCATGCCTTGGTAATACCCGACAGCGCCACGGTAAAGAACACCGTCAACACCGCACCGATGATTGGCCCGAAGAAGCTGCCCATGCCGCCAATGAATGCTGCCAGCAGGACCGAGCCCGAGCGCACGGCCGAGACGTTCTCGGCGGTGACGATCTCAAAGTTGATGCACGACAACGCACCCGCAATGCCCGCAAAGAACGCCGACAGAATCACCACCAGATAGCGCACACGCTGCGTGTTGTAGCCGATGAATTCCACGCGCTCGGGGTTGTCGCGCACCGCGTTGGCGATGCGGCCCAGCGGCGTTTGCGTCCAGGCGTACATCAGCGCCATCGAAATCAGACACCACGCGGCGATCAGGTAATACACCTGGCGGGCCGGCCCGAACGAGACCCCCATCAGCGCATCCCCGATGCTGCGGTTGGTGGAGACACCGCCCTCGCCGCCGAAGAAATCCGGGAACATCAGCGCACTGGCGAAGACCATTTCGCCGATACCGAGCGTGATCATGGCGAACGTGGTGCCGGATTTCTTGGTGGTGACATAGCCGAAGATCACGCCGAACAGTGCGCCGCCCAGGCCGCCCGCAATGGGCAGTAGCGCCACGGCCAGCGGCCCGCCGATGCCAAGCGCTTGCATCGCGCCGATCTTGTTGAGCACATGCACCGCCATGAAGGCGCCCAGGCCCGAATAGACGGCGTGCCCGAACGACAGCATGCCGGACTGCCCCAGCAGCATGTTGTACGACAACGCGAAGATGATCATGATGCCCATCTGCGAGAGCAGCGTGATCGCAAAACCCTGCGACCAGATGAGCGGCAGCACGATCATCACGAGTGCGGTGGCGCCCCAGATCAGCCAGCGCGCGAGGTTGACCGGCTTGAACCGCATCGTACGAGCACGATCGTTGGCCGGCAGTGTTTGTTGTTGCGCTTGTTGCATGGTGCGTTCCATTTAGCTCTCCCGCGTACCCATCAGCCCACGCGGGCGGAAGATCAGCATCAGCACCAGCAGCAGATACGGCAGTACCGGTGCGACTTGCGCAATCGTCAGGTTCCAGACGGAGATGAGCGGCACATCCGGGTTGAGCGTAACGCCGATCCTGGCGAGCACGCTCGTCACCGAAATATCCAGCGTGACGGCAAAGGTCTGGATGCAACCGATCAGCAGCGACGCGATAAACGCCCCCACCAGCGACCCCATGCCGCCTACCACCGCCACCACGAAGACGATGGAGCCCACCGCCGCCGCCATCGACGGCTCGGTCACGAAGGCATTGCCGCCAATCACACCTGCCAGCCCCGCCAGCGCACAGCCGCCGCCAAACACCAGCATGAACACGCGTGGCACGTTGTGGCCCAGCGCCTCCACCATGTCCGGATGCGTGAGCGCCGCCTGAATGACGAGGCCGATGCGCGTGCGCGTGAGCAGTAGGAAGATGCCCACCAGCATCAGCAGCGACACCAGCATCATGAACGCACGGTATTTGGGGAACGATGAGGTGAACAGCGTGAACAGCGGCCCATCCAGCGCGTCGGGCACGCGATACGGCACAGCCGGCAGGCCCCACGCCAGCTTCACGCCCTCTTCAATGAGATAGGCCAGGCCGAAGGTGAACAGCAGCTCGGCAACGTGGCCGTAGCGGTGCACTGTGCGCAGACCGTAGCGCTCGACCACCGCGCCCAGCGCGCCCACCAGCAGCGGCGCCACGATCAACGCAGCCCAGAAGCCCAGATAGCCGCTCACCACGTAGGCAAAGTACGCGCCCAGCATGTAGAAGCTGGCGTGCGCAAAGTTGAGGACACCCATCATGCTGAAGATCAGCGTCAGGCCCGAAGACAGCATGAACAGCAACAGACCGTAGCTGATGCCGTTCAAAAGATTGATGACTAGGAATTCCACGCGACAGCCTTCCTGCAAATTCGAGCGAGGCATGGGCCCAACACCACTGGCCCATGGCGCCCGTTTAAAACATCGCCGCACGATAGCATCGGGCGGCCCTTCGGCATACCGTCCGCCGCCTTACTGAGGACGCTTCATCTGGCAGGAGGTCGGCTGCGACGCCACGTACTGATCGAGCACCGCATCGGTCTTCCAACCGTAGCCGGTGTTTTCCTGGTCGAACTTGACGTTCTTGCCGTTGGTTTTTTCCCAGGTGGCGATGTAGAGCGGCTGCTGGCCTTGGTGGTCAGACGCGCGCATCTCGAAGGTGCCGTTCAGGCTGTCGACCTTCATGCCTTCAAAAGCCTTGGCAACCTTGGCGGGTTCGATCGATTTGGTCTGCTTGACGGCCTTGGCCAGCATGGCGATGCCGGTATACGACGCCATGAGGTAGTAATCGTCGTTGTACTTCTTCTTGTAACCCTCGACGATATCGGCGCCCTTGTAGCCGTCGTTGTTGACGTTCCAGTAGGCAACGAACTTCACATGGTCTGCGCCGGCCGCGCCCATGGCGGTAGGCACCCCGGTGGTGGCAGCGTAGTAGGTGTAGAAGTTGGCGTTCAGGCCCGCGTCCTTGCCCGCCTTGATGAGCAGCGCGAGGTCACTGCCCCAGTTACCGGTGATGACCGTATCGGCGCCTGACGATTTGATCTTCGACACATACGGCGAAAAGTCCTTCACCTGCGCCAGCGGGTGCAGATCCTCACCCACGATCTCGATGTCCGGGCGCTTGCGCTTGAGGTATTCCTTCGCTGCGCGCGCGACCTGATGGCCAAACGAATAGTTCTGGTTGATCAGATAGACCTTCTTGACCTTCGGATCCTTGGCCAGGAAGCTGGTCAGGGCCTCCATCTTCATGTCGGAGTTGGCGTCCAGGCGGAAGTGCCAGTAGTTGCACTTGCTGTTGGTCATGTCCGGGTCCACCGCGGCGTAGTTCAGGTAGACGATCTCCTTGCCCGGATTGCGCTCGTTGTACTTGGCCACGGCATCTTCCAGCGCCATGCCCACGCTCGAGCCATTGCCCTGCACGATGTAGTGGATGCCCTGGTCGGCCACCTGCTTGAGCACGGTCAGGCTTTCCTGTGGTGAGAGCTTGTTGTCGAACCCCACCACTTCGAACTTGGTGCCGTCGCCAGCCCAGTTCTTCTGCGTGGCGAGATCGGCGATGTACTGCCAGCTGCGCAACTGGTTCTGGCCCAGCGCGCCCATCAGGCCAGACAGCGGGTCGATCCAGGCGATCTTGACGGTTTCGGCGGCGGACGCTGCGGCGGGCACCGCTGCCCCACCGATTGCCGCGACACATGCAACAGCCACAACCAACGGACGGAACTTCGTCATGCGTGTCTCCTTCATGTGGTGGAGCGCCGACGAGTCACTCTTCCGCATGCCACGGGGGCATGTCGGCTGCTGGCGTCTCCAGGTTGCAACGCGTCCGGGCTTCATTCCGCCGCATCATCGTCATCGATGCACGGCAGCCGACCCTGATCCGGTTGTCTTACGCCCGCCGTCCTCATGCCTGGCTTGTGTCAGTGCATGGGCGACGGTTTCTGTTTTGTGCTTGTTTTTGTCGTTAAGCCTGCGCGGTCGGGAACTGGTAGTCCTTGAACTGCTCGCGCAACTTCAGCTTCTGCATCTTCCCCGTCGCCGTCAGCGGAATCTCGGTCACGAACACCACGTCATCCGGAATCCACCACTTGGCGATCTTGCCTTCGAAAAACTTCTGCATCTCCTCGCGCGTGAGCTCCATGCCGGGTTTCTTCATCACCACCAGCAACGGGCGCTCATCCCACTTCGGGTGATGGCACGAAATGCATGCCGCCATATGCACAGCCGGGTGCGCAGCGGCCACGTTCTCCACGTCAATGGACGAAATCCATTCGCCGCCAGACTTGATCACATCCTTGCTGCGGTCGGTGATCTGCATGTAGCCGTCGGGGTCGATGTTGGCCACGTCCCCCGTCGGGAACCAGCCGTCCACCAGCGGCGAGATGTCGTTGCGGTAATAGCTCTGGATCGTCCACGGCCCGCGCACGTAGAGGTCGCCGAACGCCTTGCCGTCCCACGGCAGCTCGCGGCCTTCGGCATCGACGATCTTCATCTCGACACCGTAGATGGCGCGGCCCTGGCGTTCCAGCACGTGCTGCTTGGTTTCCTCCGGCAAGTCGGCATGCTTGGCCATCAGCTTGCAGGTGGTGCCCAGCGGCGACATCTCGGTCATGCCCCAGGCGTGGATTACCTCTACGTCCAGCGCGTTCAGCGTCCGGATCATGGCCGGCGGCGCGGCCGAACCGCCAATCACCGTCTTGCGGAACGTCGAGAACTTGAGGTTGTTGGCCTGCACGTGCTGCAGCAAGCCGAGCCACACCGTCGGCACGCCCGCCGAGAAGCTCACCTTCTCTTGCTCAAACAGCTCGTAGAGGGAAGCGCCATCCAGCTTCGGCCCCGGAAAGACCAGCTTGGCCCCCACCAGCGGCACCGAATATGGCAGGCCCCACGCATTCACATGGAACATCGGCACCACCGGCAGGATCACGTCCTGGGCAGAACACCCCAGCGCGTCCGGCATGGCAGACGCATACGAGTGCAGCACGGTAGAGCGATGTGAATACAGCGCCCCCTTCGGGTTGCCGGTCGTGCCCGACGTGTAGCAAAGGCTGGACGCGGTGTTCTCGTCGAACTGGGGCCAGGTGTACTCGGCGCTCTGGGCGTCCAGCAGCTCCTCGTAGCAGAGCATCGGTACGCTCGAGGTGGGCATGTGCGCGCGATCGGCCATCGCCACCCAGCCTTTCACATTCGGGCAATGCGGTGCAATGCCCTCGATGAGCGGCACGAACGTCAGATCGAAGAAGACGTATTGGTCATCCGCGTGGTTGACGATGTAGGCGATCTGGTCTGGAAACAGCCGCGGGTTGATCGTGTGGCACACCGACCCCGAGCCCGACACGCCGTAATAGATTTCCAGGTGACGGTAGCCGTTCCAGGCCAGCGTGCCGACACGCTCGCCAGGCTGCACGCCCAGTGCGGCCAACGCGTTGGCCAGTTGTTTGGAACGGTCTCGCACTTGCCGGTACGTGGTGCGATGGATATCGCCTTCCACGCGGCGCGACACAACTTCAGTCGAACCGGAATTACGCGCGGCATGTTCGATGATGGTCGAGATGAGCAACGGCGTGCTCATCATTTGTCCCGTCAGGGGCAAGGGGGCCATCGTGTCTCCTAGAAAAACTGAACAACCGTTCTATTTTTTGGCCGATTGTTCCCGTGATCGTCTAATGCGTCAACGGGATATTGTTGTGCGCTGCCGCATGACAAACAATCGCAGCCCCCATGTTTACCCGGCCACCTGAAAAACCCTGCGAACCGTTGTGGTGCAAGGGTTCGCGGGCTGCAGCTTTTTTTACTCGCAAGTACAATACGCGATAGCGTTGCTGCGTCTCAACATGGCGTTTTCCCTACGGTGAGTGCCTTTCTGCGCACCCTGCCACGTATAACTTTTCACGAAGCGGCACTGTTTTTGCGCCGTTTCTCGTGCTAGTCCTGTCGCCCCTCATGCCCACCTCTTCCGCCAACTTGCCTGACGATTCCCTTGTGAGCGCCTTCGATTGGCCCGGCCGCCCGGCGGCATCGCCAGGCTTCGCCGCGCTGGGCGAGCGTTTTCTGACGCGTTTGCCGCCCCAACCCATGTCTACAGGCGGTGCGCCCTACCTTGTGGGCTTTTCGCCCGACGCCGCTGCACCGCTGGGCATCACCCGGGCTGAGCTGGAGTCGGCGGCCGGATTGAACGTCTTTACCGGCAACGCTGTCGCCGCATGGAGCGATCCGCTCGCCACGGTGTATTCGGGCCACCAGTTCGGCGTGTGGGCCGGCCAGTTGGGCGACGGGCGCGCGCTGCTGCTGACCGAGCTGCAGACCGCCAACGGCCCGTGCGAAGTCCAGCTCAAAGGTGCCGGCCGCACGCCCTATTCCCGCATGGCCGATGGGCGTGCCGTGCTGCGTTCGTCCATCCGCGAGTTCCTGTGCTCGGAAGCCATGGCGGGCCTGGGCATCCCCACCACGCGCGCACTGTGCGTGACCGGCAGCGACGCGCCCGTGCGCCGTGAAGAGATCGAAACCGCCGCTGTTGTCACGCGCCTCGCGCCGTCGTTCGTACGCTTCGGCCACTTCGAGCACTTTGCCGCCGGCGAAAAGCTGCCCGAACTGCGTGCACTCGCCGATTACGTCATCGACCGTTTCTACCCCGCTTGCCGCAGCGAGCCACAACCGTACCTCGCGCTGCTGCGCGAAGTTGCCCGCCGCACCGCCGAGTTGATGGCCGACTGGCAAGCCGTCGGTTTCTGCCACGGCGTGATGAACACCGACAACATGTCGATCCTCGGCCTCACGCTCGACTACGGCCCCTTCGGCTTCCTGGATGGCTTCAACGCCAACCACATCTGCAACCACTCCGACACCGGCGGCCGCTACGCCTACGCCCAGCAGCCGCAGATCGGCTACTGGAACCTGTTCTGCCTCGCGCAGGCCCTGCTTCCGCTGTTCGGCGAAGACCCCGACAACTTCGTCGCGTTGGACGATGAAGCGCAAGCCCAACCCGCCATCGACGCCGCACAGAACACGCTGATCACCTACCGCGACGTCTACGGCGCAGCTTTCTATGCGCGCTATCGCGCCAAGCTCGGCCTGACGACCGCACAGGATGAAGACGAGGCACTCTTCGGCGACCTGTTCAAACTGCTGCACAACCAGCGCACCGACTACACGCTCTTCTTCCGCCACCTCGCTGACGTGCGCCGCGATGACACACCCGCCGCAGCAGAGGCCCGCACCGTGCGCGACTTTTTCTTCGACCGCGCCGCCGCAGACGTGTGGCTGGCCGCCTATCGCCAGCGCCTGCAATCCGAACCGCAATCCGACGACGCACGCGCCGCCGCCATGCTGCGTGTCAACCCGAAATACGTGCTGCGCAACCACCTGGCCGAAATCGCCATCCGCCGGGCGAAGGACAAAGATTTCTCCGAGGTCGAAAATTTGCGTGCCGTGCTGGCACGTCCGTTCGACGATCACCCTGGTTTTGAGCACTATGCGCAACCGGCACCGGACTGGGCGTCATCGCTGGAAGTGAGTTGCTCGTCGTGATGACCGGTTGAAGCCGTGCTCTAATCCGCGCCTGTCAAGAAACTCACCGCAGCACGACAAAGAACGTCAGCCGCCCGATTCACACTTATCGCACGGCTGCCGACACCAACAAGGAGTCTCATCACCATGACCGTCAAGAAAACCGACGCCGAATGGCGCGACCAACTGACCGACATCGAATACCGCGTCACCCGCGAAGCCGCCACCGAACGTCCCTTCACCGGCAAGTACTGGGACCACTGGGACCGCGGCGTCTACAACTGTGTGTGCTGCGGCACGCCGCTGTTTGAATCGTCGACCAAGTTCGACGCCGGTTGCGGCTGGCCGAGCTACTTCCAGCCTATCAACGGTGAGGTGATCGCCGAGAAAACCGACCGCTCGCACGGCATGCTGCGCATCGAGGTGCAGTGCAACAACTGCGGCGCGCACCTGGGCCACGTGTTTGAAGACGGCCCCGCACCAACCGGCCTGCGGTATTGCATCAACTCGGCTGCGCTAAAATTCGGCGATTGATTGTTCGCACAAGCCCACAGAAGCGCACCCGCATGAAATTCCTGTTCGATCTGTTCCCGGTCATCCTGTTCTTTGCTGCCTTCAAGGTGGCCGGTATTTATGTGGCGACCACCGTCGCGATGGTCGCCACCGTGCTGCAGATCGCCTGGGTGTGGTTCAAGCACCGCAAGGTCGACGCCATGCAGTGGCTGTCGCTGCTCATCATCGGCGTGTTTGGCGGCGCCACGCTCATCTTCCACAACGACACGTTCATCAAGTGGAAGCCGACGGTGCTGTACTGGTTGTTCGGCGTGGTGCTACTGGGCAGCGTGGTGTTTGTTCGCAAGAACCTCATCCGCGCCATGATGGAGCAGCAGGTTTCCCTGCCCGAGGCCATGTGGGGCCGCCTGAACGCGGTGTGGGCGATCTTCTTCCTCGCCATGGGCTGCCTGAATCTGTACGTGGCGTACAACTTCGACACGGATGTCTGGGTCAACTTCAAGCTGTTCGGTTCGATGGGGCTGATGGTGGTGTTCATCATCATCCAAAGCATCTGGCTGGCGCGCCACATGCAGGAGCGCCCGGCGAATGCAGCCAATGACGCCAAGATCGGGGACGACCGCTAATGGCCGCAGATCCGCGCGAAATCGAACGCCTCCTGCGCGAGGCCTTCCAGCCTGACCACCTCACCGTGGAAGACGACAGCGCCAAGCACGCCGGCCACGCTGGCGCGGCATCGGGCGGCGGGCATTACAACGTCGATATTGTCAGCGCGGCCTTTGCCGGTAAGAGCCGGGTGGCGCGACATCGCATGGTGTATGATGCGCTGCGCACGCTGTGGCCGGCGGCAATCCATGCCCTGGCGATCCGCGCTGTCACTCCTGAAGAAAACACGTAAGCGCTTCTACGCTCACTCGTCCTTCCCTCGAACGCAATCCCATGAAGATTTCCAGCCTCACTGCCAGCCTGCTGGCTGTTGCCTTTGCTGCGATCGCTGCACCGGCCCTGGCCCAGAACGCCGCCGTCGTCAACGGCAAGGCCATCCCGAGCGCCAAGGTGGACGCGCTGATCAAGAAGTCGGGCCAGCCCGAATCGCCGGAACTGCGCAACAAAGCGCGCGACATGCTGATCGACCGCGAACTGATCGAGCAGGACGCACTCAAGCGCGGCCTGCTGGAGCGCGACGACGTGCAGGAGCAGCTCGCCCAGTCCCGCCTGAACGTGCTGGTGGCCGCCGAGTTCGAGGACTACGTCAAGAACAGCCCCGCCACCGACGAAGAACTGCACAAGCAGTACGACAAGATCAAGGCGCAATTCGGCAACGGCAAGGAATACCACGCTCACCACATCCTGGTGGACAAGGAAGCCGACGCGAAGGCCATCATCGCCAAGCTGAAGGGCGGCGCGAAGTTTGAAGACATTGCCAAGGCGCAATCGAAGGACAAGGGATCGGGCGCCAACGGCGGTGATCTGGACTGGGCCAACCCGGGCACCTACGTGCCGGAATTCTCGGCAGCCCTCACCGGCCTGAAGAAGGGTCAGATCACCCAGACGCCGGTCAAGACGCAATTCGGCTGGCACGTGATCCGCCTGGATGACACCCGCGACGCGAAGATTCCGTCGTTCGAAGACGTCAAGCCGCAGTTGCTCGAAATGATGATGGGCGACCAGAACTGGCAGCGTGCCAAGTTCCAGGCCATGCTGAAGGACCTGCGCGAAAAGGCGAAGATCCAGTAAGCACCAGCCCGTTGGGGCAGTGAAAAAAAGGGGCCGCGTGCCCCTTTTTGATTTGATGGACCGGTGGCGTGTGGCACGACCGGCAATCCCCCCGGCCCCATGTTCTTTTGAAGTGTTTGCTGAAAAGCATTGTAATTTGTCCCATAATGTGCGCCCACGCGCGCCGAAATTGCACTGCTTCGGTGCACTCAAGAACAACCGAAAACCAACCACGCCGGCAGAGGCCCACCCCGCCCACCGCCAGAGCGAAACCACCCAAAAGGAAACAGGAGATCCTTATGTCCAGCTTCAAGAACGCCTTCCGTATTGCTGCGCTTGCCGCCATCCCGATGGCGCTTCTGCAAGCCACGCCGGCACTGGCGCAAGCCACCAAGTCGGTCGAAGTGCTGGCCATCGTCGAACACCCGGCGCTCGACGCCATCCGCGACGGTGCCAAGGAGCAGCTCAAAGCCGAGGGCTTCGATGCCGGCAAGAACCTGAAGTGGGAATACCAGAGCGCCCAAGGCAGCACCGCCACTGCCGCGCAGATCGCCCGTAAGTTCATCGGTGACAAGCCGGATGCCATCGTCGCCATCGCCACGCCTTCGGCGCAGGCGGTTGTGGCGGCCACCAAGTCGATCCCGGTGGTCTACTCCGGCGTGACCGACCCGGTTGCGGCACAACTGGTCAAGAGCTGGGAGCCGACCGGTACCAACGTGACCGGCGTGTCCGACAAGCTGCCGCTGGACAAGCAGATTGCCCTGATCAAGCGGGTGGTACCGGGCGCCAAGCGCGTCGGCATGGTCTACAACCCAGGCGAAGCCAACTCGGCCGTGGTCGTGGAAGAGCTGAAGAAGCTGCTGCCCGCCGCCGGCATGACGCTGGTAACGTCGGCTGCGCCGCGCACGGTCGATATCGCCCCGGCGGCCAAGAACCTGATTGGCAAGGTCGACGTGATCTACACGAATACCGACAACAACGTGGTGTCGGCATACGAATCGCTGGTGAAGGTGGCGAACGAAGCGAAGATCCCGCTGGTGGCCGGCGATACGGACAGCGTCAAGCGTGGCGCCATCGCTGCACTGGGCATCAACTACTACAAGCTCGGCCAGCAAACCGGCAAGGTCGTCGCCCGCATCCTGAAGGGTGAGAAGCCGGGTGCGATCGCGTCGGCCGGCAGTACCGATCTGGAACTGTTCGTGAACGAAAAGGCCGCCAAGCAGCAAGGCGCGACCCTGTCGGCAGACCTGCTGAAGGACGCCAAGGAAGTCATCAAGTAACGCGCAAGGCGCCGGCCCCTCCTAGCGAGGCGGTCGGCGGGTCATGGCAGCCCGAGCCCGCACGCGGCTATCCGCCGCATCATGGCCGGGCGCTTACGCTCTACCCATAAGCGTCCCCGTTCATTGCCTTCTTTGCTTTCTTTGCCTTAAGGCGCGGAGCCCAACCGCCGCGCCCCACTCTGTCATGTCACTGTTTTCATTGCTCGGCGCCCTGGAGATCGGCCTGATCTTCAGCCTCGTGGCGCTCGGGGTGCTGATCTCCTTCCGCATCCTCAACTTCCCTGACCTCACCGTTGACGGCAGCTTCCCCATGGGCGGCGCGGTGGCAGCCACGCTCATCGCGAGCGGACACGATCCGTTCGTGTCGACCCTGTGCGGCACGCTGGCCGGTGCCTTTGCGGGCTTCGTCACGGGCTGGCTCAACGTGCGCCTGAAGATCATGGACCTGCTCGCCAGTATCTTGATGATGATCGCGCTGTACTCGGTCAACCTGCGCATCATGGGCAAGCCGAACGTGCCGCTCATTTCTGAGCCGACCGTGTTCTCGCTGCTGCAGCCGGAATGGATGCCCGACTATGTCTTCCGCCCGGTGCTGCTGGCCGTGGTGGTGGTCGTGGTCAAGCTGCTGGTGGACTGGTTCTTCTCCACGCAGATCGGCCTGTCTTTGCGTGCCACCGGCGCCAACCCGCGCATGGCACGTGCGCAAGGCGTTGCCACGGGTGCGGCCACGCTGGCCGGCATGGCGCTGTCCAACGCGCTGGTCGCCCTTGCTGGTGCGCTCTACGCGCAAACGCAAGGCGGCGCAGATGTGTCGATGGGGATCGGCACCATCGTGATCGGCCTGGCCGCCGTCATCATCGGCGAGACCGTGCTGCCGGCACGCCGCCTGGTGCTGACCACGCTGGCCGTGGTGGTGGGCGCGATCCTGTATCGCTTCTTTATCGCCCTGGCGCTCAACAGCGATTTCATCGGCCTGCAGGCGCAGGATCTGAACATGGTGACCGCCGCGCTGGTGGTGATCGCGCTCGTGCTGCCGGGTGTGCGCCGCAAGGTGTTCGGCAAGCTGGCCAAGAACGGCTCCAAGGGGAACTGACATGCTGAGCGCACAAGGACTCACCCTCACCTTCAACCCGGGCACGCCCATCGAAACCCGCGCGCTGCGTGGCCTGTCGCTGGAGATCCCCACGGGCCAGTTCGTGGCCGTGATCGGCTCGAACGGCGCCGGCAAATCGACGTTCCTGAACTCCATCAGTGGCGATTACCTCGTCGACTCGGGCCGCATCACCATCGATGGTGAAGACGTCACGCGCAAGACCGCCTGGCAACGCGCCGACAAAGTCGCCCGCGTGTTCCAGGACCCGATGGCCGGCACGTGCGAGAACCTGACGATCGAAGAGAACATGTCGCTGGCCATGTGCCGCGGGCAGCGTCGTGGTTTTGGGTTCGCGACCAACCGCAAGTGGCGCGAGATCTTCCGCGAGCAACTCCGCCGGCTCGATCTGGGCCTGGAGAACCGCCTGACGGATCGCATCGGCCTGCTCTCGGGCGGCCAGCGTCAGGCCGTGAGCCTGCTGATGGCCTCGCTGCAACCGTCGCGCATTCTGCTGTTGGATGAGCACACCGCCGCGCTGGACCCGAAAACGGCTGCCTTCGTGCTGGAGCTGACCGCGAAGATCGTCTCGGAAAGCAAGCTGACGACGATGATGGTCACGCACTCCATGCGCCAGGCGCTGGACTACGGCGACCGCACGGTGATGCTGCACCAGGGCAACGTGATCCTCGACGTGCAAGGCGAGGAGCGCAAAGGCCTGGATGTGCCGCATCTGCTGCAGAAGTTCGAAGAGACGCGCGGCGCCAAGGTGGACGACGACGCGCTGCTGTTGGGCTAATCCATCGCATCCACATCACATCGACGGGCTCCCTTAGCGGAGCCCGCGACATTTCCAGCCCATGAGCAAGGCACGCCGCCCGAGCATCAGCATCGCGCCCGACCAGAACCCGGAGGACGCGCCCACGCTGTCAAAAGGACAGCGGTCATTCAACGCGCTGATCAAACAGATCGAAAACCGGCGCAAGCGGCTGGCTGACTGGGAAGCCGCTGCGACGCAGTTTCAAGCGCGCTATGCTGGCGAGCTTTTGCCGCTGAAGCGGACCTGCATTGCGTTGCAAATCCGGATGGTCCACAGCCTGGACCAAGCCTACGAACACGAAGAACTCACCAAGCCCGAGCGCCGCAAAATCTCCACCCTCATCGTCGATCTGGCGAGTGACCTGATCGACGAAGACGCCAGCCTCAAGCCCCTCTACAACAAGTACAGCGGGTCGGATTTCGACCGCGAAGCCGCAGCGCAAGCCGCGGAGATGAAGTCGCGGCTAGAAGCTGCGCTCGGCATCCATCTGGGCAATGACGCGGATATGCATTCGCAGGATGACCTGCTGCAACGCGCTCGCGCGCACATCGAGCAACAAGCCGCCAAGAAAGCCGCCGCCGCAAGCAAGCGTGAAGCACGCCGGGCTGCCCGGCAAAAATCGCCCAAGCAGCTTGCGGCAGAAGCGCGCGAGGAAGAGGAACAGGCGCAGATCAGCCTGTCGATCCGCGAGGTCTATCGCAAGCTCGCCAGCGCCCTGCACCCCGACCGGGAGACTGATCCGCAGGAACGCGAGCGTAAGACGAAGCTCATGCAGCGCGTGAACGAGGCTTACGACAAGAACAACCTGCTGCAACTGCTGGAGTTGCAGCTTGAGCTGGAGCACATCGACCAGCGCTCGATCAACGGCATCAGCGAAGCGCGGCTGACGCATTACAACGAGATGCTGAAAGACCAGGTGCGCGAACTGGACCGGCAAATCCATCGTGCCGAGATGGGGTTTCGGCACACGTACGGGTATCAGCGGTTTGGGGCGCTGTCTCCAGAGGCCGTGTTGCAGGACCTTGCCGCCAACATCGATGCGCTCCACCAGAGCATTCGCAGCATCGAGCAAGACCTCGCTGCGTTTGACGATCTCAAGCAACTGCGGCGCATGCTGAAATCCCGCACGGCCTTTGACTGATGCTCGTTTGAATGGGGCGCGCCACTCAAGCAAAACGGGCACCTTCGGGTGCCCGTTTTCGCTACAGCGATCGACTGATTGGCCGGTCGATCAGAAGCGGTGCTGCAGACCTGCCGTCACACCAATCTGGCTGTTGCCGTAGCCGATCACATCACGCGACAGGCTCACGTTCTGGCCGTTCTGAGCCTTGGCGTAGGCCGCCGACAGGTACGCCGTTGTGCGCTTGGACAGCGCGTACTGGCCGCGCAGCGAGAACAGGATCGGGTCGGCCGAGTTGTTCACGCCCTTGATGTTCTGCTTGTACACCGCGCCATACAGCGTGAACGCCGGCGTGAAGTCGTAGCTGGCGCCGACCCAATACATGTCGCTGCGCTGGGTAGCGGCCGTCGTGGTGAACGCGCGCTTGTAGTTGCGATAGCCCGCGAACAGCTTCAGTGCGCCGAAGTCGTAGCTGGCACCAGCGTGAATGCCTTGGATGTAGTCCGTCGTGTCAGCCGGCGTGGTGCTCGTGCCTGCGCCGTTCTGACGGTCCCACGTGGCTGCGGCCGAGAAGCCGCCCACGCTGTAACCAACACCCAGGTCGTACTTGGAAGAGCTCTTGAAGTTGCCCGCCACCTCGCCAAAGCCAACCGTTGCGCCCAGCTTCAGGCCGCCGAACGTGCCGTCGTAGCGCACGGCGTTGGACGAACGCGAGAACAGGCCGTCCTTGCGGTCTCCCGTGGCGGTGGACGACGTGGCCCACGAGTAGTTCGGCGCGTAGCCCATCGGGTCGTACGGCAGCATGAAGTCGTACGTGGTGGTGAAGGTACGACCCGCCACCACCTGGCCAAAGCCACCCGCCAGACCCACCACAGCGCGGCGGTCGAACAGCGTGTTGTCGGTGTCGAGCTTGCCGGTGTCGACAGCGATGCCGCTTTCCAGGTTGAAGACCGCCTTCAGGCCGCCGCCCAGGTCTTCCGTGCCGCGCATGCCCCAGCGCGACGTGTTCTTGCCGCCCGAAACGAGGCGCGTGGCGCTGCCGCCATTCGGGCCCGCGTGGTTCACGTACTCGATGCCCGAGTCGACGATCCCGTACAGGGTCACGTTGGAGGATTGTGCGGCTGCAGTGCCGGCGGTGGCAAACGCAACTGCCGCCAGCGCCATCGAAGTCATTTTCATCAGGTCTCCCTTATTCGTTGTCCTGCCGCAAGCGCCGCTGTGACGGGCCTTGGGGCGGCACGGATCGTATGAGCGGCGCACTTTCAGTTCACTTTCGATTGGTGGGAAATTGGAGGGGTGTGGCCACGCGTTCCTGGGGGTTTCCCTAGCTTCAAAACACAGGGGGATGCCTGTATTTCTCTGCGCCTTATTGAGAAAAGTCCGATATGCGCATCCTGTTGGTCGAAGACAACCTGAAGCTGGCCAGCACGCTGGAAGAAGCCCTGGGCCAGGCCGGCTTCACGGTCGATTGCGTGCATGACGGCCACGCGGCGGATCTGCTACTCACCACGCAGGACTACGCCCTGGCCATTCTCGATATCGGCCTGCCGCGTCTGGATGGGCTGGAAGTGCTGCGCCGCCTGCGCGCCCGCAAGAACCCGCTGCCGGTGATGATCCTCACCGCCCACGGCGCCGTGGAAGAACGTGTGCGCGGCCTGAACCTCGGTGCTGACGATTACCTTGCGAAACCGTTCGACCTGACCGAAGTGGAAGCGCGCGCCCGCGCACTCATCCGCCGCAGCCATGGGCACGAAAGCACGCAACTGCAATGCGGCCCGCTGCACTACGACGGCATCAGCGGCGCGTTCACGCTCCATGGCGAACTGCTCGCTCTCACCGGCCGCGAGCGTGCCGTGCTGGAAGTGCTAATGCTGCGCGACGGCCGCGCCGTCAACAAAGCCGCCATCTCGGAAAAAATCTTCAGCATCAACGAGTCCGTCAATGCGGATGCGATTGAGATCTACGTGCACCGTCTGCGCAAGAAGCTCGACGGCAGCGGCGTGGCGATCGTCATGCTGCGCGGGCTCGGCTATCTGCTGGAAGCCACCCCATGAGGACGGCCAGCCTGCGCCGACAGCTCTCGCTGTGGTTGGTGCTGCCGCTGTTGGCGCTGCTCGCGCTTGATGCCTGGCTGACGTACACCCGTGCAATGACGGCTGCCAACGCGGCGTTCGACCGCACGCTGGAAGCGTCGCTCAAAGCCATGCGAGACGGCGTGCGCCTGCGTGAGGGGCATTTCGCCATTGACCTGCCCTACCTCGCGCTGGAAATTCTCGAATCGGAAACAGGCAGCAGCATCTTCTACCGGCTGGTGGATGCGAACGGCGCCACGCTCACCGGCTACGACGGCCTGCCGATGCCCAGCGGCCGGCAGCCCCCGCCGTATCGCACCGTGTTCTATGACACGGCGTTCCGTGGCATGCAGATCCGCATGGCCGCCCAGCCCGTGCCGGTGCAGGACTCGCAACAAGCGACACAGTCCGCGCAAATCCAAATGGTATGGCTGCTGGTGGGCGAAACCCTGGAGCCGCGTGAAGCCCTGGCGCACGAAATTCTCGCCGGCTCGCTGCAGCAGGAAGTGCTGCTGGTGGTGTTGGCCGTGGGCATCGTCTGGCTGGGCGTGCGACGCGGGCTCCGGCCGCTGCGCCAGTTGAGCGAAAGCGTAGCGGCACGCGGCACCGATGAACTCGCCCCGCTGCCGCAGCACGGGCTGCCGGCAGAAGTCGCCCCGCTGGTGGAGGCCATCAACCAATACGTCGCGCGCCTCTTGCGCATGCTGCAGGCCCGCAAGCGCTTCTTTGCCGATGCCGCCCATCAGTTGAAGACGCCGCTGGCCGTGATCCAGGCGCAGTCCGAACTCGCCCTGCGCGAGCCCGACGGTGAGCGTATCCGCCGCCATCTGCAGCCGCTGCACGGCACCGTGCGTCAGGCGGCGCGTGGCGTGCAGCAGTTGCTGTCGCTGTCTCGCTTGGAAACCGACAGCGGCTATGCGCCCCACCTGCAGCCGCTGCGCCTGGATACCTTGGCCGGCGACATTGCACTCGAACTCGCACCTGTGGCACGCAAATCCGGCGTCGACCTCGGCTTTGAGGGCGATGAACCCGTGACCGTAACCGGCGAGCCCCAATGGCTGCAGGAACTGGTCGGCAACCTGCTCGACAACGCCATCCGCTATGCCGGCAAGGGCGCGCGCGTCACGCTACGCGTCAAACGCCAGGCGATGGCAATGCTGGGCGAGCAAGCCGTGCTGCAAGTGGAAGACGATGGCCCCGGCATTGCCGCGCCCGAGCGCGATGCGGTGTTCGGCCGCTTCTATCGCGGTGCGGCATCGGAAGGCCACGACGGCAGCGGCCTGGGCCTGGCCATCGTGCGCGAGATCGCCCGCATGCATGGCGGCACAGTGGCCTTGTCGGAAACGCCCGGCGGCGGGCTCACCGTGAGCGTCTACCTGGCACTCGCCCTGGCGGAAGAACCCGCAGCCTGATCGCCGGTTGCTGCAAGACGACATTTTTTTCGGCGATCCCGCAGCGTGCCGCACACCGTGCACCGTTTGCGTGACGACGCGGCGCACCATTTCCAGGCGCCCTCGCGTTCGCGGCTATGCCGCCGAAATTGGTTCCATCCGCGCACGCTGATGCCCGCCACATGTGTGCTGGCGGCGACCTACACTCAGAGCACACCCCTCGCATGACCCGATCGGCCGCCGAGCTTGCTCGGGCAAGGCATCCGGGGTTTTCCCTATTGTGGTGCCGTAGGCCCGCACGCCCATTGGCCGTGCCTGCGGCGTCGTCTGAAATGGCTCCATCAAATAACTAGGATTGGGTCCACTTGGCAGAACAATGAGCCGCTATAGTCCATTCACAAATCGTCACAACACGACACGTTGACCGACCCGAAGGGGCTTAGGGACAGCAGGAGGGGCGGCATGAGCAGTAAGCAGGGGCCCCGCAAAGCGGGGATGCACACGGCGAATGCCGTGTGAAGCCGACAGCGTCAAGGCCGGATGAGCAACATGGTACGGAGGAAGCAGCAAATGAAGACCGACGACGTGATCGTCAGCTTTCGCGGTGTACGCAAGACGTATGACGGCGAGACCCTCGTAGTCAAACACCTGGATCTCGACATCTACCAGGGCGAGTTCCTCACCCTGCTTGGGCCCTCCGGCTCGGGCAAGACAACCTGCCTGATGATGCTGGCCGGGTTTGAATTCCCGACCGGCGGCGAGATCCGCCTGGAAGGCGCGCTGCTCAACAACGTGCCGCCGCACAAGCGCAACATCGGCATGGTGTTCCAGAACTACGCGCTGTTTCCGCACCTGACGGTGGCACAGAACGTGGAATACCCGCTGACCGTGCGGAAGATTCCCGCCAGCGAGCGCGCCGACCGCGTACACAAGGCGCTGCAGATGGTGCGCATGGAGGGCTTTGCCAAGCGCTATCCCGCCCAGCTCTCGGGCGGCCAGCAGCAGCGCATTGCCCTGGCCCGCGCGCTGGTGTTCGAACCCAAGCTGGTGCTGATGGACGAGCCGCTGGGCGCGCTCGACAAGCAACTGCGCGAACACATGCAGTACGAGCTGAAATCGCTGCACGAAAAGCTCGGCGTGACCTTCGTCTACGTGACGCACGACCAGGGCGAGGCGCTCACCATGTCCGACCGCGTGGCTGTGTTCGACAAGGGCATCGTGCAGCAGCTCGACACGGTGGACAGCCTGTACGAGCGCCCCTGCAACGAGTTCGTCGCCAACTTCATCGGCGACAGCAACACGCTGCGCGGCACTGTCACCCGCATCGACGGGGATTACTGCGAACTGCAACTCAACGACGGCGCCCGCATCCTGGGCCGCAACATCACCGGTGCCAGCGTGGGTGCTACCGCCACGGGCTGCATCCGCCCGGAGCGCATGCGCTTGGCCGAGGGGGCATCCGCCGCCGGCAACGCCATCACTGGCCAGACGCGCGGCCTCGTCTACTTTGGCGACCACGTACGCATGCGCTGCGCCCTGCCCGACCAACCCGAATGTTTCGTCAAGGTGCCGCTGGGCACGCGCGCTCTCGAAGGTTTTGCGCCGGGCGCGCCGATCCAGCTGGAGTTCGCACCCGAACACCTGCGCGTTTTTGTCTGAGCCGTAACACGACCACAAAGCCGTAACCACACGCTAAAGCCAAAAGAGGAGCCAACATGAAACACAGCACGAAAATGCGTCTGAGCCTGCTTGCCGGCGCGTTCGCCATTGCCTTCGGCGCGCATGCTGCCGAAATCACCGTCGTCAACTTCGGCGGCGCCAACGGCGACGCACAGAAGGCCGCATTCAACAAGCCGTTCGAAGCGCAGACCGGCAACAAGGTCACCGTGGTCGAGTACAACGGCGAGCAGGCCAAGATCAAGGCCATGGTGGAAGCCAAGCACGTCAACTGGGACGTGGTGGAAGTCGAATCGGGCGACATCGGCCGCGGCTGCGACGAAGGCCTGTTCGAAAAGCTCGACTGGAGCAAGATCGCCAAGAAGAGTGACTTGATCCCCGAGTCGCCGAGCACCTGCGGCGTAGGCTTCTTCGTGTGGTCGACCGCGATGGCGTACAACGCCGACAAGCTCAAGACCGCCCCGACCGGCTGGGCCGATTTCTGGGACGTGAAGAAATTCCCGGGCAAGCGCGGCATGCGCAAGGGTGCGCGCGGCAACCTGGAATTCGCGCTGATGGCCGACGGCGTGCCGCCCAAGGACGTCTACAAGGTGCTGGCCACCAAGGACGGCCAGGCTCGCGCGTTCAAGAAGCTCGATCAACTGAAGCCGAACATCCAGTGGTGGGAAGCCGGCGCACAGCCGCCGCAGTTCCTGGTGGCAGGGGATGTGGTGATGTCCACCGCATTCAACGGCCGCATCGACGCCGCGCAGCGCGAAGGCAAGAACCTCAAGGTGGTCTGGAACGGCAGCATCTACGATCTGGACTACTGGGCCATCCCCAAGGGCGCACCGAACAAGGCGCTGTCTGAGCAGTACATCGCCTACACGCTCTCGCAGAAGCCGCAGCAGGAATACGCCAAGCACATCGCGTACGGCCCGGCCAACGTAGCGGCCATCAAGGCGCTGGATGCCAAGACGCAAGCCAACATGCCCAACTCGCCGGAGAACGCCAAGAACGCCGTGCTGCAGAACCTGCAGTTCTGGACCGATCATGGCGACGAGCTGGAACAGCGCTTCGCCTCGTGGGCGTCGAAGTAAACCACTCCGTCGTTCCCGCGAAGGCGGGAACCCAGTGTCTTTGGGCAACACGGCTGTAACGCCACTGGGTCCCCGCCTACGCGGGGACGACAACACTTGCAGTACACAGTGGGTGAAGAATTGAACACCATGACCATCGCGGCTGAATCGGTTCCGGAATCGACGGCCAAACTCAAACGCGAATTGAAGAGCGCTGAGGCGCGCAGGCGTGCCATGGCGCTGGCGCTGGTAGCGCCGCTCGCCATCTTCCTGCTGCTGATCTTTGTGGTGCCGATCGGCGCGCTGCTCACCCGCGCCGTGCAGAACCCCGAGGTGGCCGACGCGCTGCCCAAGACGGTGGCCGCGCTCAAGAACTGGGACCGCAAAACCCCGCCCGCCGATACCGCTTATGTGGCGCTCGCGGCCGACCTCACCACCGTGAGCGAAGGCGAAGCGATGGGCGCCCTGGCCCGCCGCCTGAATACCGAAATCCCAGGCTTCCGCTCGCTGGTCGCCAAGACCGCACGTGCCATGCCGCTGGCCGACGACAACGGCAAGCCACTGGCGCTCACGCCCGCACAAACGCGCACCAAGCTGATCGAAGTCGACGAGCGCTGGGGCGATACGACGTACTGGCAAGCCATCGCCAAAAACGGCAGCCGCACCTCGCCGTTCTACCTGCTGGCCGCGCTGGACCACCGGCAAGATGCCTTCGGCCACATTGAAGCCACCGACCCAGACGAGCAGATCTACCTGACCGTGTTCGCGCGCACCTTCGTCATCAGCGCGATGGTGACGGTGTTCGCGCTACTGCTCGGCTACCCGCTGTCGTACTGGATTGCCTCGCTGCCGGAGCGCCGCGCCAACCTGGTCATGGTGCTGGTGCTGATCCCGTTCTGGACGTCCATCCTCGTGCGCGTGGCTGCGTGGATCGTGCTGCTGCAAAGCGAGGGCCTGATCAACCACGGCCTGATGGACCTCGGCATCATCAAAGAGCCGCTGGCGCTGCTGTTCAACCGCGTGGGCGTCTATATCTCGATGACGCACATCCTGCTGCCGTTCATGATCCTGCCGCTGTACAGCGTGATGAAGGCGGTGCCGCCCACGTACCAGCGCGCCGCCGTGTCGCTGGGCAGCCATCCGTTTGCCGCGTTCTGGCGCGTGTATGTGCCGCAGACGTATCCGGGCATCGGCGCCGGCGCGCTGCTGGTGTTCATCCTCGCGCTGGGCTACTACATCACCCCCGCGCTGCTGGGCGGCCCGAACGACCAGATGGTCAGCTACTACGTGGCCTACTTCACCAACGTCACCATCAACTGGGGCATGGCCTGTGCGCTGGGCGCCCTGCTGTTGCTCGCTACGCTGGTGCTGTATGCGGTGTACGGCCGCTTCACGCGGCCCAAAGTGCGCGTCGGTTGAACGGAGCCCATCGACCATGAAACTCGCCAAACCGATGTTCGCCCCGCACACCTCGCTCATCGAGCGCATCTGGTACTTCGCGCTGCGCGGGCTGGCCGTGCTGACGCTGCTCTACCTCGTGCTGCCGGTGCTGGTGATCGTGCCGCTGTCGTTCTCGTCGAGCACGTTCCTGTCGTACCCGATCCCGAGCTATTCGCTGCGCTGGTATCAGAACCTCGTCACCTCAGACGAGTGGCGCATGGCGGCCAAGAACAGCTTTATCGTGGCGCCCGCTGCCACGGTGGTGGCGACCGTGCTGGGCACGCTGGCGGCCATTGGCCTGAACAAGGCGGACTTCCGCGGCAAGGGGCTGCTGATGGCGGTGCTGGTGTCGCCGATGATTGTGCCGGTGGTGGTAGTGGGTGTCGGCATGTACCTGTTCTTTGCGCCGCTGGGGTTGGCGAACACGTATATCGGGCTGATCCTCGCGCATGCGGCGCTGGGCGTGCCGTTTGTGGTGACGACCGTGCTGGCGACGCTGCAAGGGTTCAACCACAACCTGGTGCGGGCGAGCCTGTCATTGGGCGCCAATCCGGTCATGACGTTCTTCCGCATCACCCTGCCAGTCATTGCGCCGGGCGTGATCTCGGGCGCGCTGTTTGCCTTCGCCACGTCGTTTGATGAGGTGGTGGTCACGCTCTTCCTGGCAGGCGCCGATCAGGTGACGCTGCCGCGCCAGATGTTCACCGGCATCCGCGAGAACATCTCGCCGACCATTGCTGCGCTGGCGACGATTCTGATTGTGTTTTCTACCTGCCTGCTGCTGACATTCGAGTGGCTGCGCGGGCGGGCAGCGGCTAAGGCAGTGGCTTGAGTTTGGCGTTGGGATTGGGGATGGATTGGTGTTCGCGGTCCATCCCTTGTTTCATCCCCTGCCGGGGCTGACTCACTTTCTTTGTCTTACCAAAGAAAGTAAGCAAAGAAAGGCGCGCCCGAAATGGCGACCCATCCCTTGAATTTCTGTAATCGGGCGGAGACGGGAAAAACTCGCTTCGCTCAGACAGTTTCCCGTCTTTTTTCCGCCCGCTTACAGAAATTCAAGGCGCCATCTAGGGCATCAACGGCCACACCATCGCAGTTTCGTCATTCCCGCAAAGGCGGGAACCCAGCGGCGTTTTCGGGGCAAGCAACGACACTGGGTCCCCGCCTGCGCGGGGACGACGGTGAAAGAAGCGTCGTCGGCAGTGCACCAGCGGTTTGGCCGTTCCTGCCC
>Ga0209646_1000197_pt1 | contig 72928 bp, 64 predicted proteins | sample AraplaL_Col_mTSA_FD_184259 | JGI IMG/M metagenome (GOLD analysis project Ga0209646, IMG submission 184259) | Arabidopsis root microbial communities from the University of North Carolina, USA - plate scrape CL_Col_mTSA (SPAdes) (version 2) | ecosystem: Host-associated > Plants > Roots >...
AATGCATAGGTGATTTGCTCTTCGGTAAATCTCGAACGTTTCATGGCTACTCCTTGCCCGTTTCGGGGCGCTGAGAAGCAACCTTACCTCTAGTTTTGACCTGTACGGATATTCCGGGGGCAGGTCAAGGGAGGCAAGCATGAAGAATCGATTCACTGAAGAACAGATCATTGGCGCATTAAAAGAAGCAGAAACCGGTATGAAAGTGGCGGAGATTTGCCGGAAGTACGGTATCAGCGACGCCACTTATTACAACTGGAAAGCGAAATTCGGCGGGATGGCCGTATCAGAAGCGCAGCGGCTCAAAGCGCTAGAAGCAGAGAATGCGAAGCTGAAGCGGTTACTTGCAGAGTCGATGCTCGATAACGCTGCACTCAAGGATGTTGTTGGCCGAAAGTGGTAAGCCCACAAGCCAGGCGTGACGCAGTTTCCTATGTAATGGCAACCCATGGATTAGGTGTCACGCGTGCTTGTGGGCTGATCAGTATTTCCAGGTCGTTGTATCGATATAAATCGACTCGTCCGAGCGACGAACAGTTGGCCGGACGATTGACTGAGCTTGCCGGTCAGAAGCGCCGCTATGGATATCGACGCCTGCATGTGTTGTTGTGTCGCGAAGGCTGGTTGATTAATCACAAGCGCACGTATCGGGTCTATCATGCTGCCGGCTTGATGGTGCGTCGGCGCAAGCGTAAGCGGATCGCTGGCATTGAACGGCAGCCGAAGGTGATGGCCCTGGCGCCAAATCAAAGTTGGTCGATGGATTTTGTGTCGGACGGATTTGTTGACGGGCGTCGGCTACGCTGCTTGAATATCGTTGATGACTTCACAAAGGAATGTTTAGCAATAGAAGTCGACACATCGCTGCCTGGACGCCGAATCGTGGTCGTTCTAGAACGTTTGGCAGAAAGCCGAGGATTGCCAAGATCGGTGACTGTGGATAACGGACCCTAATTCATTAGCAAGGTACTCGACGAATGGGCTTATCGGAAACAGCTCCAGTTACGATTCATCGAACCGGGTAAGCCGCAGCAGAATGCCTACATTGAGAGCTTCAACGGTAAGTTTCGGGATGAATGTTTGAATGAGCATTGGTTCTTATCAATGCGTCATGCAAGAGAAGTCATCGCAGCATGGCGTCAGGAATACAACGAGGAGCGTCCGCACAGCTCACTTGGCTACCTGACACCAAACAGATTTGCAGATAGTTTTTTAACCGCAAACTCTATGTTGATCTCGGACTAAATTGGGGAGCAGGTCAAGTTCGCCCCACGAGCGATGGGTTTTCCATTGATGAAAATGGCGAAGCGGCCCTCTACGCAAGTATGGCAGGCTGTGATTTAGAGAGCGATGCAATCTCCCGTTGGGCTGACGAATTGGCGACATTCTCACCAGCGCGCTACGATTTCGCGACCGAGGCAATTAGCGTTTATTCCAAAGATGCGCGATTAATTGCACCGTATATCTTTCGCGTTGCAGAAGCTGCCCAGCAGCTGTATTCAGTAGGAACAGCCCGCGCTGAACGACATTCGAGCGATTTCAAGGATCGCGTTTCTCAAGTCATCCGCGATACCGCTTTAAAGCTCAATGTCCCATACGAAAAAGACTATGACTTACCGATTGCTGGAGGCCTCACTGCGGATCACTACATTGATAGCAAAGTCCCCCTAATCGTTGTGACGGCGACCAGTGCTACTCGACTCCTTGAGGCCGAGGTTATTCATATGCAGTACCAAATGAGTAAGAAGCCTGGATTTGTGCTCGCTGTGGCCGAGAGTCAGGCCGCAGTTGGCAAGCGACAATTTGAACGAGCGAATTACTACACAGGGAAAACGGTTAGCTTTAACCCTCACGATCTTGAGCAACTGATAAGCCTTCAAACACACTAAGTAGCGCCCCCTCCAACGAGCCCGCTATGCGGGCTTTTTTACGCCCACACAAAGCAACCGGCTTGCGGTAGAGTTTGGGGAGGGAGGGAATATGAAAACACTAATTTTTGCGTTGTTTATATTGGTATCTCAACAGTCACATGCCCAGTACAAGAGATTTAACGATTGGCAGATTGGCGTTACTGATGAAGGTATTCCTTACGCTAGTACAATCAACCGAACTGGCGACATGCTCATGAAAAAATGTGACTTGAAAGATATGACATGTACTTGGATTAAAGGGGTAGTAATTCCTTGCACAGGAAATGATTCAGCACCCGCGCTATTTAACTCTCCGTCTGGGGCTGATATGCATAAACTTTATTGCATGGGATCTTTTCAAAACGAATCTAGAACCTATTACCGTTATGGGATAGGTGACCCTGACGCCATTGACTCTCTCGTAAAAAGCACATCTGGTATTCTGGGCATAGCCGTGCCACTGGAATCAGGGCAATTTAACGTTACCCGTTTTTCGCTTTTTGGAGCCAAACAAGCATTGGATGCTTTAGATGAACTATTCAGGGTAATGGCAAAAAAAACTTTGAATCAAACAGGAAGTCAAAGAATGTAGTAGATATTTTATTTATCGCCAAACCGCCTCCGGGCGGTTTTTTTTACGCTTATCATGTCTGATAATGGCAACTGGCACTCAGCACGTAACCGACGAATTAATGACCATCGACGACATTGCCGAAATGCACAAGTGCAATCTAATGGAATACGTTGGCGACATGATTGAATCGCTAGAGGTAATGACTATTCAGGCTGGTGGCGAGGTAATTCGGAAGTTGGCCCGTGCAGCGGAATGGTGAGTCAGAAAAATATCTTCTGATCTGAAAATGTGATGGGAAATGTATAGAGGCATAAAAAGCGCGTGGTAGATTCAAGCGATTAATTCTCGCTAGACTCCAGAAAATAAAAAAGGAAGTCGAAAATGGGCGATTACGCCGAAAAGAAGTTCGATAATGAAAGTCTCCAAAGATTGGGAGTGGGCGAAGTGGAATCGGCCGCGCGACTCGGGGCATTTCAGGTCAAAGACAACCGACCGCAAGCGGTAGCGCACAAAAGCCTTCGAGATCAAATCACACAGAGTCCATTCACGAAAGTGGCGGCACAGTTTCAAGCAATGGCGAATGCCAAGCACTTCATTCCGAAAGTGCCAAAAAATCAATTATCAAATGCTGGTGTGGCTCAACTTGCGACAAAAATTACTCATGAAACTGAGCCATTTGAGTTAAAAGGAGGAAAATTATTAGAAATTGCTAAATCAATGGAGGCCTATCTCGATCCGAATGACCCGGTAAAAGGGAGTGCGACAGGAGGAGGTGCAGATGAGTTGGCACTAGGTGCCGAAGTTTGCCACAAGGGTGACGCTGAAGCATTAGATAGAACTCATCTACTTCATTATGATTTAGGCGGATTTGGAGTAGTAAAAAATTTGTATCCGATGACCAAACTAGCCAATAGCAATATGAGGCGTGACGTGGAATCTGAAGTGTTACAGCAAATGTTTGTTGGTTTAAAGAAAGACGGACCCAATGGGGTATTTTATAAAGTAGATGTTGACGGAAAAAGAGACGTAGAATCGCTTTGGTCAGCCGAAACGAAATTTAATTGCTCCGCACAATATTTTGATAAAGGCACCAATGCTTTAATTGGTGATCCGTTTCTCCGGGTATCAATTTCATCTAGTCCATTCGATCCGACTAAAAATAAATCAAGGCCAGATGGTATTCCGAGTGCCGACTCTGAATGGTATTCGGGAAAATATAATAATAAAATTACACCGGCTGAGTGGGAGCATGGTGGCCGATCTGGAGAAGGTTCGAAAGAATTAAGTTTTGACAGCTTTTTAAATAAGAAGATTTTTATAAAAAGATCGGGAGTTAAGAGCGTGCTCCCTAAAACAGGCTTGTTAGGAAGTTGGCTTCGTGGCGGAGGGAGCGTCGATAATAAATCAGATGCAGCAGCATCGTCGTCGTCTTCTACCTTTGATGCGTCGATATTCGATAATGATAAAAGTGATGATGATGTCGACTATGGGCCGTATGAAGATAATGATATGTCTCACTATACTGATGACGATAAACCTGATGAATAGCTGTCTTCCGGGTAGGTCATTTTGTAGGCTGAGTTATTGAGGTAATTAATTGCATTAATTTCGATGACATAAACTTGCACTGTCTGTAAACACAGCGTATATTTAATTCACTGCATGCTTTACGAAGCACCCAGCATGCATAACTTGGGCGAAAGCACGGCAGCGTCTTACGGAAAGACGAGAAGTTGATGGAAAAGCTCGCCCTCAAATTTCCGATACATGAGTAGATTCATTTCGCGGCGGTTTCACTCTCCAGATAGGTTTGGAGACTGCGAATCTCCTCAAGTATCGGTAGTTGTCGAAAGCCCCGTACCTTCACAGGTCGGGGCTTTTTTATTATTAGAATGTAATAGTGACCGACCGGCCTTTGAAGATGGCAGTAATGACATCTTGCTCAGCCTGCGGAATTTGATTCCCAGAAAGGTCAAGTTTTTCCAAGTTTATCAAGAACGGCAAAATAGCTGGTGCTGCTTTCAACTGATTCTTCGAAAGAAAAAGATTGCGAAGTCTCGTCAATTTGGCCAGCGAGTTTGGGAGATCAGTAATCTGATTGTTACTTAGATCAAGAGTCTCCAATGCACCCGCATCACCTATTGCTGACGGAAGTGACGTTAGTTTATTACCGCTTAAATTTAAATTAGATAATTTCTTTAAGTCGCCGATTCTGTTGGGAATACTGGTCAGGGCGTTATTTCTTACGTCCAAATTCGACAAGAACAGAAGATCTCCAATTTCGTCAGGCAGAAACACGAGTTTATTCGTGGTCAGCTTCAGGATATTTAACGTTCTACCGAGAGCGCTGATGCAACTTGGTAACGAGGAAAAAGTGTGATTTGTAATTTCCAGGGTATCTAAGTTCTGTACATTGCAAATGATTGGCGGAAAGATGCTCAGATTGTTTGTTGTATTGCCATTAATGCCAATATACGTGACTTGAACAGCAGGAAGACCATTTACCGCTGGAGGGGGATCTGCAAACGCATTTGATTGAAATACGATTGCGAAGATAATTGCGGAAAAGATGTTTTTCATTAAATCTCCTTATTAGATTTCTGATCGTTGAGATTGCTATCATCCGACGAAAGGGGGGTCTCATAAAAGGCTCCGTTAGCTCAAGAAATATAACATCCACCGTCTTGATATAGGCACATCACGAGTTCGTGGAACCGGTTTTGCTTTCGTGTTGCAGAATTCATTGCCTTCGTGCACCATTAACCTTTCTTTTCAAGGGGGCGATATGCGCGAAGGAGAATTTGAAGGAAGAAAACAGTATTTGATGAGTTGGTTGGCATTTTCTTTCATCGGTATATTGCTGGTTATTTGTACCGCCTTCTCAGCGAATGAATTGTGGATAAATAAAGTGTGGTCGCTAAGATGGAGCGTCGCGGCGGGCATGGTTGCGGCACCCGCCCTTTGGGCTGCAAAGGTTTATTTTATTGAGGAACAGCGCGATCCTTTTTGGCCGTTAAGAATTTTAGGTTGCTGGGCACTAGGAATTGGCGCAGCTCTGGCTGCTATTGGTCTGACAGCAATTTATCGAGCGGTTTTTTAGTCACCTCAGTTTCAACAACGTAAAGCCTCGCACCTTATCGGTCCGGGGCTTTTTTGCGTTCCGACTCTCTTCTTCCATCCTCCCGATGGACTTGCCCGCCGCCCACAAGGTCGCGGGTTTTTTATTCCGGCAATGACGTACCGTCCAATTGGAAATAGGTAGGGACGGCATACGCAGAATTATGTCTTTCGGGTAACAAAATTGTCATCGTTTGAGACTACAGTTGATGGCCCGATCAATTCTGATCGCGGCCTCTGAAACTTAGACTTTTGTGAGAAATTAATAAGAATATGACAACCGCATACACTGCTTCAAATAACGTACCGTTTTCCGCGCTGCCGAATATCAATGGCGTGGTTCAAAAATTTTCAGCGTCAACGACCAATCCAGCGGACGCGACGTTCGCGCCAGATGGCTTAGCCGCGGCCCCCGTGTTCGGGTTGGGAGGGCTACAGTTGCAAGGTAACGAGATTGTCGCCGGTGGCATTGCGACGGTGGTTTCGTACATCGGCCCGCTCCTTAATTCTGGCGCTCTTTGCTGGGTACTGCTGGAATGTGAAGGCGGTGCGCAACAGGTCGCAAATGCTACACAAAGTCAGCACGCAATTACGAAGGGCCAGGTCGAGACATTGCTTGCAAGCGTCGGATCCCCTGGAGATATCAAATATACAGCTGCGAGTGTAGCGCCAACTGGATGGCTTAAAGCCAACGGTGCGGCAGTCTCGCGGGCAACTTACGCTGCACTTTTTGCGGCAATTGGTACAACCTATGGGGCGGGTGACGGCTCGACCACGTTTGGTCTCCCTGACTTACGAGGCGAGTTCTTGCGTGGATTCGACGACGGACGTGGCGTTGACAATGGACGTGTCCTGGGTTCGTCGCAGAAGGGGGCGCTTTTGGCGTACGACACCAACTTGTCCGGCATCCCCGACGGCATGTGGAATCTGTCCACAACTCAATCTACGGGACCGGCGTCGCAAGTTGCCATGGGTGTGGATGCATATGTGACAGCCGACTATTCAAATGTGAATGTAGGAGGTGTTGCTCCAAGTACGTCACAGCCATTGCCGAACATCGGGGGAAACCAAGGCTACACCGGGGTGACTCGTCCTCGCAATGTCGCTCTGCTTGCACTTATCAAATACTGATCGGTCGCAGATGTTTGAAAGCCGCCTTTTGCGGGCGTTTTTATTTGTATTTCCATTTTGTTTGCGCAGCAAACCCATCGCCAAACGACTAGCAATGTGGTGCAGTTTGTAGAGGGCGAGCCTTCCAAGTTTTCTGTTGCCGGTTCGATCCCGGTCGCCCGCTTCAATACCCAATCTGTGGCGCTGTCATCTTTGATAGGCAGCGTGGTTTGCTGAACGTCTCCTCCATCCTCCCCATGGACTTGCCCGCGGCCACAAGGTCGCGGGCTTTTTTCACCCGTGCATGCTCTCGCACCGGTCAAAACGACTTGGTGACGGCGACTCCGGCGCCACTACTTTCCTTGCTTCCAGGGTTGTTGCTTTTGTGAATTTCTCCGTCACTCGAAGAGTAGCCGCCGGAGACCGTCTTACTGGTAAAGCCGCCGACGCCGACGGTTGGGCTGACTGGCACGGTAACCGTTGTTGTGGAAGTCGCAGATTTCCCGGCTGTAGTGGTGGTTGTGGTGCTGGTTGCGGGACCATAAGTGCTCGACTTCGTGGTGCTTTCCGCGGAAGCGTTGTTTGCCAAAGCCGCCAGCGTGAATATGGCTGGCAGGAAATATGTTGCTTTCATTTTGAAGCCTCACAGTCATGAATTTTTGAAAGGAAGTCCAACACCGCGATTGAGTTTTGGTGTCTCCTGCAGAGTACCCGAATGAAGTCGAAAGTGACTCATTCATTTGGATGAGATCAGGGCGGAAATGCTGGGCTCTATCAGTCGACTCCGATGTTGGAAAAATAGCGAGCACCAATTTTTCGGTAAGCATTACGCTCGCTGGCGTATGGGCCGCAAATCAGCGCTCACGCCAGAGCAGTGGCTTGAGATCGAGCGGCGCCATGTCCTGGATAGTGAGTTCATCAATTCCCTGGCCGCTGAGCAGCGCGAAATGAATCCGCATCGGCAGATTCCGAAATAATCCTATGAAAGACTCACACCGGCGGGGCATGTCAAAAAGCCCCTTTGACTGGGAAAACGCGCTGTAGGTTGCACGGCGGATTAAGCACCGGAGCACCGAAGGGTAGCGCCAATGCGATCAAGCATGGCTTTTACTCCGACGCGCTGCAGCCCGATGAACGGAAGCTGTGGGACCGCGTCGAGATCGGCAGTGTCGATGACGAAATCAAGCTGATGAAATCAAGCTTTATCGCCTTGTGAAGTTGTCCGGAAACGCGGATGTCGCCGGGCTGGTTGATTCTGCCATTGAGATTGTGCGCAAGCAGGGTGCTGAGTTTGACCTCGAGGTCAAGGCAGTCGTGGACCACGACAAACTGGAGCTGAAAGCCAAGGCGGCACGCTACGGCGATCTGATCATCCAGGCCATCGATGTGATTCGAAGGCTTGAACTGGCTCGACTGAATCTGGCGCTGGGCAGGAAAGAACTGGAGAAAGACGTCCCAGACGCGAACACCATTGACGGTTTCGAGGTGGTTGAATATGACGACTAGGCGCGTTCTACGCAGCCGAAGGCAAGCAAATCTGACGCATTTTGACGCATCTTTGGGACGCTTCCGTATAATGATTTTTAGACTAAATTGTCCGCGATGCTGATCACGAACAGGAGAAACGACGTGCAGAATTTGACCAGAGAAGCTCTTTCAACTGCTGATAGGCGCGATTCTCGTCTTCATCCATCAATGGGCTTATCAATTGCTGACAACCGACCGTCAGCTAAATCTCATAGATTGATGGCGGAGCAAATATCGAATTCTCCATGGCAGATAGTTCAGCGTCAGGCGATGGAGGCAATTCAGCAAAACTCTGCTGTGGCGATGCGAGCGGACCTTCGGAGAAATAATTCCAGATATGTCAGTAGCTTTCAAAACAGCGGTTTTCATGGTAGGACAGGAATACATAGCGTAGCTCAGATGGCAAGAATCGATTCTGATCCGCGCTATTGGCAGAGCCAATACGAGAGAAAGTTCCTTGGTGATCCGATTGCAACTATTCCTTCTGAAACCCTAATGCGGAGGCTTCAGCAGAGGCCTGACGCATCATATAGTTCTGACAAAAAACAGGGCGAAACATTTGAAGAGGTAATTATTGAGAATGCCAAGCCCGCAAACGCCAACGCCGAATACTGCATTCCGCGTGCCTCAAAGAACGGCACTAGCCATGCCGGGTACGCTGATCTAGAAAAAGAAGGCATGATTTGGGAAATCAAGCCTCGAAATAGTTCAGGTATGTCAAACGGTCAATCGGATGTTACTCACTACGTCGCTACGGCAAACAGGGAACGACTCGTTCGTCCACCCCTAGGGACGCCTCCTGAATATGTATTTAGAGCCGGCAATGACCTACCCAGGGGCTCGAAAATGCTGGGATCTTTTCAGATTGCGATGTTCCACCCAGAGATCGAGGGACCGGAAGCGACAACTGTTCGAAACGTTCAGCTAACTTGGATTTCCTCGGGGCCAGTTATTCTCTACTCTGTTGATGTATCTCCGTATTGGAATGGGCAATCAACGCAGGCACAGGATCACGAAGAGTCCAAGAAAGCTCTTGCATCCTCTAGCTCGACAGCGGCGTCCTCCTCATCTAGTGGGGCAGCTAACAAAGCTCCCAGTTCCGTGCGAAAGCCGGACAAAATCGCAAAACGCCTTATTGAGCAAATGAACCAGTTGCGCGCCGAAAGGGTGGCAAGAGCTAAAGCGGAAGCGAGCGGCGATGATTCAAAAGACAATCAAACATCCTCCTCCTCAACGAATATCTTCAGCAATCGGTATGGCACCTCCGGATTAGCTGCCAAGAAAAAAAGCCCCAAATCTAAGGTGAGCGTATTTGCCAGAGCCAAGGCTCTCGCGGAATCTCAGGCAGGCGCAGCAGCAAGCGCCTCTCCGGCGGTGGCAGCAACGTCTTCCTCGACAGCTTCTGTTATCAGGGATAAGAGAAAAGCCGATTCGCTAAATAGCGACTCAAAAGAACATACCGGAAAGAAGTCTAAGGAAGCAATTTCCGCCGCCTCCGCAAAGCGCACAACTCCGACTCCGATTTCTACTTCACGCCGAAGCACTTCTTGAATCACGGCGATAGTCCGCTCCATAAATTCGCGTGCATCGGCCGACGGGGCCAGATTTTCCGCAATGGAATCAAGCTGTCGCTGTAGGAGTGTCTGAAAAAGGCGTGCCTGTTCTGGGGGCTGGACTGCACAAGCTGTGCCGGCGCTTCGGATTGTAGAGCATCTCAATGTAGTTAAAGATATCGCGGCGCGTCAGATTCGTGAATTTGCTGAAACAGACCCCATGAACTGACAGTCGAGTGGGGACGGTGTCATTCATTTTACATTGGTACGAACATCAGAAGGGTATAGCGCTTCTGCCCTAAGGCGTCGCTACTAAAGTGATAGGACAGATCCGCTACAATAATCGGTCAAAAATAAAAGCGGGGAAGTATGTGTGGCGTCGAACATCGTTTTTTTCATGCTGATCGTGATAGCACCTTGCATGAAGGGAAAATTCTTCAACTTTCCGAGGGCGGCGGCTCGCGCTTTGGCGAAACTTATGTAGGAGAACTGACATCGCTCTCTTTTGATAAGTTGTCATTAGCCGCGAAGAGGGAGTTTGTACTGGAGGACACTCGAAAGCGATATTCTGAATTTCATGTTTTTAGCTCCCGGCTGGTGTCAATGTTTGGGGCCAATAGCATAGAAGATGCCGCGCTGTTTGCTCAGATAGTCTTACCTGTTCCGGAAAAGCCAATTCGTATTTTTGAAGTGTTCGCGACGCGTTTTTGGACGCTGGATATGAACTGGATGGATTATGCTTACGATCCTCGAAAGGTATATTTTTATGCCAAAGAGTATTGGAGCGGAAGAATCACAAATCACGCGCCAGAGAGAGGGGAGAGAAGGCCTCCACGATTGGAAGTTCTTATCCCACTTCCGGCTCGAATTGGTAAGGTAGTCGCTTTAGTTGAAGGTGGAGTCATGTCACTGGTGAAGAATGAAGATGCGCTTATCACGCGGGCGAAAAAATAATGTTCGTCATTCACTTCTTTTTCTGTTTATGGCCCGGGAAAGTTTAGTTCTTGGGTAGTCTGCATGCGTAAGGTCCGATAAGCTTGTAGGTATCTTAACGTGGGTAGGGGCGTGGGTAAGTTGGGAAATTCGGAAGGGGAGCCATAAGCAGAGCGACTTTGCGGTGGGCTTAAAACTGCCCCTCTCAAATACAAATGCCCGCCAGCGGGCATTTTCTTTACGGAGAGAAGAAAACCGCCTGCGCGGCCCGCGCTTGCGAAGGAGGATATCTCTCGCCGTCAGAATGCAGATAGTGTTCCCAGACCGGGAGCCTTTTCATGTGTGCAATTCAGCGTGGGGTGTGCTATTCATGGCTTCTCCTTCCGAGGTCTGCGGATGTCGTGCTCAACCATCCATTCCATGAAAAAGCGCATCATCAGGCCCGACAAAACGCGGCGCTTTCCAGGTCGCGTCTTTGAGCGAATGCGGCACCTGGTCCGCGACGCCCAGCAGCGATGCGAAAAGCGCCATCCGGACCGGGATGCCGTTGTCGGTCTGGCGGAAGATCGCCAGGCGCGGGTCGTGCAGAAGATCGGCGCCGAGATCGTTCGCGCCCGGGCGGCTGTCGCGCGGCAGGGGGTGCATGATCAGCGTATCGCTCTTGCAGACTGCATTGACCAGCGCCTGGTTGATCTGGAAATCCGGGGTGTAGCCCTCGATGGCTTCGTTGCCGAAGCGTTCCTTTTGTATGCGTGTGGCATACACGACATCCGCGCCGCGCAAGCCGTTGGCAAGATCCGATGTTTGCTCCACGACGTTGCCGTTGACTGCGATGCGCTCGACGATGTGCGCCGGCATTTCCAGTTGTCCGGGAGCGATCAGCGTGAATTTGATGCCGCGGTAGAGCGCCAGCAATTTGCTCAGCGAGTGCACGGTACGGCCATATTTCAAGTCGCCGACCATGGCGATGTGGGCGCCGTCGACCAGCTTGCCCAGGCGGGAGAATTCGCGCTGTATCGTGTACAGATCGAGGAGCGCCTGGCTGGGATGTTCGCCGGGGCCGTCTCCGGCGTTGATGACGGGGATGTTGGTTGCGCGCGCGAATTCCGCGACGGAACCTTGGTCCGGATGACGCACCACCAATGCGTCGACATAACCGCTCAGGACGCGGCTGGTGTCGTAGATCGACTCTCCTTTCGCCATGGAAGAGAAGGTGAAGCCCGTCGTGTCGCACACCGAGCCGCCCAGCCGGCAAAAGGCCGCGCCGAAACTCACCCGTGTGCGGGTGCTTGCTTCGAAAAACAGATTTCCCAGTACGGCGCCTTCCAGCACGCGCGACACTTTTTGTCTGCGCGCAATCGGCTGCATCACGTCTGCCAATCGAAACAATGCCTCAGCGGATTCGCGCGAAAACTGATCGACGGAGAGCAGGCAGGGTTTGCCTTCATGCGAGATGCTTAAATCTGAAGGGGAATATACGCTTTGCGTATTGATCGGTGTATTCGCGCCGAGAATTTCAGTCACAAAACGCTCGACGATGTCGGGCATGCGCCGGAACTCTTGCGATTCGACCGGCAACAGCCAGGTGTCCAGGGCCCTTCGACTTACGCCGATTCTCGAAGCAAGCACTTCTCGCGTCATGTTCAGGCGACGCATGGCATCCCGCAGAAAGCTCTGTTGTTGAATAGTCATTGTCATTTCTTGGTGGTATACGCAATGCGTATTTTATTGATTGTTTTTGGAAATGGCAATGATATTTCTATACATATTGCGTAGTGTCTGGTGGCAAGTGGCGCTGCGACCTTGCAGTTTTAGTCACGTCGCCGCGGATCAGGCGATTTCGCTGACGCGATGGCAGGCGACCAGGCTGCCCTTGAAGTTTTGCAGTACGGGAGCCTCCTGGCGGCAGCGTTCGACGGCGTGCGGGCAGCGGCCATGGAAGGCGCACCCGGGCGGCGGCGCCAGCGGCGACGGCAGTTCGCCGTCGAGCATGAGGCGCACCTGGCGTTGCGCCGGGTCGATGCGCGGCGTGCTGGCCAGGAGGGCGCGCGTGTACGGATGCAGCGGGCGGCCGAAGGTGTCGGCCTTGCTGCCGTGTTCGACCACCTTGCCGAGATACATCACCATGACGTCATCGGCGATATGCTCCACCACCGAGAGGTTGTGCGAGATGAATAGATACGCGACCCTGGTCTTTTGCTGGAGATCCATCAGCAGATTGAGCACCTGGGCCTGGATCGAGACGTCCAGCGCCGAGACCGGCTCGTCGGCGACGATGACCTTGGGATCCAGCATCAGTGCGCGCGCAATGGCGATGCGTTGGCGCTGGCCGCCGGAAAACATGTGCGGATAGCGACTGTAGAATTCCGGACGCAGCCCGACTTGCTGCATCATCTCCTTGGCTTTTTCCATGCGTTCGGCGCCGTTGAGCCGCGTGTTGATGATCAGCGGTTCTTCCAGCATGGCGGCGACCTTCTTGCGCGGATTCAGGCTGGCATCGGGATTTTGGAACACCATCTGCACCAGCGGGCGCGCCGACTTCAGAATGACGGGATCGCGTTCGGCGACATTTTTGCCATCCAGCCAGAGTGCGCCGGCGGTCGGCGATTCGATCATGGTGACCTGCCTGGCCAGGGTCGATTTGCCGCAGCCGGATTCACCCACCACCGCCAGGGTCTTGCCGGCGGCGAGCGTGAAGGACACGCCATCCAGCGCCCGCGAGATCGCCTTGGGTTTGAACAATCCCTGGGAGACGGGGTAGTGCTTGCTCAGCTGGTCTGCGCGCAGCAGCACTTCCGATGCGCCTGTCGTGGGCGTGCTTGCCGGCGTCGAGGTAGTGAGTTCGGTCATCAGCTTGCCTTTTGCCATTGATTGGTCGGACGGCCGGCGCTATCCAGCGGAAAATGGCAGCGCACTTTGGCGTGGTCAGCGCCGCTCAGGGCCGGGCGCACTTCGCTGCAGTAAGGCCGGGCGTAGGCGCAGCGCGGACTGAGCAGACAGCCGGCAGGCCGGTCGTACTGGCCCGGCACCATGCCGGGAATGGTTTGCAGGCGATCGCGGCCGGCATTGTTTTCCGGCAGCGCCGCCAGCAGCGCCTGGGTATAGGGGTGTTGCGGCGCGTTGAAGATCTCGGGGACGGTGCCGGTTTCCAGTACCTGGCCGGCATACATCACGACGACGCGTTGCGCGGTCTGCGCCACCACGCTCAGGTCGTGGGTGATCAGCATCAGCGCCATGCCCCGTTCGCGTTGCAAGTCCAGCAGCAGGTCCAGCATCTGCGCCTGCACGGTAACATCGAGCGCGGTGGTCGGTTCGTCGGCGATGAGCAGGTGCGGATTGCAGGCGATGGCGATGGCCACCATCACGCGCTGGCTCATGCCGCCTGACAGCTGGTGCGGATAGGCATCCAGCCGACGCTCGGGATCGGGAATGTTGACTTGCCTGAGCAGTCCGAGCGCGCGGGCGCGCAGTTCGCTTTTCGAACCCTTCTCATGCACGCGCAAGGTTTCTATCAACTGATACGCGACGGTGAAGGAGGGGTTCAGGCTGGTCATCGGATTCTGGAAAATCATCGCGATGTCCTTGCCCAGCAGAGTCCTTCGTTCACGTTCGGACATCTTCAGCAGGTCGCGTCCGTCGAAGGCCATGCGCTCGGCCTTGACGCGGCCGGGATAGTCGATCAGTCCCATCAGCGCCAGCGAAGTGACGCTCTTGCCGGATCCCGACTCGCCGACGATGCCGACGACTTCGCCTCGTTCGATGTGCAGGTCGAGATCGTCGACGGCGATGTGCGGATTGGCCTCGGTGCCGAATTCAACGCGCAGATGGTGGATGTCAAGAAGCGCCATGGTCTATCGTTTCAATTTGGGGTCGAGGGCGTCGCGCAGACCGTCGCCCATCAGGTTGAATGCCAGCACCGAGATCAGGATCGCCAGGCCTGGGAAGGTCACCACCCACCACGCGCTCTGGATGAATTCGAGCGCGCTGGCGAGCATGGAACCCCATTCCGGCGTCGGCGGCTGGGCGCCGAGACCGAGAAAGCCCAGCGCCGCAGCGTCGAGAATGGCGGTCGAAAATCCCAGCGTGGCCTGCACGATCAGCGGCGCCGCGCAGTTGGGCAACACGCAGTTGAACATCAGGCGCAGCTTGCCGGCGCCGGCAATGCGCGAGGCATTGACGTAGTCCTTCGACAGTTCGCTGATCACGGCGGCGCGGGTTTGCCGCGTGTAATGCGGCAAGAGCACGATGGCGATCGCATACATGGCGTTCATCAGGCCGGAGCCGAGCACGGCCACCACCGCTACCGCCAGCAGCAGGCTGGGCAGGGCGAGCAGGATGTCCATCAGGCGCATGATGACCAGTTCGGCGACGCCGCGGAAGAAGCCTGCGATCAGACCCAGTGCGATGCCGACGCTCAGCGAAATGGTGACGGAGACCAGCCCGATGATCAGCGACAGGCGCGTGCCGTAAATGATGCGCGACAGGATATCGCGGCCGACCGGATCGGTGCCGAGCAGGAACCGGGCGCTGCCGCCGGTCTGCCATGCGGGCGGCACCAGCGTCGTGTCGCGGAATTGCTCGATGGCGGAGTGCGGCGCGATGACATCGGCGAAGATCGTGGCCAGCAACATCAGCAGGATCAGCGCCAGGCCGATCACGGCGCCGCGGTTCTGGCGGAAGTGACGCCATAGTTCGATCGCCGGATGCGGCGGCTTGCCGATCTCGGCGGAGATGTTCGCGACCATCGTTGGCGCGGCAGGGAAAGTTTGATCGCTCATGTGCTGTGCCTGATTCTTGGACTGATGACGCCGTACAGCAAATCGACGATGAGATTGACGCCGATGACGATGCTGGCGGAAAGCAGGATGCCGCCTTGCACCACGCTGTAGTCACGGCTCTGGATCGCGCCGACCAGCCATTTGCCGATGCCGGGCCAGGAAAAAATGGTTTCGGTCAGGATCGCGCCGGCCAGCAGCGTGCCGATCTGGAGGCCGATCACGGTCACCACCGGGATGAGCGCATTGCGCAGGGCGTGGATGCCGATGACGCGCAACTGGGATAGGCCCTTGGCGCGCGCCGTCCTGACATAATCTTCGCGCAGCACCTCCAGCATCGCCGAACGCGTCATCCGCGCGATGACCGCCAGCGGAATGGTTCCCAGGGTTACGGTCGGCAGGATCAGGTGCGAGAGGGCGGAGCGGAAGGCGTCCATGTCGCCCGCGATCAGCGTATCGATCAGCATGAAGCCGGTCACCGGCGGCAGGTCGAACATGATGTCGATGCGGCCCGATACCGGCGTCCAGCCGAGCGTGACGGAGAACAGCAGGATCAGCAGCAGCGCCCACCAGAATACCGGCATCGAATAGCCGGTGAGCGAGACGCCCATCACGGAATAATCGAGCACGGTATTGCGTTTCAGCGCAGCCAGAATGCCGGCCGGGATGCCGATCAGCAGCGCCAGCAGCATGGCACAGACGGACAGCTCCAGCGTCGCCGGGAACAGCGTCGCGAACTCCCGCAAGACGGGTTCATGCGTGACGTAAGACACGCCGAGGTTGCCGCTGGCGACCTGCTTCAGATAGCTGAAATATTGCAGGTAGAGCGGCTGGTCCAGACCCAGTTCATGCGCCATGCGCGCATAGAGCGCCGGATCCATGCCGCGTTCGCCGGACATGGCTTCCACCGGATCGCCCGGGATCAGGTGGATCAGGGTGAACACCAGCAAGGTGATGCCGAGGAAGGTCGGAATCACCAGGCCGGCCCGGCGAAGCAGAAAAACGAACATAAGAAATACCCTGGGTAAAAATGAAAAGAACGCGCCGGTCCGCCTGGTCTCCACCGACCTCGGAAAACTTGTCGGAAACTTGCACTGCCGTCATCGCGATTGCAAAATCAGCGACCGGTACGACTCGTGTTGCCTGGTATTTTCAGTTGATCAAGGACTGGTCGAATGCTCTGGACACCCGGATCCCATGTGGACTACCGGCCGTTGCAGAGGAAGCGATGCCGTCGTTTCATCGTCGTCTTGTATGTGTTGCCGCCGACAGCCTTCTCATCGATGCAAGAAGGCCGCCGGTAGCGGTAGTGCTCAGTTGGTCAGCTTACTTGGCCAGATCGACCTTGTCGAAGTAGTTATGGATAGTGGCATCCATCTTGAAGCCGACCACTTCCTTGCGCACCGGGACGAAGCGCGTGGAGTGCGCGATCGTGACCCATGGCGCTTCTTCCTTGGCGATGACCTGGGCTTGCTCATACAGCTTGGCGCGGTCGGCCTGCTTGTTCAGGGACTTGGCTTTCTGCACCAGCGCTTCATAATCCTTGTTGCACCAGCGCGCCACGTTGCCGCCGCCTTGTACCGCATCGCAGCCGAGCACGGTCTTGAAAAAGTTGTCCGGATCGCCGTTGTCGCCGTTCCAGCCGTACATCATGGCGTGCTGTTCACCGGTTTTGGAGCGCTTGCGATACTCGCCCCATTCAAAGGTCGTGAGCTTGGTCTTGACGCCGACCTTTTCCCAGTCGGCCTGAATCAGTTCGGCCATGCGCTTGCCGTCCGGATTGTAGGGACGGCTGACCGGCAGGTACCAAAGCTCGACTTCGACGCCGTTGGCATAGCCTGCCTTGGCCAGCAATGCCTTCGCCTTGGCCGGGTCGTAAGCGTAGTCCTTGACCTTGTCGTTATAGCTCCACATGGTCGGCGGGATCAGGTTCTTGGCAGCCATGCCGGTACCCAGGAACACGGTGTTCAGGATGCTTTGCTTGTCGATCGCCATGTTCAGCGCCTGACGTACTTCCTTGCTGTCGAAGGGTTTCTTCTCGACGTTGAAGGCGATGTAGCCGACGTTCAGGCCCGGCTTGGTCAGCAGCTTGATGTTCTTGTCTTCCTTCATCAAGGCCAGGTCGGCCGATTTCGGATAGGCCATGACCTGGCACTCGTTGGCTTTGAGCTTCGCGTAGCGCACCGATGCATCCGGCGTGATGGCGTAGATCAGGTTGTCGATCTTGGGACGGCCTTGCCAGGATTTGTCGAACGCCTTGTAACGGATGACCGCGTCTTTCTGATACGAGACGAACTGGAACGGTCCGGTGCCGACCGGATCGCGGTCGATCACGTCGGGCGTGCCGGCGGCGGCCATCTTGTCAGCGTATTCGGCCGACAGGATGGATGCGAAGTCCATCGCCAGGTTGGCGAGGAAAGGCGATTCAGGCGCCTTGAGCGTGAAGCGCACGGTGTAGTCGTCGATCTTCTCAAGCTTGTCGACGATCTTGCTCATGCCCATGTCGTTGAAGTAGGCGAAGGATTGGCCGGCCGCCAGCTTGTGGAAAGGATGGCTGTCTATGGCCATGCGATTGTACGAAAAGATCACGTCGTCGGCATTGAAGTCGCGGGTCGGCGTGAACTTGGCGGTGGTGTGGAACTTGACGCCATGGCGCAGCTTGAAGGTATAGGTCAGGCCATCGGCGGAGACCTCCCACGATGTCGCCAGTCCCGGCACGATGTTGGTGGTGCCGAGCTCGAACTGCACCAGGCGGTTGTACATCGGCACCGACGAAGCATCGAAGGTCGTACCGGTGGTGAACAGTTGCGGATTGAATCCTTCCGGGCTGCCTTCCGAGCAGAACACCAGCGTCTTGGCCGCCATGGCGACGCCGCCGTAAATGCACAGGACCGAGAACAGGCCTGCCTTGATCATTGACTTGTGCTTACTTTTCATCTGTTGTGCCCCATTTATATGTACCAAAACAAAAACTCCACCGAAACGGCTTGTTGCATCGTCTGAAAACTTCGGCGGTTCCCTGGCCGCTTTGTTGCATTTCGCTATCGCAATGCAAATATCGGGCCAATTTTGTGCGCACGGCGTCGTACTGTCCTATATGCCTGTCCCGGCCGGACCGGACATTCCGGTTGCCGATCGAGGCGCCCGCTCAGCTTGCCATGATGTCTTCAATTTCTTCGCAGGTCTTGGGAATGACCTCTCCCAGGATACGCGCGTCGCCGTCGGTGACCACGACGTTGTCTTCAATGCGGATGCCGCCAAAATCCAGGTAGTCATTGAACCGCGCATAGTCGATGTATTCGCGGTGCAATCCTTGGTTTTCCCAACGCTGTATGAGTTGCGGGATGAAATAGATGCCGGGTTCCACGGTGATGACCATGCCCGCGCGCAGGGGTTTGGCCAGCCGCAGGTTGCGCAGGCCGAACAGTTCGCTGCGGCGGTGCCGGGCGTCGTAGCCGACCAGGTCTTCGCCGTAACTTTCCATGTCGTGGACGTCCAGGCCCAGCTGATGGCCGAGTCCGTGCGGATAGCACAGGGCATAGGCACCGGAATCGACGATCGCTTCAGGATCGCCGTGGAAAAATCCCAATGCGGTCAGGCCGCGCACCAGGTCGATTGCCACAGCACGGTGCACGTCCGCATAAGCAATGCCTGCCCGCAGCGTTGCGATGCACTGTTGTTGCGCATGCAGCACCACCTCGTAGACGGCGCGTTGACGATCCGAGAAGCGGCCGCCGACGGGAATGGTGCGCGTGATATCGGCGACATAGTGAAGCGGGCTCGCGGCGCCGGAATCGTTGACGATCAGGTCGCCTTTGCGCAAACGGTTGTCATAGGAATGGTTGTGGAGGATTTCACCGTGACGGGAAAAAATCGGTATGTACGGTGCGTAGGTATTGTGACGACGCAGCACGCGCTCCATTTCCGCAACGATCTCATATTCGTAGACGTCTGGTTTGGCGTGCCGCATCGCCGCAACGTGCATCAGGCGCGCGACCGCTTGCGCCTTTTCCATTTCAAGGATTTCTTCGCTGCTTTTGACTTCGCGCAGGAGCACGATGGCGGCAATCAGCTCTTGCGATGCACCATCCCTGATTTGCTTCGCCGGTTTCTGCAATAAATCACTCAGTACGGCAACGGTCTCGGCGCGGTAGGGCGGAACATAGTGGATCGCGCGCTTTTGCTGCTGTGCGCGGGCCAGTGACTGCTGCAACTCTGCGCCGGGAAGGACCGTATCGATCCCGGCCTGGGCGGCTTCTTCTCGCAAGCTCATGGGGTGCGGACCGTGCCAGATGATGTCGCTGTCGGATTGCTCGTCGCCGAACAGGACTTCGCTGCCGTCGTCGAGATCGATGATCGCGGTCAGGGAGGGGCGTTGCAAGCCGAGGAAATAGGCGAAGGTGCTGTCCTGGCGGAACGGATAGGCGTCCCGCGGTGAGCTGAGCGGAATGGCATCGGCGCCGGTCAGCAGCACCAGTCCGGAAGGCATGGATTGCTGCAGCTGCTTGCGGCGGCGTTGGTATTCGTTACGGGTAAACATCGTGTCTCCGTTTTATTTTCGGTAAAAACAGCATTGATGCAAACGGGTGCAGGTTCTTCTGGATGCTGACGGACTACCTGGATCAGGATGATAGGTCCAAGTTGCCGGCGACGACAACTGTTTTGCCTGGCTTTCGTTCATGCCCGCTTCTTCGGGCAGCCGGGCTATCGCCAACATTCAATCTCACAAGCAATCATTAATAATGTAGTCTGTTGGCAGTTTGACTCGAAGTGGCGTTGAAAAATATCGAAGCTCAATCAAGGGTGACCGACCATGCTAATTAATAAAATAATCGTTGGTATATTGCTGTCGTTTTTTTCTCTGTCTTCGTTTGCTCAAATCAAATTGGTGCTGGGACACGGGACCGGGCTAAACAGTCCGCGTCAGGTAGCGGCAATGCGTTTCGCGGAAATCGTCAAAAGAGACAGCAATAATCGCATTGAGGTTGAAGTGGCGGGGGCGGCGCGGCTGGGCGATGACGTTGCCATGATCGACTCGCTGTTGGCCGGGACTTTGGACATGTCGGCCAATAGCCAGGGCCCGGTTTCCGCTGTGGTCCCTGAATACAATGCGTTCGGCATGCCATTTCTCTTTGCCAACGTGACGCAAGCCTGGAAAGTGCTGGATGGGCCGCTGGGCAAGGAATTGGCGCAAAAAACCGCCGCCAAAGGAATGATCGTCCTGGGTTATTGGGACAACGGCATTCGCCAGATGACGAATAACAAGAAACCCATCCTCACGCCCGCGGATATGAAACAAATGAATATCCGTACTCCGCCGGATCCGGTAACCATCGACATCATGGAGGCCTTGGGAGCGAAGGCGTTTCAGATCAAATTCTCCGATTTGTATGCGGCATTACAGCAAGGCATCGTCGACGGCCAGGAAAATCCGCTGGTCAATATCAATGCCGGCAAGCTCTACGAGGTACAAAAATATATTTCATTGACGAATCACAAATATGAAATGACTCCCTTTCTGATGAGCAAGCGCACCTGGGATGGCTTATCCGAAGGCGATCGTCGGATTGTTCTGAACGCAGCAGCCCAGGCCACGCAACTGCAACGCAAGCTGGCGAAGGAAGAAGAAGAAAAACTGCTGGTGGAATTGAAGAGCAAGGGGGTCAGTATCAACAAGGTGCAATTGAAACCATTCGTCGATGCCACCAATGGCGTGACGGAGAAATGGTTTGCCAGTGCCATCGGGGAGTTTACAAAACGCGTCGTCAATGCGGCCCGGGCGAAATGAGTCACTGAGTCAATGAGGCAGAACACGCGCCTGTAACCGCGGACGTCATGCAGACATGAAAATAAAAACCGTGCTGGGAGGTGGCTTCGGCGTCATCGTCGTGACGGTCATCGGTATCGTGATATTTTCGCTGACTATTTTTTCACGCTTGTCCGAGCAATGGACGGAAATGTCCACGGTCACCGTCAAACGCAATGAATTGCTTCTGAGAAGCTCCATCCATCTTAGTGCCGCGGCCCTGGATTTTGTCGACTACATTCATCGTGGCGGCAATTACGATGAGCGCTTCATGCTCGAACTGAATCTGCTTGACGAGCAGCTCCGCGCCTATCGAAGTACCGCCGATATGATGCAAGAGGAACAATTGTTGCTCGACAAGGCAGAAGTGTTGACACAGTTGTATCGTCAGTCGATGCAAGCGGTGATCCGGCAGCGTAGCGCAGGCGTTGATCCGCGCATACTTGAGTTTTCCGCGCAAGGAGAAGAAAACAAACGGATTGAACTGGTATTGCAAAAACTGACCAGCTTCAGTAGCAGCAAGACCGCCAGCGCAACGAAAAACATCATCGATTTGCTGCGTTCGAGCAGGGACGGCCTGTATTTGGGAATGTCGATTTCCTTGCTTGCCACTATTTTGACGGCACTGCTGGTGATGTATCTGATCAGGCGCTACATCAAGGAAAAAGAACAATCTCTCTTGTCGCTTGTCAGCGAAATCAGCGAACGAAAGCGTATCGAGGAAGAGCTTAAACAGCATCGCAATCATCTCGAAGAATTGATCAACGAACGCACTTTGGAACTGAGCATTGCAAAAGAACGCGCCGAAGTAGCCAATCATGCGAAAAGTACATTTTTGGCAAGCATGACGCACGAATTGCGTACCCCGCTCAATGCGATTCTCGGCTACGCACAAATCCTCAAACGCAACAAAAACCTCGGCGAACGCCAACTCGTCGGTCTCAATACGATTTATGATAGCGGCGAGCATCTCTTGATGTTGATCACCGATCTGCTGGATTTGTCGAAAATCGAAGCAGGCAAGTTCGAACTGTTTCCTTATCCGGTCAACTTGCATGCGTTCTTGGAGGGCATCGGCAATATCATTCGCGTCAAGGCCGAGCAAAAAGGCCTTCGTTATGTTCTTGACAGCGATCAGACGATACCGACGCTTGTGCTCGACGAGAAACGGTTGCGACAGGTGATGCTGAACTTGCTGGGGAACGCCGTCAAATTTACCGATGCGGGACAAGTTACGTTACGCGTATCGGTATTGTCCCGGAATGCAGATGCAATACAGTTGAGGTTTGCTGTCGAAGATACCGGCATTGGCCTGGATCCCGGTCAATTCGAGACCATTTTTCAGCCGTTCGAACAGGTTGGCGAAACGCAACGCCGCTTCGGCGGAACCGGCTTGGGTCTGTCGATAAGTCGCCAACTCGTGCGCATGATGGATGGCGACATCGCCATATCGAGCCGACCGGGTGTCGGCAGCATATTTCATTTCACCTTGCTGCTTCCCATCGCAACCGGTGACGTTGCCGCGCCGTTGCCAGGCTTGCCGGTCGTCGCTTATCAGGGGCCGCGGAAAAAAATTCTGGTGGTCGACGATATTGCCGCAAACAGGGAAATGCTGAGCGACATGCTGGGTGGACTTGGATTCGAAATCAGCCTTGCCGTCAATGGCGAAGACGGCGTGGCACAGGCGCGACAACTGCGGCCCGATCTGATCTTGATGGACATCGTGATGCCGGTAATGAACGGACTCGACGCGACCCGCAAGATCCGGGAACTGCCGGAAACGGAGAATATTCCGGTCATTGCCATTTCCGCCAGCGTGACCTCGGAAGATGAACAGAAGAGTCTGGATGCAGGCGTCAATTTCTTTATGAAAAAACCTGTGCAGCAAGAAATTCTTGTACATAAAATGAACGAGTATCTCAAGGTATCGCTGGTGTATGACCAGGCGCTTGCCGAGGCTGCCCCGCAAGCCGAGAGCGATGAGCATGTCATGGTCATTCCTCCCATTGAGGAGATTGAGGTCTTGTATCGCATGGCATTGGCCGGCGACATGCGGAAAATTCGTCAGCGTGCGGATTATCTCGATACACTGAGTCACACATATCATCCCTTTGCCGAGAAATTGCGCCAATTGGCCAAATCCTATCAATCGAAGACGCTGGTGAGTTTGATGGAAAAATATGTGCAGCGAACATCGTCTCAATGACTAATGTCGACATGTCAACTATGGTAGAACCCGCAAACCTGCCCGTCCCGCCGACACCGGTCACTATTCTGGTGGTGGACGACACGCTCGCGAACATAGGCGTACTGACCGATTTCCTGGAAAGCCAGGACTTCACGGTGGTCGTGGCGCAAGACGGCGAAGAAGGTTTGCAGCGGGCGCAATATGTATTGCCGAACCTGATCCTGCTCGATGTCATGATGCCGGGGATGGATGGATTTGAAATGTGTCGCCGGTTAAAAAAGGACGAAGCAACACGCGATATTCCGGTGATATTCATGACAGCGTTAACCGATGCAGCGAACATCGTGACCGGGTTTGACGTCGGCGGGATCGACTACATCACCAAACCGATCGAAATCGAAGAGGTATTGGTGCGCATCAGAACGCATCTTCGATTGCAAGAAATGCAAAAAAAAGTGAGCATGCAAAATGCCGAACTGCAGCAAGAGGTGAGGACGCGCGTCCTTGCGGAACAGGCCTTGCAAGTGGAAAGCGACAAGCAGCATCAGCTCATCCTTCAATTGAAGGAGGCGCAGAACCAGTTGCTTCAATCGGAAAAAATGGCTTCGCTCGGGCAATTGGCCGCAGGAGTCGCTCACGAAATAAACAATCCGATCGGCTTCGTCAATTCGAATCTCAACTCCTTGCGTCAATACATGAGCGTCTTGTTCGGCCTGATCGACAGCTACGAGAAACTCCTTGTGCAATATCCATCGACAGTGCCGCACATGGAGCAACTCAAGCAGCATGCCGATATGGAATTTTTGAAAACGGATGCGGATGAATTGATGACCGAGTCGCAGGATGGTTTGAAGCGCGTCAAGGATATCGTGCAATCGTTAAAGGACTTTTCGCACAGAGGCGTCAGCGAGTGGGAGTTTGCTGACCTGCATCACGGCTTGGACAGCACCTTGAACATTGTCAACAATGAAATCAAATATAAAGCCAACGTGGTCAAGCAATACGGCGTTCTACCCCCGGTCAAATGCATTGCCTCCCAACTGAATCAGGTCTTCATGAACCTGCTCGTCAACGCCGCGCATGCGATTGAGAAGCGTGGCGTCATCACCATTTGCACCGGAACCGAAGAGGATCAGGTCTGGATAAAAATCAGCGACGACGGTGCAGGCATTCCTCCCGAGAATCTGACGCGGATTTTCGATCCCTTTTTTACGACCAAACCTGTTGGCAGCGGTACTGGGCTTGGTCTGTCCTTGTCCTATGGAATAGTCAGCAATCATCGCGGAAAAATTCAAGTCAGCAGTGAACTCAACGTCGGTACGTCTTTCACGATTCATTTGCCGGTAGACCCGCTCCTTGTCGAAATGAAAGAGGATTGAATCGTCAGCGGAAGCTCGTTGAACGCAATCGGTCCTGCACATGGAGTAAGGGCGCGGCCTGCCGGCGTTTTGCAAAGACCACGTGCTGCCGGCAAACAAAAAGGCTCCCGAACGGGAGCCTTTCAACGCACGGCAATCAATGCGCTTGCAACAAGCGCATCGTCAATCAACCATCCGCATTAATCCGCGCGATCAACGCTTTCAACACCTCTTCCGACTTATCGTTCTCCACCTGGCAAGTCCCGGCGTTCTCGTGCCCGCCACCGCCGTATTCCAGCATCAGTGCGCCGATGTTGGTTTTCGAGGTCCGGTTCAGGATGGATTTGCCGGTGGCGAAGACGGTGTTCTGGTTCTTCAGGCCCCACAGCACGTGGATGGAGATGTTCGTCTGCGGGAACAGGGCGTAGATGATGAAGCGGTTGCCGGCGAAGATGACTTCTTCGTTGCGCAGGTCCAGCACCACCAGGTTCTTGTGCACGGTGGCGCAGCGGCGGATTTGTTCCTTGCACTTTTCGGCATGCTCGAAGTACAGGTCCTTGCGTTCCTTGACGTCGGGCGAGGCCATGATCTGGTCGATGGTGTGCGACTTGCACAGCTCGATCAGGTCCATCATCAGGTTGTAATTGGAGATGCGGAAGTCGCGGAAGCGGCCCAGGCCGGTGCGGGCGTCCATCAGGAAGTTGAGCAGGTCCCAGCCTTGCGGATCGAGTACTTCCTGTTCGTTGAAGCGCGCGGCGTCGCCCTTGTCGACGGCGGCCATCATGTCGCCCCACGATGCGGGGAAAGCCTTTTCGCCGCCGTAGTAGTCGTACACCACGCGCGCGGCCGACGGCGCGTCGGGGTGGATCACGTGGTTCTTGCGCTCGCCGGTGTTGCGGATGGTTTCCGACAGATGGTGATCGAAGGCGATGTGCACGCCAGGGACGAACGGCAGGTTGGTGGTGATGTCGTTGTCGCTGATCGCGATCTTGCCGTCCTGCATGTCTTTCGGATGCACGAACAGGATGTCGTCGATCATGTTCAGGTGTTTCAGCAGGACTGCGCAGACCAGGCCGTCAAAGTCGCTGCGCGTCACCAGACGATATTTTTTTGTTTCCGACATGAGTGTTCCCCCTCGTTGATTGAAGATTTTGCCTGGCGTCTGCCACCGTGGTGCAATGGCTAGAACTCATTTCATAAATAGGCGTGAGTGCGAGCTTGCCTTGTTTGGGATGAAGTGCAAGGCGCGAATCGGGGTCAAGACTGGGTGTCTTGACCCCGATTCGTAACGCGGCAATTCGCCCAAACAAGCCGCTCCCTCCGGGTTCTTCTCAGAAAGGGCGCATCTCACGCCTATTTATGAAATGAGTTCTAATAATACAACTCAAAATTATGCGTGGACAGAAATTGTTGCGATTTGAAGTGCATCCCGCGTGTCAGCAAAACAACCCCGGATTTTGCTTCCACGACAGAGGAATATCTCAGGTGCAAATTTATTTCTTCCCGGATTTTTTTCGTGCAATAAAAAACCGCATCATGAGCCAGGCTGATGCGGTTTTCTATCGAACGGGGTCTTTCTCGCGGCGTTCGACGTCACTTCTTCTGCCGTATCTCCATGATGCGCGGCAAACTCATCTCTATCCAGTCCGTCAGCGCGTCTACGCGCTGCGCCGCTTCCAGTCCGAGAGGCGACAAGGTGTAGTCCACGCGCGGGGGCACCACGTCATAGGATTTGCGGATGACCAGGCCGTCGCCTTCAAGATCTTGCAGCGTCTGTGCGAGCATTTTTTCGCTGACGCCGCCGATCTTGCGGCGCAAGTCGCTGAAGCGGTGCGTGCCGGCCAACAGCGCCACCAGAATCAGTACGCCCCAGCGGCTGGTGATGTGCTTGAGCACGGCGCGCGAGGGGCAATCGGCGGAAAACAACTCGCCGCGCCGTAGCCGCTCCTTGAGTGAAACGTGATCTGCGAGCGGGTTGGGGAGGGGATCTCGTGTATTCATGCACGCATTTTACACTAACCTTTTTGTGCGTACTTACGAAAAGTTAGTGTATCCGGTAACCTGCGATTTCTTTCATTTTTTAACGAACAGGAATCGCCATGATCGTCGTCACCGGAGCCACCGGCCAATTGGGCCGCCTCGTCATTGCAGCATTGTTGAAAACCGTTCCCGCCGGCCAGATCGTTGCCGCCGTGCGCAGCCCGGAGAAAGCCGGCGATCTTGCCGCGCTGGGCGTGCAGGTGCGTCGCGCCGACTATACCGACGCCGCCAGCCTCGACGTTGCGTTCCAGGGGGCGAAAAAAATCTTGCTCATCTCTTCCAATGAAATCGGCGCGCGTCTTGCCCAGCATCGTGCGGTCATCGACGCCGCCAAACGCGTCGGCGTGCAGTTGCTGGCCTACACCAGCGTCCTGCGCGCGGATACCTCGAAGCTCGGCCTGGCGGTCGAACATCTGCAAACCGAACAAGCCATCAAGGATAGCGGCGTGCCGGCAGCCATCCTGCGCAACGGCTGGTACACCGAGAACTACACCGCCGGCGTGCCGGGTGCGCTCGCGCAAGGCGCCATCTACGGCAGCGCCGGCGAGGGTCGCATTTCTTCCGCGGCGCGCAGCGACTATGCCGAGGCGGCTGCAGTGGTGCTGACCGGTGAAGGGCATGCCGGCAAGATCTATGAACTGGCCGGCGACAGCGCCTATACCCTGAGCGAACTGGCGGCCGAAGTATCGCGCCAGTCCGGCAAGGCCGTGGAATACCGCAATATTCCGGAGGCCGACTACAAGGCGGCCCTGATGGGTTTCGGTCTGCCGGAAGCCGTCGCGACGCTGCTGTCCGATTCCGATACGGCGGCATCCGGCGGCGCGCTGTTCGACGAAGGACGGCAACTCTCCGCGCTGATCGGCCGGCCGACCACGCCGTGGGCAAGTTCGGTGGCGGCGGTGTTGAAATAAGCCTGGAAGTCCCGCTTACGACAGCTTGTCGAGAACGCTGTAATACGCCACGCCGGCGGCGATGTAGAAGCGCTGCAACCCGTGAAAAGGAATCGGCTGTATCGTGCTGAGCGGAAACGGGAAGGGCGTGGCGCCGCCGCCGGTCAGGCGTTGCGCCAGGCAGCGTCCCATGGTGCTGGCCATGGCGATGCCGCGGCCGTTGTAGCCGAGTGCGATCGTCAGTCCGTCGGCCGGTTCATGGACGTGCGGCAGGAAGTCGCGCGTAATCGCCACGCGACCGGCCCAGCGGTATTCATAGCCGACATCCGCCAGTTGCGGAAACAGCAGCGCCAGCGAACGTTCCAGATGCGCGAAATCTTGCGGTCCCCGCGGATCGGCAAAGGGGCCGCGTCCGCCCATGAGCAGGCGGCCTTCGGCATCGCGGCGGTAATACAGCAGCAGCCGGCGCGAATCGGACACCACTTCCTTGCCCGCCAGGATGCTGTCGCCCAGCGCCGCAGGCAGCGGACGCGTCGCGACGATGAAGCTGTTGGCGGCAATCACCGATTGCTTCAGCTGCGGCCACAACGCGCCGGTGTAGCCGTTGGTGGCGATGATCACGCGCTCGGCGGTGATGATGGCGCCTTGTCCGGTATGCAGCAGCCAGCGTTGTCCCTGGCGTTCCAGTCTGACGACGGGTGTGTTGCCATGGATGGCGGCGCCTTGCGCCAGCGCCGCGCGCGCAAGGCCGCGGCAATATTTCAGCGGATGGATGCTACCGGCGCGGCGGTCGACCCAGGCGCCGACATAGGCGGAGGTGCCGATGCGGCGCGCGACCGCGTCCCGGTCCAGCAATTCGATCGGCGCGCCGCGTTCGGCCCATTGCGCGGCGCGCTTTTCCAGTACGGGCATGACGGCGGTTGAGTGGGCCGGCTGGATCCAGCCGTTGCGCACCGCATCGCAGTCGATGTCGTGACGCGCGATCAGGTCGAATACCGTGTCGGCGGCTTTGCCTATCGTGTCGATCAGGCCTTCCGCCCTGGCGGAGCCGAACATCACGCGCAACTGATCGGGGTCGTACTTGAGCCCGGGGATGACCTGGCCGCCGTTGCGCCCGGAAGCGCCCCAGCCGGGCTCGCTGGCTTCCAGCACGCAGACGTTCACGCCGGCCTCGGCCAGATGCAATGCGGCGGACAAGCCGGTATAGCCGCCGCCGATGATGGCGACGTCAACGGTTTTCGATTCAGTGCAGGGCGGTGTCGCCGTCACTATCGCCTCGGTTGCGGTGGCAGCCCACAGCGATGGCGGCAGGGCGGCGCCGGCCGGCGTGTGATCCATGGCTTTGCTCATGGCGCGACCGCCGTTCCCGGATGATCGCCTTGCACGCCGATCTGGGGCGCCAGGATGCGGCGCAGGAAATCCTTGGTGCGCGCATGTTGGGGCGCGCCAAGCACGTCCCTGGCCGGACCTTCTTCGACGATCGTGCCGCTATGCAAAAAGCAGACGCGATCGGCCACTTCCTTCGCGAATCCCATCTCATGCGTGACCACGATCATGGTCATGCCGTCGGCCGCCAGCGTGCGCATCACGGCCAGCACTTCACCGACCAGTTCGGGATCGAGCGCGGAAGTCGGTTCGTCGAACAGGATCGCCTGCGGCTGCATCGCCAGTGCGCGGGCAATCGCCACGCGCTGCTGCTGGCCGCCGGACAACTGGCTGGGGTAAGCATCGGCGCGTTGCGCCAGGCCGACTTTTTCCAGCAGCGCCATGGCCGATTTCTTCGCGACGTCGGGGGCGATCTTGTTGACGAAGATCGGGCCTTCGATCACGTTCTCCAGCACCGTGCGATGGGGGAACAGGTTGAAGCGCTGGAACACCATGCCGACCCGCGTGCGCAACTGATGAATCGACGGCGACATGCTGTCGACGCGTTGCCCGTCGATCAGGATCTCGCCGGCTTCGTAGGTTTCCAGTCCGTTGATGCAGCGGAGCACCGTGGATTTGCCCGAGCCCGACGGGCCGATCAGGCACACGACTTCACCTTGCGCGACCTGCAGCGACACGCCTTTCAATACTTCCTGCTTGCCGAAGCATTTATGGATCTGCTTGACCTCGATCATTTGGCTTTTCCTTTGCCGGTACGGATTTCCAGGCGGCGGATGATGAATACCAGCGGCAGGCTCAGCAGCAGGTACAGGATCGCCACCATGGTGTAGACCGTCATGTTCTGGAAGGTGGAAGAGGCGATCATCTGGCCGGCGCGCGTCATTTCCAGCACGGTGATGGTCGACACCAGCGACGAATCCTTGAGCATCATCACCAGCGTGTTGCCGTAGGGCGGCAGGGCGATGCGAAACGCCTGCGGCAGCACCACGCGGCGCATGATCATGGGATTCTTCATGCCGATCGATTGCGCCGCCTCGATCTGGCCGACGTCCACGGCTTCGATGCCGGCGCGGAAGTTCTCGGCCTGATAGGCGGAGTAGGCAATCCCCAGTCCGATCACGCCGGCCTGGAAGGCGCTCAGTTGGATGCCGAATTCGGGCAGCACGAAATAGATGTAGAACAGCTGCACGATGATCGGCAGCCCGCGAATGATATTGATGACGGTCGCGGCGGTCAGCGCCAGGCCTCGCCAGCGCGAGAGTTTCATCAGCGCGAAGGCGAGGCCGATCACTGAGCTCAGGATGAAAGCATAAATCGTGACCTCGATCGTCACCCATGCGCCGCGCAGCAGGATGGGCAGGAAATCGAGCATGTTCTGGATAAGCATGGCGTTTTCGCTGAGATAAATACCGGCGGTTAAGAAAGGAAATGCAGGGAAGATTCAGCCGGAGACTGCGCGGCCATGCGGCCGGCAGCCGGGCGGAGAAGCAATGCTCAGTTCAGGTTCCACTGTTGGACGATGCGGGCGATCGTACCGTCGGCCTTTGCCGTCGCGATCGCCTTGTTCAGGCGTTCCAGCAATTGCGTCTCGCCCTTGCGCACCACCAGGCAGACGTCGCCCATCAGCGTCGATTGGTATTCCTTGACCAGGCGCACTTGCGGATTGGCACCTTGCGACAACTGATACGCCACGATAGGGCGATCGCCGAAGCCGGCCTTGATGCGGCCCAGGCCGACGTCGCGCATCATGTCGGCGATGGAGTCGTAGACGCGCACTTCCTTGAAGCCGCCTTTCTTGTTGAGCGCATCGACGAACACCGTGCCGACCTGCGCGCCGACGATCTCGCCCTTCAGGTCGTCGAGCGACTTGTAGACGCGCTTGTCCTCGGCGTTGACGAACAGGCCTTCGCCATACGAATACACCGGATCGCTGAAGTCCACGATCTGCGCGCGCGCGGCGGTCTTGAGCATGGCGGCGGCAATGATGTCGATCTTGTTCGACGTCAGCGAAGGGATCAGCGCCGCGAAAGGCGTCTGCTGCACGTTGACGGTGAAGCCGGCGTTCTTGCCGACGGCGGTCACGGTGTCGACCATCATGCCTTGCAGCTTGTTGGTCTTGATGTCGAGGAAGGTGAACGGCACCCCGGTCGAGGTGGCGCCGACGGTGTAGGACGTTTGCGCGAAAACGGCGGAGGAGGCGGAGACGGCGGCAAAAAGAAGGACGGTGCTGAACAGGTGTTGGCGAAGAGCGGTGAACGGTTTCATACATTTCCCTTTTTGGTATGAGTCCGGCCGGATCGGCGGGCGACCGGGTTTGACGGATTGAACATCAATAAACGCTACGAAAATAAGTATATTCGCATTTAAAATATCGTCAATAGATATTATTGTATCGATATTCGATACGATTTATAATGGGTATGAATAGTCCGCCCAGAGATTCGCCACCATGAGGTTTGCAATGAGTGAGATGGAAACCAAGGAGCCGCGCGAGGCTTCCGACCTGTTGTTCAACCAGTCCCTGGAGAAGGGGCTGGCGGTATTGCGCGCCTTCAGCGCACAACGCCGCACCATGACGCTGGCCGAAGTGGCGGACGCCACCTCGATCACCAAGAGTTCGGCGCAGCGCATGATCTACACGCTCGAAGCGCTGGGCTATGTGCGCAAGCATTCCCAGACGCGGCGCTATCAGTTGACGCCCAAGGTCATGGAAGTAGGCTACAACTATCTCGCCGCCGACATTCTCGTCGACGTCGCCAACCCTTTCCTGTCCGAGCTGGCGAACATCACCGGCGAGACCGTCAACCTGACCGAGCCCTATGACCGGGAGATGGTCTACGTGGCGCGCTTCGTGAGCAGCAAATTCATTCCCATCCACATGCCCATCGGCAGCCGCATTCCCATGTATTGCACGGCGTCGGGACGTTCTTACCTGAGCGCCTTGCCGCCGGAAGAGGCGCGCAGTCAGCTGCAGGCTACCGACCTGATCGCGCGCACGCAGCACACGCGCACCGACATCGACGACATCCTGCAAGTGCTGGAGACAATTCGCGAAAAGGGCTATGCCTGCAACGTGGAAGAACTCTTCCTCGGCGACATGACGATCGCCTCGCCCATCCTCAACAATCAGGGCATGCCGGTGGCGGCCGTGCACGTGGTGGCGCCGACCAGTCGCTGGACGCAGGAAGAAGCCGAGAAGCGCCTCGGGCCGCTGGTGCTGGAATGCGGACGCGCGATCAGCAATTCGATACGCACATTGACCTGATTTCGTCTGGTCGCAGAAAAGAAAAACCGCCGCAGAAATCTCTCTCTGCGGCGGCTTCGGCGACGTTCACAAGAACACGAGCGGCGATGCGCCGCCCCTTCTTTATTCCTTATTGATGGCGTGAAGACACTTCCCACAAATTAAGGTGACCGTCCTTCGCCTGCTCGTCAATCGCCGCCAGTTCTTGCGTCGTGAAGTCCAGCTTGTCCAGCGCCGCCACGTTCTCGCGGATCTGCTTGCTGCTGCTGGCGCCGATCAGCGTCGAGGTCACGCGCGGATCGCGCAGCACCCACGCCAGCGCCATCTGCGCCAGCGATTGCCCGCGCGCCCTGGCGATGTCGTTGAGCACGCGCACGCGCGCCAGGTTTTCCGGACTCAGGTGATCGCCCTTGAGCGAGCCGCCGCCGGCACGGTTGATGCGCGCATCTTCCGGAATGCCGTTGAGGTATTTGTCGCTCAGCAGGCCTTGCGCCAGCGCGGTGAAGGTGATGCAGCCCATGCCCTGGCGCTCCAGTTCATCCAGCAGGCCTTGCTCGATCCAGCGGTTGAACATGTTGTAGGACGGTTGATGGATCAGGCAAGGGATTTTCCATTCCTTGAGCAGCTCGGCCGCTTCCTTGGTTTTTTGCGGCGAGTACGACGACACGCCCACATACAGCGCCTTGCCTTGCTGCACGGCGGTCGCCAGCGCGCCCATGGTTTCTTCCAGCGGGGTGTCAGGATCGAAGCGGTGCGAATAGAAAATATCGACGTAGTCGAGATGCATGCGCTTGAGGCTCTGGTCCAGGCTGGCCAGCACATACTTACGCGAGCCGCCGCCTTGGCCGTAGGGGCCCGGCCACATATCCCAGCCGGCCTTGGTCGAGATGATCAGTTCATCGCGATATGGCTGGAAATCCTGTTTGAACAGATGACCGAAATTGGCCTCGGCGCTGCCGTATGGCGGGCCGTAGTTGTTGGCCAGGTCGAAGTGGGTGATGCCCAGGTCGAACGCCGTGCGCAGCATGTCGCGCTGGTTCGCCAGCGAACTGGTGTCGCCGAAGTTGTGCCACAGGCCCAGCGACAGCAACGGCAACTTCAGGCCGCTGCGCCCACAGTTGCGGTATGGCATGGATTCATAGCGGGTGCTTGAGGCCAGGTAGGTCATGGATGTCTCTCCTTGTTTCTCGGAATGGTTGATGCGCGCCAACAGGCAAGGCCATGATCTTAGACCAATGCCGGCAAACGCGTCGTACTACACCGCGCCGTGTAGCAAGGTACAGCTTCCGTCGCCGCGGGGGAGGAGGAGAGCTTGCGATGTGTCGGCATGAGGATTGCGTGCTTCCGGGCCAGGTTTGATTGTCGGAAGAAAAGGACCGGAAAACACCGGTTTGCTGACAGAAGGCTGACGCATTGCTGACGCGCAAAGCCTTGCTGGCGCGGTTCTCCCAATCATCTTGGTATGTTGTAAAGATTTGTTGCGAAGCACTTAAAAATGCCGCTTAATGTCGCCTGGCCAGGAGAAATATATTTCTCGAAACATGAGACGCCGGGTCAAGAGTCTTGGGGGGATCCAAGCAAAATCGCAAATGCATGAGGGGCGCAAAAATCAGGCGCCTGTTTTGCGTGACGAGTTATAACAATGATTAACCACTCGGCTGGAGAAGTGCATGGAAAACCTTTTGATCGGGGCGGGCGCGGGCGTATTCGGCGTGGCGTTGCTGTGGCTGCGCTATGGCAGGTCGTCGAGCGTGAAAGCGCCGCTCTCCGATTTTCAGCGCAAGCAGAATTTCATCCGGGATGTCTGCGATGGCAATCTTAAAAAAGCCAACGCGCTGCCGACTGAAAAAATGGAACTGGACAAGACCTTGTCCTATGAGCAGGCCGTCGATCTGGTCTATGCCGACATGCTGGAGTTGACCAGCGAAGAACGCGCCGCCGTCCTCAGGCATGGCGAGCGCCGTCAGAAGAAACGCTGAGAAGTTTGCGGCGTTTCTCCCTCTTCTCTTTATCGTCGTCGTCCCCGCGATTCTTTTGACCCTGGCGGTCGCTCTGCTGCGCGATCGCCAGGGAGATGCCGCCTAATGTTTCACCGGCGCTGCATTGAAACCTTGCTTGCCAAGGAATTCCGCAACGATGGGCGACCAGATTTCAACTCCGTTGGAGAACAAGGTATGCCCGTTCTTGGCGAAGGGCGGCAGCAGGCGGTATTCGGCCTTGCCGCCGGCTTTGACGAAAGCCGCATGCCAGGCCTTGCTGTGCGAGGGATTGAAGTACTGGTCGTTTTCCGTATAGATCCATAGCATCGGCGCCGTGGTGGTCTTGCCGAAGCGGGAGTACATGTCTTCCAGGCGGTTGCCCTGGCAGGGGATGCCGGGATGGGCAACAGGGTCGCCGCCGGAGCCGCCGGCGAAATTGATGGCGGCGACCAAGCCATCGGGATGTTTGGCGGCGGTGGCCACCGTCGAGTAGCCGCCGACCGATTGGCCGACGATCAACACGCGATTGGGATCGACATAGGATTGTTCCTTGGCGTATTTCAGGACTGCCAGAATCTCGGTGGCGGCTGCTTCCGCCATGGGCGCATAGTTCTTGCTGTTGCAGGAGCCGCTTTCTTCAGGATCGAAATGCGTGCCTTGTTCGCCGTAGCCGATGCGGGTCGGTGCAAATACCGCAAAGCCGCGTTCGGTAAAGAAGCGCGCCTGCTTGGTGTAGCGAAAGCGCGGCGGATCGGAACGATTGGTCCCGCTCCGTCCGTGATTGAGGATGAGGATGGGAAAAGGGCCGTTGCCATCGGGTTTGAACTGCGTCACCACGACTTTGCCGGTCTCTTCGCGGCCGTAGAAATCCTTGACCTTCACATCAAGCGATGTGACCGACTCATGCAAGTCGTAGGCGAGTTGCTGGGCGCCGGCGGTAACGCTTGTCGCGGCAAGGCTGAGGCAGAGCAGGAAGTGGCGCATAGTTTTTGTTCTGGTTGTGATTGGAGATGGCGTTTGAAATTATCCGTGAACCGGCGGCGTTTGCGTGGATTTGGCGAAGGATTTTTTGCGATGGAAAAAGTCTCTGTTGTCACTGTGCAAATCATAATCGGCAAGGCTTGCAGCGGGCTGACGGCACGGGCGTTATCGCTCCGGCCGGCGTGCTAGAATCCATCGCGCTACAGGTGTGCAAGTGAACAAACAACAGATTTGCCGTCAACGCTTCACAGACCCGGAGAGCGTCATGCCTACCATCTCTTTCACCGTCAACGGGACGCGTCGTTCCGTCGATGTCCGCGATCCCGAACAACCTTTGCTGTATGCGCTGCGCAATGCCATCGGCCTGACCGGACCCAAGTTCGGTTGCGGTCTGGGGCAATGCGGCGCGTGCACGGTCTTGCTCGACAAGACGCCGCTGCGCAGTTGCATCACGCCCTTGTCGGCGGTCGCAGGCAAATCCATCACCACCATCGAAGGTCTCGGCACGCCCGAGAAGCCGCATCCGGTGCAGGCCGCCTTTATCGCCGAGCAGGCTGCCCAGTGCGGCTATTGCGCCAACGGCATGGTCATGACCAGCGCGGCCTTGCTGGCTTCCAATCCCAAACCGAGCGAAACCGAAGTCAAGGATGCCTTGTCCGCCAACCTCTGCCGCTGCGGCACGCATGTGCGCATCGTGCGCGCGGTGATGCGCGCCTCCGGAAGGACGCCGGCATGAACGCGCCATTCGACATGCAAATGAGCCGGCGCCAGTTGCTCAAGGCCGGCGGCGCGCTGGTGGTGACGTTGTCGTTGCCGCTGCCCGTCTATGCGACCGAGCAGGTATTGCGCGACAAGCGCGGCAATGCGCAACCGCACGCGCTGCTGGACAAGACGCTGGACGCGAGCGCCGTGGACGGTTTCATCGCCATCCATCAGGACGGCACGGTGACGCTGTTTTCCGGCAAGGTCGATCTGGGCCAGGGGCTGCGTATTGCGATCCGCCAGATGGCGGCGGAAGAACTGGGCATCGGCGTCGACAAGATCGAGATGATCGAAGGCGACACCGCGCTCACGCCCGATCAGGGGCCTACCGCCGGCAGCAGCGGCATCATGCGCGGCGGCGTGCAGATTCGCCAGGCCGCGGCGACGGCGCGCGAGGCGCTGATTGCATTGGCGGCGGAGCGTTTGCAGAAACAACCGTCCGAACTGATGGTGCAGGATGGCGTGGTGCGCCCCAGGAGCGGCGGCGCCGGCCTGAGCTATGCCGAACTGGTCGGCGGCAAGCGCTTCAATCTCAAGGTCGACGTCAAGGCGCCGCTGAACAATCCGACCGCCTATCGCGTCGTCGGCAAGCCGTTGCCGCGTCCCGATGTGCCGGCCAAGGTGACCGGCACGCATACCTATGTCCATGACGTGAAGTTGCCCGGCATGCTGCATGGTCGAGTGATTCGCCCGGCCGGCGAGGGCGCGCAGATTCTCTCGGTGGACGAGTCGTCGGTGAAGAAATTTCCGGGCGTGAAGATCGTGCGCATCGGCGACTTTCTCGCGGTGGCGGCGCCGGATGAATGGGATGCCATCCAGGCAGCTGCCGCATTGAAAGTGGTCTGGAGCGACGCCGGCAAGCTGATGGGCCACGACAAGGTCGAACAATGGTTGCGCAACGGTCCTTTCGACGGCGAAGAGACTCTGGTCAACAAAGGCAATGCAGCTGCCGCGTTGCAAGTCGCATCCGGCAAGCTGAGCGCGAGCTACTACTGGCCGCCGCAGACGCACGGCTCCATCGGTCCGTCGTGCGCGGTGGCCGATGTCGGCGCCAGGCAAGCCACTATCTATACCGCCTCGCAGGGCACCCATCGCTATCGTCCCGCCTACGCGCAAATGCTGGGTTTGCCGAACGAGGCCGTGCGGCTGGTCTACGTCGACGGCGCCGGTTGCTACGGCATGAACGGTCATGACGACGCCGCGGCCGATGCCGCGTTGATGTCGAAGGCGCTGGGCAAGCCGGTGCGCGTGCAATGGTCGCGCCAGGATGAACACGGCTTCGACCCCAAGGGGCCGCCGCAGGCATTGACGCTGGAAGCGGCGCTCGGCCCCGACAATGCGATCACCGCCTGGCGCACCGAGATGTGGTTGCCGCGCGCGACGGCGAGTCTGCCGACGGTGCCGTTGTTGGCGCCGCAGACCGCGGGCATGCCGCAACCCAAGGGCATCTCGACCGGCCTGATTTCGCAGAACGGCGATCCGCCGTATGACGTCGCCAACGTGTCGGTCGGCGTGCACTGGCACGACGGCGCGCCTTTGCGTCCAGCCAACATCCGCGCACCCGGCAAGATCGCCAACATCTATGCCGTCGAGTGCATGACGGACGAGCTGGCGGCCAAAGCCGGCATTGATCCGCTGGCGTTCCGCCTGCAGTCGCTCAAGGATGCGCGCGGCGCCGAAGTGCTCAGGCGCACGGCCTCGCTGTTCGGCTGGGAGGCGCGCGCCGCCAGCGCAAGCGCGGGAAGCAAAACCAACAAGCGCGGACGCGGCATCGCCTATTCGCACTACAAGCACAACGAGACCTATGTCGCCATGGCGATGGAAGTCGAGGTCGATCGCAGCAGCGGGGAGATCCGCGTGCTGCGCGTGGCGTGCGCGCATGACTGCGGATTGATCATCAATCCCGACGGCTTGCGCGCCCAGGTGGAGGGCAGCATCTTGCAAACCATCTCGCGCAGCCTGTTTGAAGAGATCCGTTTCGACACGCGCCGGGTGCAGAACGTCGACTGGGCCAGCTATCCCATCCTGACCTTCCCGGCGATGCCGGAGGTGCGCATCGACCTGATCGACCGGCCCGCCATGCCGCCGTTAGGTGGCGGAGAGGCGGCGGCATCCCCGGTGACGGCGGCGCTGGCCAATGCGGTCTGGGATGCTGTCGGCATTCGCCTGCGCACCGTGCCGTTTACGCCGGAGCGGGTCAAGGCGGCGTTGGCGAGCATCTGATTGGTTTGTGTTTTACACTGCGTTGGCGGTTTCCCATGACGCATAAAAACTGAGGAGAATAATCATGATCAAGACAAGCACCATCAAGACAGCTCTGTTTGCCGCCCTGCTGATGACCGGCCTATCCGCGATGGCGCAAACCGTCAGCGTCGAACTCAAGGGCGGCAACGAAGTGCCCGCCAATACATCGACCGCCAGCGGCACCGGCAGCATCAGCGTGGCTGCCGACAAGTCCGTCAGCGGCAGCATCAAGACCACCGGCATCGAAGGCAAGATGGCGCATATCCATACCGGCGCGGCGGGCGCCAACGGTCCGGTGCTGGTCGGCCTGACCAAGGACGGCGACAACGGCTGGGTGGTGCCGGCCGGCGCTAAATTTACCGACGAGCAGTATGCCGCTTACATGGCCGGCGGACTGTACGTCAACGTGCACAGCGCTGCACATCCAGGCGGCGAGATTCGCGGTCAGTTGTTGCCGAAGTAAATTTGTTTGGGGAGGAGGGCTGCTCGCCTTCTTATCTGAACAATCCGGACAAGCCGTCATCGTCAGATGGCGGCTTTTTCATTGGCGCTCCTCGATTTTCTTTTTAAATCATCAGACAACTTGTCTTTGATTTCTCCGCGAAAAGCAGGATTTTCAGGCGGATGAAAGCCGTCTCCGACATCGGAAAACGACAAAACAAAGTGCGCTTTCACCTATTTTTTTGTCGGCTTGTAACTGGCTCTGGATAAGGCTTTGCGGGTTTTTTGACTAACTCTCGATAATTCATTTGCAAAATGAAATCGGCGTGTTTATACTCCGCTTCATGTTGTATGACGACTGATGACAAATCTGTCGAATTACAGCCCTTCAATAATAAATACTGTCGCTGCAAGCCTGTTGCGCGCCGCAAGACAATAAGCAGGAGACTGCCGCCGGCGCATCGCGCCTTCGGCATCCGGATTATCGTCTCGTCGCACGCCGGCCGAAGCGCGGTACCGGTCGGGAGATAGTTCGTGAGTATTGATCAAGTCGGCGCAAAGCTAAGCGCCACCGTGCGCGCAAGCGCCAAAGCAAGCCATGTCCGTTATCTGATTCTGTTCATGCTGTTCGTGGTGACGACGGTCAACTACGCGGACCGCGCCACGCTGTCGATCGCCGGCACGTCGATGAAGGCCGAGCTCGGCCTCGATCCGGTGATGATGGGGTATATCTTCTCGGCGTTCAGCTGGGCTTATGTACTGGCGCAATTGCCGGGCGGCTGGCTGCTGGACCGCTTCGGTTCCAAGAAGATTTATGCGCTGAGCATTTTCCTGTGGTCCTTCTTCACGCTGCTGCAAGGCGGCGTGACCTGGTTCGGCACGGCGGCGGCGGTGGTGCTGCTGTTCCTCCTGCGCTTCATTGTCGGCATGGCGGAAGCGCCGTCGTTCCCGGCCAACGGCCGTATCGTGGCGTCATGGTTTCCGACCGCGGAACGCGGCACGGCGTCGGCGATTTTCAACTCGGCGCAGTATTTCGCCGCCGTGCTGTTCACGCCGCTGATGGGCTGGATCACGCATGTCTACGGCTGGCACCATGTGTTCACCGTGATGGGCGCATTCGGCATCGTGCTGACCTTCATCTGGATCAAGATCATCCACAGCCCCAAAGATCACCCGATGATCAACAAGGCCGAACTAGAGCACATCGAACAGGGCGGCGGACTGGTGGACATGGATCAGGCCAAGCCGAAAGCGGCCGCAGGCGCCAACGACGGCAAGGCCAAGTGGGGCTACATCAAGCAATTGCTGAGCAACCGCATGCTGCTGGGCGTGTACATCGGCCAGTACTGCATCAACACGATCACCTATTTCTTCCTGACCTGGTTCCCGGTGTACCTGGTGCAAGAACGCGGCATGTCGATTCTGAAAGCGGGTTTCGTGGCGTCGATCCCGGCGGTGTGCGGCTTCGTCGGCGGCGTGGTCGGCGGCCTGATTTCGGACCGTCTGATCAAGCGCGGCAACAGCGTCACCATGTCCCGCAAGATCCCTATCGTCGGCGGCATGCTGCTGTCGACCACGATGATCCTGTGCAACTACGTCGATGCGCAATGGCTGGTGGTCGGCATCATGGCCGTGGCCTTCTTCGGCAAGGGCGTCGGCGCACTCGGCTGGGCAGTCGTGGCCGATACCGCACCGAAGGAAATCGTCGGCTTGTCGGGCGGCCTGTTCAATACCTTCGGCAATATCGCGGGCATCACGACGCCGATCGTGATCGGCTATATCCTGAAAGAAACCGGTTCGTTCTCGGGCGCGCTGGTGTTCGTCGGCGCCAATGCGCTGGTGACCGTGATCAGCTATCTGGTCATCGTGAAGGAAATCAAGCGCGTCGAACTAAAGCCTCTGTGATGAGGCCTCTTTGATCTTGTAACAACTTGCAGCAGATGGGAATAGCCATGAGCACCGAAACCAACAGCGAAGCCGGCACCAGCGTCAACACGCCGCGTTATATCCTGATGCACGAGAACGACAATGTCGCCATCGTCGTCAATGATCGCGGCCTGCCCGCCGGGACGGTTTTCCCGGACGGACTGACGCTGATCAGCCAGGTGCCGCAAGGACACAAGATCGCCTTGCGCGACATCGCCCAGGGTGAGGCCATCATCCGCTATGACGTCGCCATCGGCTATGCCGCGCGCGATATCGCCAGGGGCAGTTGGATCGAGGAGTCGGTAGTGACATTGCCGCCGGCGCGCGAGCTGGACAATCTGCCGATCGCCACGCGCAAGGCGCCGGCGCTGGCTTCGGTGCCGCTGGAAGGCTACACCTTCGAAGGCTATCGCAACGCCGACGGCTCGGTCGGCACGCGCAACCTGCTGGCGATCACTACTACCGTGCAATGCGTGGCCGGCGTGGTTGAGCATGCGGTCAAGCGCATCCGGCAGGAGCTGTTGCCGAAGTACCCCAACGTCGAAGACGTGGTCGCACTGGAGCACACCTACGGCTGCGGCGTCGCCATCGATGCACCCAATGCCGATATCCCGATCCGCACGCTGCGCAACATCAGCCTCAATCCGAATTTTGGCGGCCAGGCGATGGTGGTCAGCCTCGGTTGCGAAAAGCTGCAGCCGAATCGCCTGCTGCCGGAAAGCATCATCCCGATTCACAAGGAAGGCGAACCCTACGTCGTCTGCTTGCAGGATTCCGAACACGTCGGCTTCAACTCAATGATAGCTTCCATCCTGCACATGGCGGAGGCGCGCCTGAAAGAATTAGACAAGCGCCGTCGCGTGACTTGTCCGGCATCCGATCTGGTGGTCGGCGTGCAGTGCGGCGGCAGCGATGCCTTCTCGGGCGTGACGGCCAATCCGGCGGTGGGTTTCGCCACCGATTTGCTGGTGCGCGCAGGCGCCGCCGTGATGTTTTCGGAAGTGACCGAAGTGCGCGACGGCATCGACCAGCTGACTTCGCGCGCCGTCAATGCGGACGTCGCGCAGGCCATGATCCGCGAGATGGACTGGTACGACAATTACCTCAAAAAGGGTGGCGTCGACCGCAGTGCAAATACGACTCCCGGCAACAAGAAGGGCGGTCTCGCCAACATCGTCGAGAAGGCCATGGGCTCCATCGTCAAGTCGGGCAGCAGCCCGATCTCGGGCGTGCTGGCGCCCGGCGACAAACTCAAGCAAAAAGGTTTGATCTACGCCGCCACGCCGGCCAGCGATTTCGTCTGCGGCACCTTGCAGTTGGCCGCCGGCATGAACCTGCACATTTTCACCACCGGCCGCGGCACGCCTTACGGCCTGGCTGCGGTGCCGGTGATCAAGGTCGCCACGCGAAACGACCTGGCGCGCCGCTGGCACGACCTGATGGACGTCAACGCCGGCACCATCGCCAGCGGCGAGGCGACGATCGCCGACGTCGGCTGGGAACTGTTCCAGCTGATGCTCGACGTGGCCAGCGGTCGCAAGCAGACCTGGGCCGAAAAATGGAAGTTGCACAACGCGCTGACATTGTTCAATCCGGCGCCGATTACCTGATTTCCTGATTTGCATTCCACTGCCGTACACAACAAAACCAACAGCTTTTGCCTCATTGCAGAGCAGAGGCATTTTTTCACCCCTAAGGAGGAAGCATGGGAGTCACGAATTTTGCGCTGAAGCTTGGCGCGGCAGCAGTCCTGAGCGGCGCAGTCTGCGCCGGAGTCAATGCCGCAACGATGGTGTACGTGTCCAACGCCGACAGCAAGGACATCTACGTCATGCGATTGAACAAGGACGGCAGCGTCACGCCGGTCGAGCAGGTGCAAACCGGCGGCACCGTCATGCCGCTGGCGTTCAGCCCTGATCACACGCGTCTGTACGCCTCGCTGCGCTCGCAACCGTATTCGGTGACCACCTTCGCCGTCGATCAGCAAAGCGGCAAGCTCAGGACGCTGTCCACCGTGCCGCTGGCCGACAACATGGCGAACCTGGCGACCGACAAGAGCGGCCGTTTCCTGTTTGCCGCGTCCTATACCGGCCACAAGATTTCGGTCAATCCGATCAGCGCTGCCGGCCTGGTGCAGGGGCCTGCCGTCGTCGTCAACACCGGCAAGAATGCTCACGCAGTCGGCAGCGATCCGAAGAACAATTTCGTCTTTGCTTCCAACCTCGGCAGCGACGTCATCCTGCAATTCAGGTTCGATGCGGCCACCGGCACGCTGACGCCGAACACGCCGCCGTCGGTCGCCACCAAGGCCGGCGCCGGTCCGCGCCATTTCGTATTTCATCCGAACCAGCGCTATGTGTTCTCGACCAATGAGCTCGACGGCACGGTCAACACTTACGCCTACGATGCGGCGCACGGCACGCTGACTTTGCAAGGCAGCGTCTCGGTCGTGCCGGCCGGATTCAAGGGCGATGCGCCGGCGGCGGCCGATATCCATCTGACGCCGGACGGCCGTTTCCTGTATGCCTCCGAACGCACGTCGAGCACGCTGGCCGCTTTTCGCGTCAATGCCGCGACCGGCGCCTTGACACTGATCGGCAACGTGCCGACCGAGACCCAGCCGCGCGGTTTCAACATCGATCCGCAGGGCAAGTATCTGCTGGCGGTCGGACAAAAGTCCAACGGCCTGACCAGCTACGCCATCAACCAGAAAACCGGCGCGCTGACGCCGCTGCGGCACTATGAGCTGGGCAAGAATCCGAACTGGGTGGAGATCGTCAGTTTCCCTTGAGTTTTCCCCGGCTGCCTGGCAAGGCGGCAGATCAAGAATCCCTCGCGATGTCATGCGGGGGATTTGTCGTTGGCGCTGCAAAATTGTCTATTCGTCAACCTTGCCATTGATTTTTCGCAAATACGGCGTAAATAAGCGGACCGTTTTTTCAGCCTTGTTCTAAGATGGCAAGGTCACGTTGAGCGTGCGGAACAAACATAATAAACAGGAGCAGGGAATGCGAAATATCACCGTTCGTTTCAGCCTCATGGGAGCGTTGGCGTTGTTCGCCGCCATGATCGCGCTGGGCGCCGCCGTCGGCATCTTCGCGCTGGGTCGCGCCAATCAGTCGACCGTGATGGTGCATGACGTCGCCTCGCGCGCGTTGACCATCAACGATGCCTACAAGGACACCACGCGCACGCGCGCAGCGCTGACGCGCGCCTATAGCGCACTGAAAGAGCAGAACGATCAGGAAGTCAAGAACTCGGCGTTGAAGAGCGCACAGACCAGTTACGACCGCACGCTGAAGCTGCTGGATGAATTCAACAAGGCGCCGCCCTTCAAAGGACAGGACGACAAGCTCAAGACGGATCTGGTCGATGCCGGCAAGCAGTTGTCGGAGGTGCTGAACAAAGCCGCCGACGCGTTGCGCAACAACGATACGGCCGCTTACGCAGCGATCAACGGCCGCGACATCACGGCCAGGGGCGCGAGCTTCTCGACCTTGCTGGAGAAATTCCAGAAACTGACCAAGGACTTGTCGGAAGACATCGTCGCCGAGCGCGAGCGTGAGTACAACATGGTGGTCTGGCTGGTGGTGGTCGGTCTGGCCGCTGCGCTGGCGCTGGTGCTGACGGTGCACTTCGTCCTGCGCGGCATCGTGCTGACGCCGCTGAACCGCGCCGTCACCCTGCTGGACCAGGTGGCCAACGGCGACCTGACCATGAAGATCCCCGATCCGGGCCGCAATGAAATCGGCCGTCTGTTCGCCTCCATCCGCAGCATGCAGCAAGGCTTGCTCAATACCGTCTCGCGCGTGCGCAGCAGCACCGACATCATCAATACCGGCGCACAGGAAATCGCCGCGGGCAATCTCGACCTGTCGGCGCGCACCGAGACGCAGGCCAGTTCGCTGGAAGAAACAGCGGCGTCGATGGAGCAACTGACCGGCACCGTAAAACAAAACGCCGAGAATGCGCAGCAAGCCAACCAGCTCGCCCACTCGGCATCCGAGACCGCGATCAAGGGCGGCGAAGTGGTGGCGCAAGTGGTCGACACCATGAATGCGATCAACGAGTCGTCGAAGAAGATCGTCGACATCATCAGCGTCATCGACGGCATCGCCTTCCAGACCAATATCCTGGCGTTGAACGCGGCGGTGGAAGCCGCCCGCGCCGGCGAACAGGGGCGTGGCTTCGCGGTCGTGGCGTCGGAAGTGCGCAGCCTGGCGCAGCGTTCCGCCGCCGCCGCGAAAGAGATCAAGGAACTGATCACCGACTCGGTGGAAAAAGTCGACTCCGGCAGCCGCCTGGTCGAGCACGCCGGTGAGACCATGAGCGAAGTGGTGGCGAGCGTGCGCCGCGTGACCGACATCGTCGGCGAGATCAGTTCGGCCAGTCGCGAGCAGAGCGACGGCATCGGCCAGGTCAACAATGCGATCGCGCAGATGGATGAGGTCACGCAGCAAAACGCCGCGTTGGTGGAAGAAGCCGCCGCCGCTGCGCAGTCGCTGCAAACGCAGGCGGTCACGCTGGCCGACGCGGTCAGTATTTTCCGGATAGAGGCGCAGGCAGTGGCGACAGTCCGGTAGCGGGGCTGTCGCCACCGGTCCTTTCTACAGCTTCTGCTTCCTTGCCAAAGCGTCGGCCACCAGTCGACGCTGCTCGTGCTGGTGGCGTCTCAGCGACGAATGCGCGCCCGCAGCCGTAGCGATGCGGCATACGTTGCGCAAGGCGATCCCCGGCGGCAAGCTTTCTTCAAGGGCGTCGCGCACGAAGCGCCATGCGCCCTGGTTCTTGTCTTCTTCCTGCGCCCAGACCACTTCGGATAAATGAGGGAAGGCTGCCAGCGCCTCGCTCAGCGCATCCTCGGGGAACGGATATAACTGTTCAACGCGGATGATGGCAGTGGTGCCGTCGTTCGCTTCATTGCGGGCCGCCTCGACGTCATAGAAGAACTTGCCGCTGCACAGAATGACGCGATCTACTGCGGCCGGATCGGCCACGTTGCGGTCGGTCAGCAGCGGCTTGAATTCGCCTTCGGCCATTTCCTGCAGCGATGAATGAGACCGCGGGTTGCCATAGAGCTGCGACTTCGGCGACATGACGACCAAAGGTTTGCGATCCGTCGCCACGGCTTGCTGACGCAGCAGATGGAACCACTGCGCCGAGGTGGAGGGAAATGCGATGCGCATGTTGCGGTCCGCGCAGAGTTGCAGGAAGCGCCCGAGGTAAGCGGTCGAGTGTTCCGGACCGGCGCCTTCCTGGCCGTGCGGCAGCAGCATGGTCAAGCCGGAGCGATATCCCCATTTGTGTTCGCCCGGCGCAATGTACTGGTCGACGATGACCTGGGCGCCGTTGACGAAGTCGCCGAACTGCGCTTCCCAGATCGTCAGCCGGCGTTGCGCCTGGACGCTGTAGCCGTATTCGAAGCCGAGCACGGCTTCTTCGGTCAGCGGCGAATTGACGATGTCGAAGCGGCCCTGGCCGGCGCCGATATGGTCGAGCGGAATGAATACCCCGCCGGCATGTCCTTCGATGTCATCCTGTGCAAACCAGCGTGCATGGCGATGCATGAAGGTGCCGTGGCCGACGTCGAGGCCGGACACGCGGATGTCGACGCCGTCGCCGAGCAGCGATGCGCAGGCGAGGTTCTCAGCGAAGCACCAGTCGACCGGCTGTTGCGGGTCGGCGGCGCCGGCTTGCCATTTCCGGATCAGTTTCCGGATGACCTCATGCACCGTGAAGTCTTCGGGCGGAGTGGTGATGATTGCCGTCAGCGCTTGCAGGCGCTCGATCGACGGCGCTTGGGAAAGCAACCCGGAGGCGTTATCGCCGGTCGCCGGCGGCACCTGCATGGCTGGCTTGCTTTCCGTCGAACGCGTCAGCACCGTTCGCAATATGTCGGCGCGCAGGTCGTCGATGTCGCTTGCCGCGGTCGCGTTTGCAGCGTCGCCGTCAAGGCGCGCATGGTAAAGCGTTGTAACCGGCGGATGGCGCGTGATCGCCGCCTGCAGGCGCGGATGGGTAAGGGCCGGGATGTCATGCTCGGAATGCCCGAGGCGGCGATAGCCGATCAGGTCGATGATGACGTCGGCGCCATATTTCATGCGGTATTCGAAGGCGATCGCGGCAGCACGGACGAGGTCGTCAGGGTGGTCCGCGTTGACGCGGATCACCGGTGCGTCGATCAGGCGGCCGATATCGGTGCAGTAGAGATTGCCGGCCATGTCCATGGCGTTGGACGTGGTGAAGGCGATCTGGTTGTTGACGATGATATGGATGGTGCCGCCCAGCGTATAGCCTTCGGCGCGCGTCAGGTTCAGGGTTTCCATGACAATGCCCTGGCCGGCGAACGCAGCGTCGCCATGCACCATGACCGGCACGCATCCCGTGTCGGGATTGTCGTCCTGGAAGGCGCGCGCCATGCCGCTGACGACCGGATAGACGCTTTGCAGGTGCGAGGGATTGTGCGCCAGGAACACCGCGACCTCGCCATGTCCGGTCTGCTTCAGGGCGCTGCCGCCGAGATGGAAGGGCAGGTCGTTCTGGTTGATGGCTTCGTGGGAGTCATGATTGAGGCAGGCCAGGATATGCTGCACCGGGAAGTCCATCAGATTGACCAGCATGTTCAACCTGCCGCGATGAGGCAGTCCGAGGAACATTTGCCGTACGCCGTGGCGCGCGGCGTTCTCGATCAGCATGTCCATCAACGGCAACAGGCTCTCGCAGCCTTCCAGCGAAAAGCGCTTGGCATGCGGCGCGGTGGCGGCGAGGTGGCCTTCCCACGCTTCCGCCGTGAGCAGCCGGTGCAATATCGCCTGGCGCTGCGCTGCCGAGGGCGCAATCGACGAAACGGCTTCCATCCGCGAAAACAGCCAGGCGCGGCGTGATTCGTCGCGTATGCCGCTGCAGTCCAGCGCGATGGCGCCGCAATAGATGGCTTTCAACTGGTGGTCGAGTTGCTGCACCGTCGCGGCGGAGAGAAAGAACGTGCTGCCGGGCGGACGCGCCATGGCCGGATCGAGCCCATAGAATTCCGGCGTGAGTTCGGCCGGCATCGGCGCGGCTTGCTGAGCCGATGACGTAAGCGGGTCCAGGCGCGCGATGCGGTGGCCGAGGTTGCGGTGCGCCTGGATGAATTGCGCAATGTACCAGGACGACAGCGCGGCGGCGTCGACGGCGGCAGGCTCCTCGGAGGGGATGAAGGACAAGCGCGGCAGCGCAAGGTGTTCAGGATAGTTGTTTGACATGGTCTTGGGAGAAGAGAAATGCGGTTGTAGAAGTCCGTCGCCTCATTCCAACCGCGCGTACCGGTCTCGCCATATGCAACGTGAGGGCAAGGTCGGCGTGCGTGTCTTCCAACAGGCGGCAAGACGGCCCGAGGCGCTATGGCCGCAACCTGCAAACTCAGCGACCTAAGTCAATGCAAAGCGCTCCGTTTGTTTCTTCTGCTCGAGCCGGCCCCGGAAAACCGGCTCGCGTCTCCTTACGTTGACGCGCTGAACGCGAGTTCAGGCGTCTTGTTTGCGCCCAGCCGGGAGGGTTTCGCTGTGATATCGATGGAGCGGCGAGGCGAGCCGCCGCGGCTGGTCGTCGTCGCCGGCAACAGGTCGCTGTCGAGTGTGAAAATGCTGACCATATCGGTCAGCTGACCGGTCTGGTCTTGCAAGGCTTGTGCTGCCGCGGCGCTCTGTTCGACCAGCGCGGCGTTTTCCTGCGTGACCTGATCCATCAGCGTAATGGCCTGGTTGATCTGTTCGATGCCGGCGCTCTGTTCCTGGCTGGAAGAACTGATTTCCGCAACGATGTCGGTGACGTGCCGGATGCTGTTGACCACGTCCTGGATGGTTTGTCCGGCTTGTTCGACCATTTTGCTGCCGTTGTCGACCTGATCGACGGAGTGGCCGATCAGGGTCTTGATTTCTTTTGCGGCGACGGCGCTGCGTTGCGCGAGGTTGCGCACTTCGCTGGCGACGACGGCGAAGCCGCGGCCGTGTTCGCCGGCGCGCGCCGCTTCGACGGCGGCGTTGAGGGCGAGAATGTTGGTCTGGAAGGCGATGCCGTCGATCACGCCGATGATATCGACGATCTTGCGCGACGAATTGTTGATGGCGCTCATGGTGTCGACGACCTGTCCGACGGCATTGCCGCCTTTGATCGCGACGGTCGATGCGTTGGACGCCAGCTGGTTGGCCTGGCGTGCATTGTCGGCGTTCTGCCTGACCGCCGAGGTCAGTTGTTCCATCGCCGAGGCGGTTTCTTCCAGCGAGCTGGCTTGTTGTTCGGTGCGGCTGGACAGGTCCATGTTGCCGCTGGCGACTTCGCGTGAAGCCTCGGCGATGGTGTCTGTGCCTTTGCGCACTTTGCTGACGATGCCGTGCAGATTTTCGATCATGACTTTGAGGGCCACCAGCAAGCGGCCGATTTCATCCTTGCTGTCGATTTCCAGGTGGTGCGTCAGGTTGCCTTGGGCCACGGCTTCGGCAAGATCGACGGCGCGATTGATCGGCCGCGTGATGGTGCGCGTGATGAAGATGCCGGTCACGATCGACAACAGCACCGCGCAAGCCGACAGGATCGCCATCTGGATCTTGGCATTGCGCGCCTGCTGGGCCGCATTGGCGACGTCGTTTTCCATTTCTTGCGCCTGGTAGTCGACCATCTTGTCGACCAGTACGTAATAGGCGGCTTGCGTGCGGGCCATGTCGCCCTGGTAAAGATCGCGTGCTTCCTGTTGTTTGTTGTCTGCAATCAGCTCGAAGAATTTACGCACGGTGACGCCATAGGCTGAACGCGATTCGAACTGTTGCTTGAACAGCGATTTGCTCTGTTCGTTCTGCAGCATCTTTTCGAATTTGGCGTAAGCCTCGGCATTGGCTTTGCGTAGCGCGGCATAGTCGTCCATGTATTTCTTGGCGCGCTCGGGCGAGCTTGTCAGCAGCAGGTTGCTGACGATGGCGTTGCCTTTGTTGCCGTTGTTCTTGATCTGGTTGCTGATGGCGATCAGCGAGTAACGCTCGCCGACGATGCGATCCATTTTTTCGTTGTTGGCGTCAAGGTGCTGGATGCCGACGACCGCTGTACCGATCAGCAAGGCAACGACCAGGGCGAATGCAGAGCCGAGACGGACTCCTATTTTGAGGTTGGAGATTTTCATTTGCTGCTCCTCTGTGGCGGGGTTTAATCAGCACGCGGTTTGCTTCCGGGTCTGTGGGGGAAACAGGGCAAGCGCGATACGTAATGCATGGCGGAATCCAAAGGACAGCGAGGTCAAAACAATGTGGCTGCCGGACAATGAATAAGAACAAGAGTAGCGGGCAAATTGCCGAGAGTCTATAGGGATATCTCTGATGTTTTTCTATCCATTGACAGTCTGGATTGGCATTCAAACACCTTATGTTTGGTAGGTTGCAAATCAAGACCAATTTGCGCAAAAAAAAACGCCGGAGCTGATGCGCCGGCGTTGAAACCGCCGTTGCCGGCGGCTGTGGATACCTGATGAGGTCAGGGTTCTTACATCGTCTCGTCACCCGCAAGATTATGCGGAGGTGTATGCAGTTTTCACGGTGGTGTAGAACTCGGCAGCATAGGCGCCTTGCTCGCGCGGGCCGAAGCTCGATGCCTTGCGGCCGCCGAACGGTACGTGGTAATCGACTCCGGCAGTCGCCGTGTTGACCATCACCATGCCGGCTTGCGCATTGCGCTTGAAGTGGGTGGCGTACTTCAGCGAGGTGGTGCAGATGCCCGATGACAGGCCGAACTCGGTGTCGTTGGCCAGTTGCAGCGCGTGCTCGTAATTGTCGGCAGGGATCACGGAAGCGACCGGTCCGAAGATCTCTTCACGCGAGATGCGCATGTCGTTGTTGCAGTCGGCAAACAGCGCCGGCGTCATGTAGAAGCCGTCGGTGTCGCGCTTGACGCGCTCGCCGCCGAAGACGAGATTGGCGCCTTCCTGTTTGCCGATTTCCACGTATGACAGGTTCTGGTCGAGTTGCGACTGATCGACCACCGGACCGATGTTGGTGTCGGCCGTCAGCGCGTGACCGATCTTCAGGCCGGCCAACTGGTTGCGTGCTGCTTCGATGAAGCGCGGGTAGATGCCTTTCTCGACGATGATGCGGCTCGAGGCGGTGCAGCGTTGGCCGGTCGAGAAGAACGCGCCTTGCACGGCTGCCGTGACGGCGACGTTCAGGTCGGCATCGTTGAGCACGACCAGCGGATTCTTGCCGCCCATTTCGAGCTGGAACTTCGCCATGCGGGCGACGCAGCCTTGCGCCACGCGGCCGCCGGTCGAAACCGAACCGGTGAAGGTCAGGGCGCTGACGCGACGGTCGTCGATGAAGCGCTGGCCGACCACCGAACCGCGGCCCATGACCAGGTTGAACACGCCGGCCGGGATGCCCGAGCGGCTGATGATGTCGGCAATCGCCCAGGCGCTGCCCGGCACCAGCTCAGCCGGTTTGAAGACGACGGTGTTGCCGTAGGCCAGCGCCGGTGCGATCTTCCACGCCGGGATCGCCATCGGGAAATTCCACGGTGCGATGATGCCGACCACGCCGACCGGTTCGCGCGTGATTTCGATGTCCATGCCGGGACGCACGGAGGCCAGCTTCTGGCCCTGGATGCGCAGCACTTCGGCAGCGAAGAATTTGAAGATGTTGCCGGCGCGGCCGGCTTCGCCGATGCCTTCGGCCAGGGTCTTGCCTTCTTCGCGCGACAGCAGGCGGCCGAGTTCTTCCTTGCGTGCGAGGATTTCGGAGCCGATCTTGTCCAGTGCGTCGGAACGCGCCTGGATGTTGCCGACGCTCCAGGCCGGGAAAGCGGCGTGCGCTGCGGCGATGGCGATGTCGGCTTGGGCGGCGTCGGCTTGTGCATATTCGCCGATGATGTCGGACAGGTCGGACGGATTGACGTTCTTGTTGATGCCGGCGCCTTGCAGCCACTCACCGTTGATGTAATTCGCGAATTGGGTCATCGATTTCTCCTGGATGTGGAAGCCAAAACTGACCGCGGGATGAATCCGGCGGTCAGTCGAGGGGGTGGTTATTTATTGTGTGGCCTGCAATTACTGTGGTCCCAGGCGCTTGATCAGCGCGGCCAGTTCTTCGTGTTCGGCTTCGGTGCAGGCGGTCAGCGGCGTGCGCACCGGACCGGCATCGTGGCCGACGACCTTGGCGCCGGCCTTGACGATGCTCACGGCATAACCGGCCTTGCGATTGCGGATGGCCAGGTAAGGCAGGAAGAATTCGTCGATCAGTTTGCCGACGGTGGCGTGGTCTTCCCTGGCGATGGCGTGGTAGAAGTCCATCGCCGTCTTCGGGATGAAGTTGAACACGGCCGACGAGTACACCGGCACGCCCAGCGCCTTGTAGGCGGCGGCGTAGACTTCCGCCGTCGGCAGGCCGCCGAGGTAGGTGAAGCGATCGCCCAGGCGGCGGCGTATCGTGACCATGGCTTCGATCTCGCCGACGCCGTCCTTGAAACCGATCAGGTTGGGGCAGCGCTCGGCCAGCCGTTCCAGCATGTCGGCGTTGAGCTTGCAGACGCCGCGGTTGTAAATGATGACGCCGAACTTGACCGATTTGCAGACGGCTTCAACGTGTTCGGCGATGCCGTCCTGGCTGGCTTCGGTCAGGTAATGCGGCATCAGCAGGATGCCGTGCGCGCCGAGGCGTTCGGCTTCTTGTGCATAGGCGATGGCAGCGCGGGTAGGGCCGCCGGCGCCGGCGATGATAGGCACCTTGCCTTTGCAGGTTTCCACGGCGGTGCGGATGATGTCCGAATATTCGCCCGGCACCAGCGAGAAGAATTCGCCTGTGCCGCCGGCGGCAAACAGTGCGCTGGCGCCGTAGGGAGCCAGCCATTCCAGGCGTTCGATGTAAGTCTTGGGGCGGAAGTCGCCTTGCTCGTCGAAGTCGGTCAGCGGGAAGGAGAGCAGGCCGGCGGAAAGGATCTGTTTCAGGTCTTGTGGTGTGTACATGTCGGTAGGTGCCAGGTGATGAAGTTAAAAATGCCGTCGCGCTTGATGCCAAACTCTGCCTCGGATTTATTCGGACGCATTCCGGACGTATTCAGCGCTTCTGGATGTAATTTGTTCTTAAGCGTCTTAAGATATCAGTCATCGTACAACATGAATTGAGAGAAAGCCAGCAGTTTTTCGCAGCCGGCCGGTTTTGTGCCTGTTTTTCGTTGTCGATGTGCTGCGGCGTTGCGTTGTTGCTTTGTCGGTTTTTTTAAGGCGCGGAGGTGTCCGAAGCCTTCTGTTGCGCGCCGGCTGCCGATTCGGCCGCTTCCTGCGCCCGGCGCAGGCGCTCGCGGCTGTTGGTCAGGTGGTTGCGCATGGCCGCGCGCGCCGCTTCGGTATCGCGGCGGGCGATGGCTTCGTAGATGTCTTCATGTTCGCGCTGCACGCGGTCCAGATAGCTGGCCTGCGGGTCGCGCGCCAACTCCGCCGTGTTCAGGCGTTTGCGCGGGATCACGCCGGCGCCGAGGTGGCTCAGGATTTCGATGAAATAGCGGTTGCCGGTGGCGTTGGCAATCTGGAAGTGGAAGCGGAAGTCGGGCCCGACGGTGTCGTTGCCCTTTTTCTGATTGTCATGGAAGGCGTCCAGCGCCTGGCGGATTTCCAGCAGTTGCGCGTCGGTGCGGCGCGCCGCGGCCAGGCCGGCGGTTTCGGTTTCGAGGCTGATGCGCAGCTCCAGCAGCGCCAGCAGATCCTTCATCGTGGTGATGGTGGCCGGATCGATGTTGATGTTGCCGGTCTTTTGCGCTTCCAGCACGAAAGTGCCGATGCCGTGCCGCGTTTCCACCAGTCCGGCCGCCTGCAGGCGCGAAATCGCTTCGCGCACCACGGTGCGGCTGACGCCCTGGGTGAGCATGATTTCGGACTCGGTCGGCAGCTTCTCGCCCGGCTTGATGGCGCCGCTGGAGATCATTTCGGAAATCGCGCCGACTACCTCCTGAGACAGGCTCTGGGTCTTCTTGCGTGGGCGCATCAGGGGGCTGGGGGTCTCGTTGACTTCCATTTTTATAGGTCGATATGTGTGAAAGTAGCCTGGGATTGCGTGGAAGCGTGTCCGGACGAACGCAGCAAACCCGCAAAAAGATATGAGACATCTTACCAGAGGATGACTGGTTTTCGCACCTTTGAGGCCGACTTAAATGGTCTTCCTGCCCTATTGTTACGGGGTTTGAAGAGGTTTCTGCAGTTTTTGCATGCGTCTTCAGCAAAAATCCCGGCTGCCGACGTGGATTTCGCCCAGCAGGTGGGACAGGTCGACCAGCCGTTTCGCTACCAGATGATGGACGCCGGAATGGGTTTGCCAGATGCCGTAGACGCCGAGGAGGGAGGCGTTGAGGACTTCGTTGCGCTGCTTTTCCACCAGGGAAGGCCACAGGATGACGTTGGTGGAGCCGGTTTCATCCTCGATGGTGATGAACAGCACGCCCTTGGCGGTGCCCGGGCGCTGGCGCACGGTGACGATGCCGCAGCCGCGTGCGAACTGGCCGTCCTCAAATGTCATCATGACGTCGTGCGGCAGGAACTTGCGCTTGCTCAGGACAGGCCGCAGCAAGGCCAGCGGATGACGTTTGAGGGTCAGGCCCGCGCTGCGGTAATCGGCGACGATGTCTTCGGCTTCCGATGGCGCCGGCAGGTGCAGTATGTCTTCACGCGACGGCGCGCTGCGCAGCAGGTCTTTGGCGGGCGCGGCATCGAGCGCTTGCCACAAGGCTTCGCGGCGATGGCCGCTGAGCGCGATCAGTGCATTGCCGGCGGCCAGCGCCTGCAGGTCGTGTTTGTCTAGTTGAGCGCGGCGCGCCAGATCCTGCAGGTCGGTGAAGACATGTTCGCGGCGCGCTTGTTCGATGCGCAGCGCAGGCGCTTCTTTCATGCTGCCCAGCAGCGACAGGCCGAGACGCACTGCGGGGCGGATAGCGGGGCGCGCGGGATCGAAGTCTTCCAGCGTGCTTTCCCAGTTGCTGTGCATGACGTCGGCCGGCAGCACGCGCACGCCATGGCGGCGCGCATCCTGAATCAATTGTGACGGCGAATAGAAGCCCATCGGCTGGCTATTGAGCAGCGCGCACAGGAAGGCTTCCGGTTCATGGCATTTGAGCCAGCTGCTGGCGTAGGCGAGGATGGCGAAGCTGGCGGCGTGGCTTTCGGGGAAACCGTATTCGCCGAAGCCTTTGATCTGCTTGAAAATGGCGTCGGCGAAGGATTTTTCATAGCCGCGAGCGAGCATGCCTTGCACCAGTTTCTCTTCGTGTTTTTCCAGCCCTCCCTTGCGTTTCCATGCCGCCATGGCGCGCCGCAAGTCATCGGCTTCACCCGGCGTGAAACCGGCCGCGAGGACGGCGATCTGCATGACCTGTTCCTGGAAAATCGGTACGCCGCGCGTGCGTTCCAAGGCCTGTCGCAGGATTTCCTTGGGATAGGTTTCCGGCTCCAGGCCTTGGCGACGTCGCAGGAAGGGATGCACCATGCCGCCCTGAATCGGACCGGGCCGCACGATGGCGACTTGCACCACGAGATCGTAAAACCGACGCGGCTTCAGGCGCGGCAGCATGCTCATCTGTGCGCGGCTTTCAATCTGGAACACCCCGATGGTGTCTGCCTTGCAGATCATGTCGTAGGTGAGGGGGTCTTCAGCTGGCACGTCTTGCATGAGGAAGGTTTTGCCGCGTCGTTTGCCGACCAGCTCCAGTGCGCGGCGCAGCGCCGACAGCATGCCCAGCGCCAGCACGTCGACCTTGAGCAGGCCGAGCGACTCGAGATCGTCCTTGTCCCACTGGATCACCGAGCGATCGGGCATGGCGGCGTTCTCGATCGGCACCAGGCGCGAAAGCTTGTCGCGTGCAATGACGAAGCCGCCGCTGTGCTGCGACAGATGGCGCGGGAAGTTGATCAACTGCCGGGCGAGGATCGCCCACTGATGCGCAATCGGCGATTCCGGATCGAGGCCGCACTCGGCGAAGCGCTGCATCATGTTGTAGCGGTCGTCGAACCACTGATGCGACTTGGCGACCTTGTCGACGATGGAGGCGTCAACGCCCAGCGCCTTGCCGACGTCGCGCAGCACGCCACGCGGACGGTAGGTGTGTACGGCGGCGGCGATGGCGGCGCGCATGCGGCCGTATTTGCGATAGATGTATTGAATGACTTCTTCACGCCGCTGGTGTTCGAAGTCGACATCGATGTCGGGCGGTTCGCCGCGCTCCTTGCTGATGAAGCGTTCGAACAGCATGACTGAGCGCGTCGGATCGACTTCGGTCACGCCAAGGCAATAGCAAACCACCGAATTGGCCGCCGAGCCTCGCCCTTGCCGCAAGATGCCGTTGTCTTTCGCAAAGCGGACGATGTCGTAGACCGTGAGGAAGTAGGGCTCGTAGGCCATGTCGTTGATCAGCGTGAGTTCGTATTCGATCTGATCGGTGATTTTTTGCGGGATGCCGGCGGGGTAGCGCAGATGCGCGCCGAGGAATACTTCCTGGCGCAGATAGCCGGCGGGCGTCTGGCCTTCGGGGACCAGTTCTTCGGGATACTCGTAACGCAGGGTATCGAGCCTGAAACTGCACATGCCGGCGATGCGCAAGGTTTCCGCCAGTGCTGCCGCCGGAAAGATATTTGCCAGCCGCAGCCGCGCGCGCAGGTGTTGTTCTGCATTCGGCGCGAGGTCGTAGCCGCAATCGCCGACGGATTTTCCGAGACGGATGGCGGTCAGCGTGTCTTGCAGGGGCTTGCGCGAACGGACGTGCATGTTGACCTGGCCGATGGCGGTGACTGGCAGGCCATGGCGATCGGCGGCTGCTTGAATGACACCGCGGTGCAGGTCGTCGTAAGGCCGGTACAACTGGGTGAGACCCAGCCACGCGCGCTGTGGAAAAGTACGCGCCAGCCATGTCGTTTGCCGCGCCAGCATGTCGGCGTCGGCTGGATAATGCGGCGCCAGAATCAGCAGGCAATCAGGCAATCCGCGCAGATGTGCATGTGACGTCTGCGGTGCGGAGAAGTCGTCGATGCCGAGACGATAGCTACCCTTGTCGGCGCGTGTGCGGCCCAGCGTAATCAGTTCGGACAGGTTGCCGTAGCCTTCGCGATTCTGGGCGAGTGCGATCAGGGTCACGGGCGGTTTTCCGGGTTCCCATTCGATGCGAAAGCAGGAGCCGATGATCAGTTTGAGGTCGGCTTTCTTTGCTTCCACATGGGCGCGCACTACGCCGGCCAGCGAGCATTCGTCGGTGACGGCGAGCGCGGTGTAGCCGAGTTGCACGGCGCGCGCGGCGAGTTCTTCCGCGTGCGAAGCGCCTTCAAGGAAACTGAAATTGGACAGGCAGAACAGCTCTGCATAGTCAGGGACTGCTGGCGTGGAAGGAGGCGGCATATCGGACATGGATGCTCCTGGCTTCATCCAAACAAACCATGCAGATACCAATGCGGTTCGACACCGTCGACATCGCCGATACGCTCGCGATAAATCCAGTAATGGCAATGATCGGCACCTTGGGCAATGTAGTAGTCGCGCGTGACCAGCTGGCCGTTCCACCAGCCGGCTTCAATTCGTTCGGGTGGCGACACCGGGCGCAGGCGCGAGCCGTAATAAGGACGATGCTGGCGCATGGTCAAGGCAATCGGTTTGTCGAGCAGCCAGGTCGGGCGCGGCGGCAAGGGACGCTCTTCCAGCGGCACGGCAGCATCCATGACGGGGCACCATCGGTTGGCTTGCTCCGGCCGGTAGTCGGCAAGCGGGGCGGCGTGCAAGACATTGTCCGCACCCAGTCGCGCGACCAGCAGTTCGATCAGGCGCTTGTGGCCTTCCGGCGTGCCGCCGGGTTCGGGAAACAGCTTGTCGCTGGCCGGCGCCATGGGTTCGGTTTGCGCTGCTTCGAGCACGACGGCGATGATGGGGGAGGTGATCTCCAGCCGAGCCAGTCGTTCCTTGAGCAGCCGGATCAGATGTGCGTCTTGCCAGGTCGGTTCGGCCAGCATGAGATCGATAGTCGTGGGGGCGACGGCCTGGCGGCCGCGTTCGTGTTCCAGTTGTACGCGCACTTGCGTGACGGCCAGATGGCGCGCCGTCAGCCAGCCGCAGAGTTGGGCAAGCAGGGCTTGTACGGTGTATTGGGCGGCGTCGGCGTGTTCGATGCGCTCGTTTAATTCGATGCGTTGGCGGAAGCTGGGCGGGACTTCGATCCAGGCGTGTAATTCCGGCGCATCGCCATAGGCGCAGTCCAGTGCATCGAGCATGTGGGTGTCGCCGCGCCGTTGCAAGCCGGCGCGTGGCAGGCGGCGCAGGTCGGCCAGCGAGCGGCAGCCTATGCCGGCGAGCCAGTCGAGATAAGGCAACGCCGCCGGCAATGCGGCTACTGGCAGGCGATCGAGATGCCGGTGCAGGCGATGTTGTTTCAACGTCCGGGCGCGGGTATGTCGGGCGAGTAAAGCGGCGCCGTTGGCGGTCGGTGCGCAGCCGATGACGGCGCTCAGGCCGAGTTGGCGGACGGTGGCGCGGATGCGGCGGCACAAGGTACGGATGCCGCCGAACAGGCTCAGGCTGGCGCCGATGTCGAGCAGGATGGTGGACTCTTCCGCGAAGCTGGCCTGCGGAGTGTATTGCAGTAAGGCGGTGGAGGCACCGAACAATGTCTGTGCCTCGCGATCAGGTGCGCGTTCGTGCATGAGCGCTTTGGGCAGCAGCGCCAGCACGCCGCCACGTCGCATACCGACACGCACGCCGGCTTCGCAGGCGGATTGCGAAGCCGTCATGACACGGGTGTGTTCCAGCACGACGGCAGAGACTTCATCCGACCAGTTCGGATGAAACACTTCCAACGACAGCTGGGGCAGATGTACGGCGATCCACAGGCGCATGATGCAAAAGATTCAGTGAGGGCAAAGAGATAAACAAGGGCGTGTCGCGCTGCGGTCCGCGTCGTTTGACGAAGCTGACCTCAATGCCGCCGGCTGCGGCCGCCAGCGACAAACGTAGTGGCGCGGGTGAAGCGTCCTGCGTACAACTGAGCGGCCGCAGCATGACGAACAGGGTGCTTCCGGTTTGCGCCGCCAGATGCAGGCGGCGCAGACTGTCCTTGCGCATGTGCCGCTGCCAGAACAGCAGGGCGGCGCAACTGCCGGATTTCAATATCTGTTCGGCGGACCAGGCTGCGTCGGCGCTGGTGGCGGCGCGCACCGACAGCAGGCGCGCCGCATCGACGCCGATCTGGCGCCAGCCGATGGCTTGCGGTGCATGCGGCGTCTGCACCAGCGCGATGCGGCGCGGCGACAAGGATTGCAATGCCGGCCCCAGCAAGCGCAGTTCACCGACGCCGGATTGCGGCAGCAGCAAGTCGATCAGCACACCGGTCGGCCAGCCTTGTCCGGGCAATTCCTTCGACAGCGCTTCAAAGCCGGTATCAAGTCCGCGCGCCGTGCTGCGGGCAAGCTGGGAGGCGAGCCAGAGCGAGGCGTGAATGCTTTGAGGAAGAGGGGCTGGCATGGACAAGCTTCGAAATACGATTACTGTATAAATATACAGTAATTAACGTACTTCGACGATCTTGATCAGGGCTGATTTCTGCTGGTTTTTCAGTACCTGACAAGATTACTCAACTTTGATATACTTGACGTAAATATTCGGGAATTCAGGGAGTGGTTCTGAAAACTGTTCTGGAGTCGAGATTTCATGCGATTAACTACTAAAGGCCGTTTTGCCGTGACTGCAATGATTGACCTGGCGTTGCGCCAGGGCAATGGACCCGTCACGTTGTCCGCCATCAGCGAGAGGCAGGAAATTTCTTTATCATATCTGGAGCAGTTGTTCGGCAAATTGCGGCGCCACCAGATCGTCGAGTCCGTGCGCGGACCCGGCGGCGGTTACAACCTGGCGCGCAAGGCGGGCGATGTGTCGGTGGCCGACATCATCATCGCCGTCGATGAACCCCTGGATGCAACGCAATGCGGCGGCAAGGAAAATTGCCATAGCGTCACCCATCCCGGCGGCACGCGCTGCATGACACACGACCTGTGGTCGACGCTCAATGAAAAGATGGTCGAATATCTCGACTCGGTCTCCCTGCAAGACCTGGTCGACCAGCAGCACCAGAAAGAACAGAAGCATCCGGAACACAGAACACTCGGTACTGAACAAAGCGTGGTTGTCATGCACCGCCCTCACGCAGCGGTTTGATTGGAGCTAGAACAAATGAATGCACCTCTGGAAAAAAGCCTGTTGGACACCATCAAGGCGCCGCATTTTCCAATTTACCTGGATTACTCGGCAACCACGCCGGTCGACCCGCGCGTGGCCGACAAGATGATTCCCTACCTGCGCGAGCAGTTCGGCAATCCCGCGTCGCGCAGCCACATGTACGGCTGGACGGCGGAGAAGGCCGTGGAAGATGCACGCGAAGAAGTCGCCAGGCTGGTCAACGCGGATTCGCGCGAAATCATCTGGACTTCCGGCGCGACCGAAAGCAACAACCTGGCCATCAAGGGTGCGGCACAGTTCTACAAGACCAAGGGCAAGCACATCATCACGGTCAAGACCGAGCACAAGGCCGTGCTGGATACCTTCCGCGAATTGGAACGCCAGGGCTTTGAAGCGACTTACCTGCAACCGCAGGACAATGGTCTGGTGACCGTCGAGCAGATCGCTGCTGCGGTGCGTCCCGACACGATCCTGATCTCGGTCATGCTGGTCAACAACGAAATCGGCGTGATCCAGCCGGTGCCGGAAATCGGCGAATTCTGCCGCGCCAAGGGCATCATCTTCCATTGCGACGCTGCGCAGGCAACCGGCAAGGTCAAGATCGACCTGGAAAACTGGAAAGTCGACCTGATGAGCTTCTCGGCCCACAAGACTTACGGTCCCAAGGGCATCGGCGCGCTGTACGTCCGCCGCAAGCCGCGCGTGCGCATCGAAGCGCAGATTCACGGCGGCGGTCACGAGCGCGGCCTGCGTTCCGGCACGCTGGCGACGCACCAGATCGTCGGCATGGGCGAAGCCTTCCGCATCGCCCGCGAAGAGATGGACACCGAACTGGCCCACATCCGCGCCATGCGCGATCGCCTGGCCAAGGGTTTGCAAGAGATCGAAGAAACCTACATCAACGGCGACATGGAACACCGTGTGCCGCACAACCTGAACGTCAGCTTCAACTACGTCGAAGGCGAATCCCTGATCATGGCGATCAAGGACATCGCGGTGTCGTCCGGCTCGGCTTGCACCTCGGCCAGCCTGGAACCGTCGTACGTGCTGCGCGCCCTGGGCCGCAGCGACGAACTGGCGCACAGCTCGATTCGTTTCACCATCGGTCGTTTCACGACCGAAGAAGACATCGACTTCACCATTGATCTGATCAAGAGCAAGGTCGGCAAGCTGCGCGAACTGTCGCCGCTGTGGGATATGTACAAGGACGGGATCGACATCAGCACGATCCAATGGGCTGCACACTAATATCGCGAAAATGAAAACCGCCCCCATATAGAGCGCAAGGGCGACCTCATCAAGGAGCATCAAAATGTCTTACTCGGAAAAAGTACTCGATCACTACGAAAACCCACGTAACGTCGGCGCCTTCGAAAAGGGCGACGAGACCGTAGGCACAGGTATGGTCGGCGCGCCCGCATGCGGCGACGTCATGAAGTTGCAGATCAAGGTCGGCGCCGACGGCGTCATCCAGGACGCCAAGTTCAAGACTTACGGCTGCGGTTCGGCGATTGCTTCGTCGTCGCTGGTGACTGAATGGGTCAAGGGCAAGACCTTGGATCAAGCCTTGTCGATCAAGAACACCCAGATCGCTGAAGAACTGGCCTTGCCGCCGGTGAAGATTCACTGCTCGATCCTGGCGGAAGACGCCATCAAGGCCGCGGTACAAGACTACAAGGCCAAGCACGGCAGCATCGAGCAAAAGGCTGCGGCCTAATTCCAGAAGCAAGCGAAGGGCAAGCATCATGGCAATCACACTGACCGAAAAAGCGGCAAAGCACATCAGCCGCTACATGGAACGTCGCGGCAAAGGCCTCGGCCTGCGCCTTGGGGTGCGCACGACCGGCTGCTCCGGCCTGGCTTACAAGCTGGAATATGTGGACGAAGAAACACCGGAAGATCAGGTGTTCGAATCGCGCGGCATTCGCGTCTATGTGGATCCCAAGAGCTTGCCTTACATCGACGGCACCGAACTCGACTTCGCCCGTGAAGGTTTGAACGAAGGTTTCAAGTTCCAGAATCCGAACATGAAAGATGAGTGCGGTTGCGGTGAAAGCTTCCGTATCTGATGTGATGATAGTTACGGTCACCGAATCGCCGATGTTGTGGCGACCCGGTCGATCCGGATCTAGTGCTTAGCCAGAATCGCGTTTGTATCGTTTCAGCGATAGCCTCTGAAGAGTAGTTCTGCCAAGCCTGTTGAAGTCCGAACAGGCTTTTTATTTTTTGTTCACCTGAACAAGCTTTGCACAACGTATGCAAAATCACTTCGCACTTTTCCAATTGCCGCAACGCTTTGCCGTCGATCTGACAGCGTTGGAAAAGGCGTTCCATGGCGTGCAGAATCAGGCGCATCCGGACAAGTTCGCCAATGCGACCGGCGCCGAGAAGCGCGTCGCCATGCAATGGGCCACACGCGCCAACGAAGCCTACCAGACACTCAAAAATCCCCTCAAGCGCGCCACCTACCTGTGCGAGCTCAATGGCGTCGATCTGCAAACCGAATCCAACACCTCGATGCCGCCGGCATTCCTGATGCAGCAAATGGAATGGCGTGAAGAGCTCGACGACGCGCGTGCCGGCAAGAACATCGATGCGCTTGAACAGCTCGACGGCGCCTTGCGTGGCGCGAAGAAAGAGGCCGTCGCCCGCATCGAAACGCTGCTCGACGCCGGTGACTTTGCCGGGGCCGCCCAGTTGGTGCGCCAGTTGATGTTCCTTGAAAAATTCGGCGAAGAGATCGGCAATGCTTTCGCCCTTATCGAAGGTTGACGCGCCATGCCTGACGTTTTCCTGTTTCTGATCGCTGCCATGATGCTGACCCTGGCCCCGGGGCCGGACAATATCTACGTGCTCACGCGCGGCATCGCGCAGGGCAAGAAGGCCGGGCTGGTTGCTGCGCTCGGCTTTTCATCGGGATTGTTCTTCCACACCTTGCTGGCGGTGCTCGGTTTTGCCGCCATCATCAAGGCTTATCCGACCGCTTATCACGCCTTGCAATATGCAGGCGCGGCGTATCTGGTGTATCTCGGCATCCGCACCTTGCGCTCTGCCGCATCGATGTCGCTGGAAGCGACCATGACGCCGGTCAGCCTGTCGCGCATTTACTGGCAAAGCGTGATCGCCAATATCCTCAATCCCAAGGTGACGCTGTTCTTCATCGCCTTCCTGCCGCAATTCGTCAACGTGCACGCCGGTCATGTAGCCTGGCAGATGCTGTTGCTGGCGGTGGTATTCATCCTGCAGGCGCTGGCGATTTTCAGCGCGATTGCGTTTTTCTCCGGCATTGTCGGCGCGTACTTCAAGCGTCAGGCGCATACCGCTCTCTATTTGAACAGGCTTGCCGGCTGTGCGTTTGTGGGATTGGGTATCCGCATCGCCTTGCCGGAATAAATCGACTATGGCTCTTCTCCAAATCTCCGAACCGGGCATGTCCACCGCGCCACATCAGCATCGGCTGGCGGTAGGCATCGATCTCGGCACCACCAATTCGCTGGTCGCCACCGTGCGCAACAGCATCCCTGAAGTCCTCAACGACGAAGAGGGCCGCAGCCTGTTGCCGTCGGTAGTGCGTTACCTGCCCAACGGTCACGCCAATATCGGCTACAAGGCACAAGCTGCACAAACCACCGATCCGAAGAACACCATCGTCTCGGTCAAGCGCTTCATGGGTCGCGGCCTGAAAGATATCGCTTACGTCGAGAATCTTCCCTACGATTTCCAGGATGCGCCGGGCATGGTGCAACTGAAAACCGTTGCCGGCGTGAAGAGCCCGGTCGAGATTTCGGCGCAGATTCTTGCCACCTTGCGCCAGACTGCGGAAGACGCGCTGGGCGACGATCTGGTGGGCGCGGTGATTACCGTGCCTGCCTACTTCGACGATGCGCAGCGCCAGGCGACCAAGGATGCGGCGCAACTGGCCGGTCTCAATGTTTTGCGCTTGCTCAACGAGCCTACGGCTGCCGCGATTGCCTACGGCCTAGACAACGGTTCGGAAGGCACGTTCGCCGTCTACGATCTGGGCGGCGGCACCTTCGATATTTCCATCCTCAAGCTGACCAAGGGCGTGTTTGAAGTCTTGTCGACCGGCGGCGATTCCGCACTGGGAGGCGACGATTTCGACCAGCGTTTGTTCTGCTGGATTTGCGAGCAGTCGCAATTGGCTCCCTTGTCGGACGAAGACACGCGCATTCTGCTGGTGAAGGCGCGCGAGGTGAAAGAGTTGCTGTCGTCCAAGGCTTACACGCAAATCGATGCGGTCCTGAATTCGGGCGAAGAAGTGCACCTGTCGATCACGGCGGAAGAGTTCACCGCGCTGACCCAGCATCTGGTCGGCAAGACCATCGCGCCATGCCGCAAGGCGCTGCGCGATGCGAACCTGTCCGTGGATGACGTCGACGGCGTGGTGCTGGTCGGCGGCGCAACGCGCATGCCGCACGTGCGCAAGGCGGTCGGTGAATTCTTCCAGACGACACCGTTGGCCAATATCGATCCGGACAAGGTCGTGGCGCTGGGCGCCGCCGTACAGGCCAATCTGTTGGCCGGCAACCGTGCTGCCGGCGACGACTGGCTGCTGCTGGATGTGATTCCCTTGTCGCTCGGCATCGAGACCATGGGCGGCCTGGCGGAGAAAGTCATTCCGCGCAATTCCACCATTCCATGCGCGCGTGCGCAGGAGTTCACGACGTTCAAGGATGGCCAGACTGCGATGGCGATTCAGGTGGTGCAGGGCGAGCGCGAGCTGGTCGCCGACTGCCGTTCGCTGGCGCGTTTCGAGCTGCGCGGCATTCCGCCGATGGCGGCAGGCGCGGCGCGTATCCGCGTGACCTATCAGGTCGACGCCGACGGTTTGCTGTCGGTGTCGGCGCGCGAGATGACGTCGGGCGTGGAAGCGGCCATCACGGTCAAGCCTTCCTACGGCCTGGCCGATGACGATGTCGCGCGTATGCTGCAGGAATCCTTCCAGTCGGCTGACGAAGACATGAAGCGCCGCGCCTTGCGCGAAGAACAGGTCGAAGCCGAACGCATCATTCTCGCGACGGAGTCGGCGCTGAATGTCGACAGTGCCTTGCTGAATGAACAAGAGCGCATCGACGTCGCTGCATTGATCGAAGTCGTGCGCGAGAAGGCGCAAGGCGACGACCATCTGGCGATCAAGGCGGCGGTCGAAGCGCTGGCGCAGGGCACCGAAGAATTCGCCGCGCGCCGCATGGACCGCAGCGTTCACGCCGCGCTGGCCGGCAAGAAATTGGATGAAGTTTCGTAAAGATAGAGGTCAATACCGTGCCACAAATCGTCATACTCCCACACCCCACTTTTTGCCCCGACGGCGCCGTGATTGACGCGCCGGTCGGCAAGACCCTGTGCGACGCCATGCTCGACAACGATGTCGACATCGAACACGCCTGCGAGAAGTCCTGCGCCTGTACCACTTGCCACGTGGTGATCCGCGAAGGATTCGACACGCTGGATGACCCGACCGACAAGGAAGAAGATTTGCTCGACATGGCCTGGGGCCTGGAAGCGAATTCGCGCCTGTCGTGCCAGGTGGTGCTGGGCGACGACGATCTGGTCGTCGAGATTCCGAAGTACACGATCAATCACGCCAGCGAGAATCATTGATTCGACTTGCGGCTGCGTGGGCGACTGATCAACCTGAAGGAGGCAGCCATGAAATGGACCGATATTCAGCATATTGCTGAAGAACTCAACGACAAGTTTCCGGACACCGATCCCAAGACCATACGCTTCACCGATTTGCATCGCTGGGTGATGGAGCTGGATGGTTTTGATGACGACGCCAATCGTTCCGGCGAAAAGATTCTGGAAGCGATTCAGGCCGCCTGGATCGAAGAAGCCGGGTAAGTTCCGGCGGTGCTTGCTGCAGACGTGAAAAAGGAGCGTAGATCGCTCCTTTTTTCATGCCTGCAGTGTGGCAATCTGCGCCGGCAATCACACCAGAATATTCGACACGTGCTGCATGCCCGTCGTGTACTGCGGAAAAATCTGCTGCATGGCGCTGTCGGGAATGCGCATGTGCTTCTCCGCCAGCGTCGACATCACCGCGCGAAAATCGGTGGTGATCGCCAGATCGCGTCCTTCGTTGAGTTCGGCCTTGTTCAACCCCGGCCACTGGCCGTAAATGGTGCGTCCGCGCACGTTGCCGCCGAGCAGCCACATTACGTTGCCGTGACCGTGGTCGGTGCCGCCGTTGCCGTTCTCGCGGAAGGTGCGGCCGAACTCCGACACCACGACGATCACCGTGTCATTGAATGCCGGACCGAGTTCCTGCGCCAGCGTCGCCAGTCCGGTCGCCAGCGGCGCCAGGCGATTGGCCAGCTGACCGGCGCCGTTGCCTTGGTTGGCATGGGTATCCCAGCCACCGACTGCAAGAAAACCCAGACGGATCTTCGGATCGCCGCGCATCAAGCGACCCAGGCGGGCGGTATCGATGGACAGGCCGTTCGGCAAGGGCGCCCCGTTGTTGGCCATGCGTTGTTCGTCGCTGCTCATTTCCGCCATCAGTTCCTTGCGTGCGGCCAGGCCGTCGCGGTAAGCCTTGCCGAGAGCATCGTTGCCGGCGTACATGGCGCCATAGGCTTGATTGACTCTTGGTTGATCAATCAAAGTTTGGCGGGCCGCATCGCGGCCGGTCGGCATGTTGGCGACGACTTGCCGGCCGCTGAGGATGCGCGGCGTCGATTCGCCCAGCGTCAACGCTTGCACCGGCGATTCGGACCGCGGCAGCTGGCCTTGCAGGCGATTCATCCAGCCGTCGCGCGTGTTGTGCTGGCCGGGCGTGCCGGTTTCCATATAGTCCTGCGCTTCGAAGTGAGAGCGCGAACCGTCCGGCGAACCCGATGCATGGACGAAAGCCAGTTGCCCGCTTTCCCAGTAGGGCATCAAAGGGCGCAGGGACGGATGCAGACCGAAGTAGCCGGTCAGATCGAACGCACCGTTGTTCTGCCCCGGACGCGCCACGGCGATGCCGGGGCGCGCCTGATAGTACTCGCGGTCGCCATGCGGCACGACGACATTGAGGCCGTCGACGGCGCCGCGCAGGAAGACGACCACCATGCGCGGCGTGCCGTCGCCGCTGGCATGCGGGCGTTGCTTGGGTGTGCCATAGGCGAGCGGGGCGCTGCTGGTGGAAGACGCGGCAGCAGAGGGCTTGCCGACCGGCGCCACGGCGCAGCCCGACAGGCCGATGGGGATGACGATGGCGCTACCGCCGGCCATGCCCATGCAACGAATGAATTCACGACGGTTCATGATGTTCCTAACGTTTCATGAAGGCAGGGCTGCCCAGGATCAGGCCAACCTGCAGGTTCGTTGGCGACGCGACAATCGTCGTCACGTTCTCCTGGCTCAGCATCGGCGACAGCGTTTGCATCAGTTGCACGGGATCGACGGGCGCCGCATCGGGCGACGGTTGCGTTCCCTCGGGCCGCGCAATCGGCGATTTGCCGTTGCTCAGGCCGTTGACGAAATTGATCCGGCGCAACAGCGCATCGGGATTGAGCCAGGCTTCTTCGGAGTATTTGTAGCCCTCCGGCGTCAGCCAGCCGTACAAAGGCATCCCGAATTGGTTTAAAACGCCGCTGACGGGCTTGCCGTTGACCACCGGCGTTGCGGTTGCGCGCAGGGACGAGATGACGTATTGGTATGGCGTCTTGAATTGGCTCTGGTAATTCTTGCGCGCCCAGAATTGCGGACTATCGAACAAGACGCGCAGCACCGACTTGATGTCGCCGTTGGTGGCGAGAAAGCGCCGCGACATCTGATCGACCAATTCAGGATCGGCTTGATCGGAGACGAAGTATTGCACCAGCTTGGTCGAGATGAAACGCGCCGTGGCAGGATGGCGCGCCAGCATGTCGAGGGCGACTTCGCCTTCCTGCTGGCCGCCGCGCGGAATGGTCCTGCCGAGGAATTGCTTGTCGCCCGTATCGTGACGTCCCGGACGGAAGATGAAGGAGGCGTCGTCGGCGCCTTCTTTCATTTCACGCACATCGATGGTCCAGCCGCTGAGGATGCGCGCCAGAGAAATGACGTCGGCCTGGCTATAGCCCCCGTTGACGCCCAGCGTATGCAGCTCCATCAGCTCGCGCGCGTAGTTCTCGTTGAGGCCCTTGAAGCGGCCTTTGGCTTGCGGCGTATTGGCGCCGCTGCTGAGCCAGTTGTCGAGGTAGTACAGCATGGCGGGATGATGTGCGACGGCGCCCAGCAACTGGCGGAAATTGCCGAGTGCGTTGGGACGAATCACGTTCTTTTCGTAGTCCGCATTCCAGTAGCGCACCCATTCCTTGCCTTCGAAGATATTGAAATGATTGAACCAGAACTCGGTCATCACTTCTTGCAACTGACGCGGACTTTCCGTCGCCATCCACAGGCGGGCCAGATGGCTGGCCGGCGTGATCTCTTTGGCGGCGCGCTGGCGCGCGGCATTTTTTTCCTCCGGTGACGCGGTGTTGGGGGGAAAGGACGGCGGGCCGTACTGGATATACAGTTGCGGTGCGCTCAGGTTATAGGTCGGCAAGCCGTCGAGTCTGGCCTGCAGATCGGCAGGCAACGCGATGTGTTCCGGATCGAGCTGCTCGTCGATGTAGCGCTTGATGCCGATCTTTTCGACGGCAGCGACATCGCCGGGGCGAGGACCGTATGCCAGCCGGTTGAGCACATGCAGAGCCTTCTCCTGAGAGGTCAGCGCCTGCGCGGATGCGATGCTGCACAGGCACAATGTCAGCAATCCGGTCAAGCCGTGTCGGAACGAGGTCTGCATGATTTCTCTGCACAAAAAAGGGGGCGGCGGGGGCGATGCCTTCAGTATGGACATCCTCGTTTTCTGTCGCTGTAATAAAGTGTAAGGATAGAAATAATCCTGACAAAAAGCTGTCAGTCATGATGGATTCAACTCGCACAGATTATCACCGGGGATAGGTGTTTTTTTTAAAGCACATTGATTTTTTTGCGACTTGTTTTCGCTAAAAACATCGATTTAATTGAAATTTAACTCAATTATTTTCACTAATTTTTTTGAAAATATAATCAAGAAAAGTTATTTAAATTTAGTAAAAATATTTAATCGGATTGGCGATGTTTTCGTCTGTAAGACAGATTTGAAATCTCGTCTTTTTTCTTCGAAAAAACATGGTTAAAAATTAAGAAAATTCTCATATACGCTCTTTAATTCGATGTCCACAATGGCGCCCTGTACCAAGCTATCCGATGCGCTGCGGCAAGCGCCACCAAGTTGGAGCGACTATGAGAATTATTGAGGAATTAGCCATTTTAATCGTCGAAGACGAACCACTTCAGCGCACCTTCATCGCCGAGAAACTCAAGGAACTGGGGGCAACCGATATCCGATGTGCAGGCGACGGCATTGAAGCCATCGCCCTGTTGAAAGAACGCCGGGTCGACCTGATATTTTGCGACATCGGCATGCCCAATATGGATGGCTCTCAATTCGTGCTGGCGCAGGTCGAGTTGCAGACGTCGCATGGCGCGCACCTTCCCATGCTGGTCTGGATGAGCGCACACGACGGCGACGTGCTGGAATCGCACTTGCAGATGGCAAGTGCGGCAGGTTTTCCTTTTGTCGATGCGATTGCCAAGCCGCTGACCTCGCCGATGCTGGCGGCCGCCCTCGACGCGGTGCTGGCGTCGTTGAAGACAAGCGATGTTGCACAGAAGAGGATGCCCGCGTCGACGCGCGTTTCCTTTGAAGAAGGAATCGGCGACGACGATATTTTGCGGGCGATATGCGACACCAGTGAGTTTGAGGTGTGGTATCAGCCGCATATTTCACTGAAGACCAAAATGGTCGTTGGCGCCGATGCGCTGGTGCGTTGGCGCCATCCTAAATTCAGTGGCTTGTCGCCGGCCCAGTTTGCCGATCTGATCGAGAAACAAGGCCTCGGGCTGATGTTGTTTTATCGTACCGTGAACCACGTCCTGAGGACCCAGCAAAAACTGGCAAAAATCGGCTGCTGCATCCCCGTTTGCGTGAAGGCCTCCGCCGTCACCCTGGAGACGCCGGAAATCGCCGACTACCTCCATGAACGCCTGCAGCAACACGACGTCCCGCCCGCGCTCATCACCATCGGCATTTCGGAGGAGGAGCCGCCGCAGCAAGCCCTGAAACTGGCCGCTTCGCTCAATCGCTTGCGCTTGCGCGGATTGGGTTTGTCGATCGACGATTTCGGGGCAGGCATCTCGACAATGAAGCTGCTGTCGCAGATGCCTTTTACCGAGATTCGCATCGGCAGCCACTTCGTCCGCCAGTTTCTGCGCCAGGCCCAGTGCCGTGTCATTGTCGAATCTATCATCAATATCGCCAGGCGGCTCGGACTCAAGGTCGTGGCGGAAGGGATTGAGAACGCGCGGCAGATGGAAGTGCTGGCTGCGATGGGATGCATGCATGGGCAAGGGGGGATTGCCAAGGCGATGAAGCAGGAAGATTTTCTGAATAGCGTCGGCGCCGCGTATTTGTTTAACAATAGTCTCGTAGATGAGTGAACTTACTACTGTATTTTTACTATACTTGATACACTTGATCATGATTCGTTTGGCCGTTGGCTCGAATTTTATCGTGATCGCATCCAGGCCAAACAAAAGAATCGATATCGATGTCCGTCGGTTTTGCTGCGTAATGAAGACTCGGAAGGCTCGCGAAAGGGTGTCACGATGACATGGGCAGGAACAAAAGCGATTCGAATCGCATTGCTGGACGATCATGCAGTCGTCAGACACGGACTTGCGGCGCGGTTGAAAGAAGAGTCGGACTTTCAGATCGTCGGCACCTACGCCACCAGCAAAGACATGATGGCGGCATTGCGTGCGTCTCCCGCCGACATACTGCTGATCGATTATTCGCTGAGCATCAACGACATCGACGGGCTCAATCTGATCCGCGCCTTGAAGGTGCGTTTCCCCGACAGTAAAATCCTCGTCTCATCTTCCCACTACAACCCCGCCACGGTCGCTTTGGCCATGAGGGCAGGCGCGCGCGGTTTCGTCGGCAAGGAGCAGGAGCTGTCGGAGCTGATCGCCGCAGTGCGCTCGGTGTCGGTCGGCAGGGTGCATCTCAACCCGCTGATGGCGGCGGAAATCTCTTCCATGCTGTCCAGTAATGTGCAAGACGACGACGCCTCCGGCACGGGCGATTCCCTGACCGACAATACCGAATTGTCTCCGCGCGAAAGAGAAGTGCTGCGCTGCTGCCTGGAAGGCATGAGCGTGACGCAGATCGCCGAAAAATTTGCGCGCAGCGTGAAGACCATCAGCGGCCAGAAGCAGGCCGCGTTTCGCAAGCTTGGCGTGCGCAACGACAACGAACTGTTCAAGATTCAGCATCAACTTCAGGATTTATAAGGCGCATCATGACTACTACTTTGTCAGCACCGGAGCCATTGATTCTCGTCGTCGATGATTCGGCCACCAGCCGCGTCGTGATTGAAAAGCAACTGAAGAAACTGGGCTGCAACGTGACCACGGCGCAAGACGGCATGTCCGGGTTGGCCGCGATGGCAAAGGTCGAGTTCGATCTGGTTCTGCTCGATTGCCAGATGCCGGACATGAGCGGCTACGACGTTGCGATGCAGGTGCGCAAGCGGGAGCGGGAAGAGGAGAGCGCACACACGCCCATCGTCGCGATTTCCGCCGAAACCGACGCCGCCCATATGCAGATGTGCCTGGACAGCGGGATGGACGGCGTATTGGGCAAACCTCTGCCGGTTGACGAACTGAAGAAGATATTGTCGCTTTGGTGCGACGTTGATGTCGCCGCATCGCCTGCGACGGCCGTGGAGGAAATGTCGGCGGCCGATTTGCAGGCCTTGTTCAGATCGACGTCGCTGGAGGATTTTGCCGCCATGCAGGCGTTGCTCGCTCAAGCCGACATGCGCGGCCTCGGTCGCATGGCGCATCGCATGAAAGGCGCCGCACTGACCATGGGCGCCGCAACGATCGTCGGGACGCTCGAACGCATCGAGGCCATTGCCATCCGCAACGCGGCGCCGGCGTCGGACCTGCCTGCCGAAATCGATATGCTGAAGCGGCAACTGCAGACGATCTGAGCCTGTTTCATCGTTGCGCAGCGTTGACCTAACCGCTCTCAGGCACCTGCCCAGGGTAGTCCAGCCTTGCACCAGCCTTCAATCGTCTTGCGATGGCCCGCGCTATCCTTGTTGCCTTCAAATCCTTCCAGAATGTCGTAGCACTGCGTGTAGCCGTTTTCGGTGGCGAGTTTCGCCGCATGCCGCGAGCGCACGCCCGAGCGGCACAGGAACAGCAGGACGGTATCCTTGCCCGCAGCGGCAGCGAGTTGTTCAAGGAATTGCGGATTCTGCGTCCCTTCCGGATACAGGTTCCATTGCACCGCCAGATGTTGTCCGGCCGGCACCGTCACCTGTCCGACCCAGTCGCGTTCAGCTTTGGTGCGGACATCGACCAGCCTGATGGCTGCATTGCCTTGCAGCAATGCAAATGCTTCTTGCGGCGTGACTGCGCCGGCGTAGGGGAATTGACCGGCTTGGGCGCGCTGTTGCGCGGAAGAAAGAATGTCGTTGCTGGAGGTCATATTGCTTCCTGTCAATCATGAATGAAAATAAAAAGTACAAATATCGATTCGAACAAATGCACACAAATAGTGCATCAATGAAAATTCGCTGTTTATTGGTGCATTTATTGCGATATGCACCATTTTGAGTCGATGATTGCGCGCCAATGCACTGCTCGGAAACGCCTGTCCGGCAATAACTCCCTAAAATATGCCATGCGCATCAACACAAGGCAGTCGATGGCATGGAATCTGCTATCATTCCCGCCTGAGTTCTGGCGCACTATCTGTTGTATTTTGCTGCACACATCAAGTCGCACGTAGTCGGCTCATCACCCAAATTGTACAAATTTATACTACTTCCTCGTTTTAGGAGATTCGCATGGCAAGGACGGCCGCAGAGGTTTTGAAGTTGGTGAAAGA
>Ga0209646_1000200_pt1 | contig 71297 bp, 66 predicted proteins | sample AraplaL_Col_mTSA_FD_184259 | JGI IMG/M metagenome (GOLD analysis project Ga0209646, IMG submission 184259) | Arabidopsis root microbial communities from the University of North Carolina, USA - plate scrape CL_Col_mTSA (SPAdes) (version 2) | ecosystem: Host-associated > Plants > Roots >...
CTCCGGCATGCACGTTCACCAATCGGTCTGGAAAGACGGCAAGAACCTGTTCGCAGGCGACGGCTATGCCGGTCTGTCCGAATTCGCGCTGTTCTACATCGGCGGCATCATCAAGCACGCCAAGGCGCTCAACGCGATCACCAACCCAGGCACCAACTCGTACAAGCGTCTGGTTCCAGGCTTCGAAGCACCGGTCAAGCTGGCTTACTCGGCACGCAACCGTTCCGCCTCGATCCGTATTCCACACGTTGCGAATCCCAAGGGCCGTCGTATCGAAACACGTTTCCCGGATCCGCTGGCGAACCCATACCTGTGCTTCTCGGCTCTGCTGATGGCGGGTCTGGACGGCGTGCAAAACAAGATCCATCCAGGCGAAGCAGCTTCGAAGGATCTGTACCACCTGCCACCGGAAGAAGACAAGCTGATCCCGACAGTGTGCGCATCGCTGGAAGAAGCGCTGGACGCACTGAACAAGGATCGCGAGTTCCTGACACGCGGCGGCGTCTTCACCGACAGCATGATCGATGCCTATCTGGACCTGAAGGGCCAGGAAGTGCAACGCTATCGCATGACGACACACCCAATCGAATTCGACATGTACTACTCGCTGTAATCGTCGATTTTGTATTGATAAAAAAGGGAAGCTTGCTTCCCTTTTTTTATGGCTTGTCGCGACCTTGCATGCACAGCCGTCAGGCTTCTTCGCAGCCAGGTTGGACCAGCGAAAATATTGTCATACACTAATCCTCATTTCGGTCAGTGAGTATGGACAGATGAAGTATCTCGCAGCAGCAGTACTGTCGTGCGCGGCTTGTGTCGGCAGCGCGCAGGCGCAAAATGACGTGTATGTCTGCACCGATGAAAACGGTGCGAAAGAATACAAGAACACCGGGACGACCAAGGGGTGTCGCAAAGTTGAATTGCCGGGCCTCTCGATCACGCCGCAGCCAAAGCGGGCGGCGCAGGGCGCAGCAACGGTTCCGTCAGGTACGGCAGGAGCAGCCGCAGCCAATTTCCCCAAGGTCGACGCCGGCACGCAGAAGTCGCGCGACAGCGATCGCAAGCTGTTGCTGCAACAGGAATTGAATACGGAAGAGAAGAAGCTGGCAGGTTTGAAAGCGGACTTCAACAATGGCGAGCCCGAGCGTCGCGGCGACGAGCGCAACTATGCGAAATACCAGGAGCGTGTTGCCGGCATGAAGGACGACATTGCAAGATCGGAACGCAATATTGCGGCGCTCAAGCGGGAGCTTGCGAACGTACGTTAATGCGTGCGTTAGCCAGGAATGCAGCGTTGTCGCAGGCTCGCCCAAATCTTGCTTAGCTGAAGGGAAGCTGACAGCCGTGTTTGTGTATGTCGAATGCACGCCTGGCAGCCGGTTGCCTGTCGCAGGCATCTCAAAGGCATTTACTGGAACGCATGAAAACAACGCTACCCTCACTGGATGGTCTCGATCTGCTGGCGTCGGCAGTCATCATCCTCGACGCCGACGGCGGCATCGTCTACGCCAATGCCGCTGCCGAAAATCTGCTGGAGAGCTCCTTCAAGGTGCTTTCTCAACAAAAACTAAGCGAGCTTTTCCTCAACGGCAAGGAGCTCACCATCTTGTTTTACCAGGCCGTCGAGCATCAATTCGCCGACAAGCGGCTGGACCTCGTGCTGGAACGTGCAGGACGCGAGCCGTTGCAAGTGCATACCATCGTCACGGCGCTCGACAGCACGGCCACGCCGGTTTTGCTCGAGCTGCGAGAAAACGTCCAGCAACTCAAGCTGGACCGGGAAGAGCGCCTGCTCGACCAGAGCCAGGCCAACAAGGAACTGATCCGCAACCTCGCGCATGAGATCAAGAACCCGCTTGGCGGCATTCGCGGCGCGGCGCAGTTGCTGGAGCTGGAATTGCCCGAGCGTCATCTGAAAGAGCTGCGCGAATATACCCAGGTCATCATCAAGGAAGCCGATCGCCTGCAGACGCTGGTGGACCGCCTGCTGGCGCCGCACCGGCGGCCGCACATCGTCGGCGACGTCAACATCCACGAAGTCTGCGAGCGCGTGCGCAGCCTCATCCTTGCCGAGTTCCCGAACGGTTTGACCATCCGTCGCGATTATGACTTGTCGATTCCCGAATTCCGCGGCGACAAGGAGCAACTGATCCAGGCCTTGCTCAACATCGTCCATAACGCAGCGCAAGCGCTTGCCGAACGCATTCGCGCCGGCGACGCCGAGCTGGTTCTGGCAACGCGCGTCACGCGCCAGGTGACGCTGGCCAAGGTCCGTTACCGGCTGGCACTAGACTTGCATATCATCGACAATGGCCCCGGTATCTCACCAGACATCCAGGACCGTATTTTTTACCCGCTGGTTTCCGGGCGGGAAGGAGGTAGCGGTTTGGGACTGACGTTGGCGCAAACATTCGTACAGCAGCACATGGGAGTCATCGAATGTGAAAGCCGGCCGGGATATACGGATTTCAGAATTTTGATCCCGCTTCCCTGATCATGATTTCGTATTGATCGGGAAAGTTCAGGACGAAGCAATGCAACATCGGCGCATGCCTTTGAAGCTGTCTACTACACGCTATCACAGCAGGAAAAGATAACACTATGAAACCGATCTGGATTGTTGACGACGACGAATCGATACGCTGGGTATTGGAAAAAGCCCTCGCGCGAGAAAATCTCGCCACACAAAGTTTTTCCAGCGCGCGCGACGCCATGCAGGCATTGCAGACCGGTACGCCGCAAGTATTGGTTTCCGATATCCGCATGCCCGGGGCGTCCGGTCTGGAACTGCTGCAGACCATCAAAGCCAAGCATCCCGGCATCCCGGTCATCATCATCACCGCCTTCTCGGATCTCGACTCGGCCGTGTCGGCCTTCCAGGGCGGCGCTTTCGAATATCTGGCCAAGCCTTTCGACGTCGACAAGGCGGTTGAGCTGATCCGTCGCGCGCTGGAAGAAAGCCTGCGCGAAACCGACGTCGAGCAATCCTCCGCCAACGCGCCGGAAATCCTCGGCCAGGCGCCGGCGATGCAAGACGTTTTCCGCGCCATCGGCCGCCTGTCGCAATCGAACGTGACCGTGCTGATCACCGGCGAATCCGGTTCGGGCAAAGAACTGGTCGCACGCGCCTTGCACAAGCACAGCCCGCGCGCGGCCCAGCCTTTCGTCGCGCTGAACACGGCGGCGATTCCCAAGGACCTGCTCGAGTCGGAACTGTTCGGCCACGAGCGCGGCGCCTTCACCGGTGCGCAAGCGATGCGTCGCGGCCGTTTCGAACAGGCCGAAGGCGGCACCTTGTTCCTCGACGAAATCGGCGACATGCCGCTCGACCTGCAAACGCGTTTGCTGCGTGTGCTGTCGGACGGGCACTTCTATCGCGTCGGCGGCCATCAATCGCTCAAAGCGAACGTGCGCGTCATCGCCGCGACGCACCAGAACCTGGAACACCGCGTGCGCGAAGGCCTGTTCCGCGAAGACTTGTATCACCGCCTCAACGTGATCCGTCTGCGTCTGCCGAGCCTGCGCGAGCGCCGTGAAGACGTGCCTATCCTGGCGCGCCACTTCCTCACGCAAAGCGCGCGCCAGCTCGGCGTCGAAGCCAAGCGCCTGTCGCCGCAAGCGATGCAGTTCCTGTCGCAGCTTGAGTTGCCCGGCAACGTGCGCCAGCTGGAAAACCTGTGCAACTGGATCACCGTCATGGCGCCGGGACAGACCGTCGAAGTCAAGGATTTGCCGCAGGATCTGATCGAAGAGCGCAGCAGCAACTTCCAACCGGTATCCTCGCAAGCCGCATCGTCGTCCGCTCCGGCCGCCGAATCGCAAGGTGCTCCAACGGCGAGTGTCGATGGCGACATCGGCGGCGCAGACCGCAACTGGATCAGTCTGCTGGAAACCGAAGCGGCGCAAATGCTGGCCGAAGAACGTCCGGAAGTCATGGACATCCTCGGTCGTCAATTCGAAGCCGCACTGATCAAGATCGCGCTCAAGCATACGCATGGCCGCAAGAACGACGCCGCCGTGCGTCTGGGCATCGGCCGCAATACGATTACGCGCAAGATCCAGGAACTCGGCATCGGCGGCGCCGAGGACGACTGAGTCGACAAAGTCAAGGGAAGCGGGAGAGCGGTAGCAGTAGAGGGGCAGGGAAAGCATCGTCACGGACAGGCATCGTAAAGAATGCAAGCCGGACGATGAAAAACAAAATGAAAAGGGCCGGATTCGTGATCGAATCCGGCCCTTTTTTATGGCTGATTTCTATTGCCGACGCTCGCCAAGCTTGCGTCGGCAATCCATCATCAACGCAACGATCAACGCAACGATCAACGCAACTTCAGGGCATAACGCGCCGCTGCCGAAGCGATGAAACTCAGCGTTGCGCCGACGATCACGAAATAGCTGACCGACAGCTTGTTGCCCGTCGCCTGGATCAGCCAGGTAATGATCAGGCCGGCAAAGCCGCCGAACAGCATCACCGCGATGTTATAGCTCAACGACATACCGGTGCCGCGCGTCTGCACCGGGAAGATGTCGGCCAGCAGCGCAGGCATCGCCGCAAAGTACATGGTCATCAGCACGCCGATGACGATTTGCAGCAACAGCAGGTTGATGAAGCTCGGCGAACCGGTCAGGAACAGGAACATCGGATAAGTCAGCACGACGAAGGCCAGGCTGCTGGCAATCATGAACGGCGTGCGGCCATGTTTGTCGGACAGTTCACCCACCAGCGGCGACGCCAGCATCATGATCAGGCCGGACACCAGCGTTGCCGCATACGACGACCATGCCGGCATGCCCAGTTGCTTGATGGCGTAGGTCGGCATGTACAGCGACAGGTAGACCGACACGGTTGCCATGATCACGCTGCCGGTGCCGATCAGCAGGCGCATCTTCTGGGTGGAGAAGGTATCGCGCAACGGCGTCTCGGTGCGCTCTGCCGCAGCGAACTCCGGCGACTCATCCAGGTGGCGACGGATGTAGAAACCGGCGGGGCCGATCAGCAGGCCGAACAGGAAAGGCAGGCGCCAGCCCCAGGAGTACAACTGTTCCGGTGTCAGCCAACCGTTCAGGCCGGCGCCGAAAGCGGCTGCCATCAACAGGCTCAGCCCCTGGCTGGCGACCTGCCAGCTGGAGAAGAAACCGCGGCGATGCGGTGCATGTTCCACCAGGAACGCCGTCGAGCTGCCGAACTCGCCGCCGGCCGAGAAGCCCTGGATCAGACGCGCCAGAACGATGCCCGCCGGCGCCCACAGGCCGATGCTCGCATAGGTCGGCATGAAGGCGATCATGGCGGTGCCGATGGTCATCAGGACGATCGACAGCGACAAGGCCGCCTTGCGTCCGACGCGATCGGAATAAGCGCCAAGGATGACGGCGCCGAGCGGACGCATGAAGAACGACACGCCGAACGTCGCAAAGGTCACCAGCAGCGACACCGTCTCATTGTCGGTCGGGAAGAACAGCTTGGCGATGACCACGGCAAACGCGCCGTAAATCAGGACGTCGAACCATTCCAGCGCATTGCCGATCGATGACGAAATGACGGCCCGCCAGGTTTGTGGATGAAGCTTGGCTGACGCATCATTGCCGGTTGCTGCAGAACTCTTATTATTCATGCGTTCTCCCGTTGGTGAGATTGTTGAGGTGGGTGTCGCTGGCCGCGGATGGTTGCGCACTGTGCAAGAGAAGAATGCGTAAACAATATGCCGATATCCATAGACAACCGACTGAGAATACGTGCATGCAAGAGACGCTGTCAATCATGCATTTGAGGCGATTCCTATCGCATGGGAAAGCATGCGGGGTCAGGGTGGCAGAAAATGGGCGGGCCAAGCGCTCATGCCGTTCAGTCAAGCTTAAAAAGCTCATCTCGCTATGACTGTCGTCCTGGCGAAAGTCAGGACCCGGCGGCGTATCGACCGTCTTCACGACGTCGGATCCCAGCGTTCGCCGGGACGACTGCTTTAGGAAAATAGGTTTAAATAAACGGCATTGGGGCTAAGTTTTTTCGCCCAGTCTGCGCCACAAGGTCGTACGGCTGATGCCGAGATGTTTTGCTGCAGCGGCGCGGTTGCCGTCGAATCGGGCCAGCACTTCTTCCAGCGACTCGTTTAGTTGCGTTGTGCCACTGACTTCGCTGTCGGGACGCGTCGGCAAGTTTGCGCGGCTCGCGGTGGCCGGCGTTGTCGGGGTGTTATCGCTCTGGAGGATTTCCGGCGCGACGCGCGCGATCAGGTTCGGCGTCAGCGCCTGCAAAGGTTCGGCGGCCAGGAACAAGGCCAGTCGTTCCATCATGTTGCGCAGCTCGCGCACGTTGCCGGGCCAGCCGTAGCGCGCCAGCAGCGGCGTGCAGCGCAGGATTTCGGCGTGCAGGTTGGCGTGCGGACGAATATCCATCGCCGCCAGCGCGTTCTTCAGGCACCACTGCGCCAGCGGCGCCAGATCCTCGGGACGTTCGCGCAGCGGCGGCAGGGTCATGCGCAGCACGCTCAGGCGATAGAACAGGTCGGCGCGAAAACGTCCGTCCTTGACGCGGCTGTCGAGGTCGCAATGCGTCGCGCTGATGATGCGCACGCTGACGGGAATCGGCCGCGTGCCGCCGACGCGCACCACTTCACGTTCTTCCAGCACGCGCAGCAAACGTGTTTGCAGCGGTAAAGGCATCTCGCCGATTTCATCGAGGAACAGCGTGCCGCGATGCGCCGCTTCGAACAAGCCCGCACGGCCGCCGCGGCGCGAACCGGTGAACGCGCCTTCTTCATAGCCGAACAGCTCCGACTCCAGCAGCGACTCCGCCAGCGCGCCGCAATTGACCGCGACGAAAGGATGGTGCGCCTGCACCTTGCCTTGCATCTGCGGATGCGCGCGATGGATCGCCTGCGCCGCCAGTTCCTTGCCGGTGCCGGTTTCGCCCTGGATCAGCACGGTGGCGGGGGATTTCGCAAACAGCGTGATCGCCTGGCGCACCGATTCCATCGCGGCCGAATCGCCGCGCAGGTCGTTGAGATGATGGCGCGCGCGCAAGGTGTCGGCCACCGGCAGGATGCGTCCGCGCGTCGATTCCAGTTGGGTCAGGCGCGCCAGTTCCAGCGCATCGTCGAAAGCCTGGCGGATGCTGGCGGCGGAGTAGACGAAGATGCCGGCCAGTCCTGCTTCCTGGGCCAGGCCGGTGATCAGGCCGGCGCCGACGATGGCCTTGATGCCGGCTGCTTTCAATTCATTGATCTGCGCGCGCGCGTCTTCTTCGGTGGCGTAGGTGCGCTGCACGATGTTCAGGCCGAAGGTGCTCTGGAATTCAGTCAGCGAGGGCATGGTTTCCTGATACGTGATCATGCCGATATCGGGTGAAATCTTGCGCGCCTTCGCCAACGCCTGCATGACGTCGAAGCCGCTGGCCTTGGCGATGATCACGGGCACCGACAAACGGCTCTTGAGATAGGCGCCGTTGGAGCCTGCCGCGATGACGGCGTCGCAGTGTTCGGTGGCGAGGCGCTCGCGGATATGCCGCACCGCATCCTCGAAGCCCAGCGGGATCGGCTCGATGTCGGCGCGGTCGTCGAACTCCAGCGTGATGTCGCGGAACAGTTCGACCAGGCGCGACACGGAGACGGTCCAGATGACGGGCTTGTCGGTGTTGTCTCTGGAACTGGTTGCGGGACGTTTCATGTTTCACATTGAGTGTTTCAAGTGTTTCAAATGTAACACATCATCGCCATGGACGTGCGCTCCACAACTGCGCTCTCTCGAGAGAAAAAAGGGGATAAGTCATTGATTTGACACGGGCTTGTGATGAAACATCATTTTCTTCTGCAGTGCAACATCCGGTCGCTGCCGAGGTGGCATGCGCATTGCAATAAGCAGGGGCATCCATTCCGCTGAAACATGCGCGCCATTCAAATCAAAGGACGTCAAATGAGCACTGCTTCCCCGACCACGAAACAAATCCTGCGCGACAAAGTCAATGCACGCAAAGGCCTGCTGGTTCCCGGCGCATTCAATGCGCTGTCGGCGCGCGTGATCGCCGACCTCGGTTTCGAGGCGCTCTACATCACCGGCGCGGGCGTCACCAACATGTATTTCGGCATGCCGGACCAGGGCTTCATCGGCCTCAACGAACTGGCCGATCACACCGCGCGCATCCGGGATGCCGTGGAAATTCCGCTGATCGTCGACGCCGACACCGGCTTCGGCAATGCGCTCAACGTACGCCACACCATCCGCACGCTGGAACGCGCCGGCGCCGATGCGGTGCAACTGGAAGACCAGGTTTCGCCAAAGCGCTGCGGCCACTTCAACGGCAAGGAAGTCATTTCCTGCGCCGAGATGGTCGGCAAGATCCACGCCGCCGTCGATGCCCGCAGCAACGACGGCATGCTGATCATGGCGCGCACCGATGCGCGCAGCGTCCACGGTTTTGAAGATGCGCTGGAACGCGCAGCCCGCTACAGCGAAGCCGGCGCCGACATCCTGTTCGTCGAAGCGACCGAAACCGCGGAAGAAATCCGCCGCCTGCCGCAAGCGCTCGACAAGCCGCAACTGGTGAACCTGGTGATCGGCGGCAAAACCCCGATCTTCAACGCCGATGAGCTGGGCGACCTCGGCTACGGCATCGTGCTGTACGCCAACGCCGCGCTGCAAGGCGCCGTGGCAGGCATGCAAAAGGCGCTGACGATTTTGCGCGACGCCCATCGTCTCGACGAAGACCCGAATGTCGTGACGCCGTTCGCCGAGCGCCAGCGCCTCGTCAACAAACCGATGTTCGATCTGCTGGAAAAGAAATACGCCGACAAATAAGCGGCATCCTCGCAGTCAGCATCGTTCCGCATCCGCATTCAGACAACACCATTCCCATATCGCAAGGAGATACGCATGAGCGAAGCACAAGCACCGGCAACGGGCTTCAAACCGAAAAAATCCGTCGCCCTGTCCGGCGTCACCGCAGGCAACACCGCACTGTGCACCGTCGGCAAGACCGGCAACGATCTGCACTACCGCGGCTACGACATCCTCGACGTCGCCGACAGCTGCGAGTTCGAAGAAATCGCCCATCTGCTGGTGCACGGCAAGTTGCCGACCAGCGCAGAACTGAAAGCCTACAAGGCCAAACTGAAAGCGCTGCGCGGCTTGCCGGCCAACGTCAAGGCGGCGCTGGAATGGCTGCCGGCGGCCTCGCACCCGATGGACGTGATGCGCACCGGCGTGTCCGCGCTGGGCTGTGTGCTGCCGGAAAAAGACGACCACAACACGCCGGGCGCGCGCGACATCGCCGACCGCCTGATGGCTTCGCTGGGTTCGATGCTGCTGTACTGGTATCACTACAGCCACAATGGCAATCGCATCGAAGTGGAGACCGACGACGACTCCATCGGCGCGCACTTCCTGCACCTGCTGCACGGCGAGAAGCCGTCCGAGCTGTGGGAAAAGGCCATGCACACCTCGCTGATCCTGTATGCCGAACATGAATTCAATGCCTCCACGTTTACCGGCCGCGTCATCGCCGGCACAGGCTCCGACATGTACTCGGCGATCACCGGCGCGATCGGTGCGCTGCGCGGTCCCAAGCACGGCGGCGCCAATGAAGTCGCATTCGAAATCCAGAAGCGTTACGACAATCCGGACGAAGCGGAAGCAGACATCAAGCGCCGCGTCGAGAACAAGGAAGTCGTGATCGGTTTCGGCCATCCTGTCTACACGATTGCGGACCCGCGCAACAAGGTCATCAAGGAAGTCGCGCGCAAGCTGTCCAAGGAGGCCGGTTCGGTCAAGATGTTCGACATCGCCGAGCGCCTGGAAACCGTCATGTGGGACATCAAGAAGATGTTCCCCAACCTCGACTGGTTCTCGGCCGTGTCGTACCACATGATGGGCGTGCCGACGGCGATGTTCACGCCGCTGTTCGTGATCGCGCGTACTTCGGGCTGGGCTGCGCACATCATCGAGCAACGCATCGACAACAAGATCATCCGTCCATCGGCCAACTACGTCGGTCCGGAAGATCTGAAATTCGTGCCGATCGGCAAGCGCAAGTAACGCCCGGCAGCAGCACCGCAATATCCGCAGCCTGTCGCATCGGTTTCAAACGATGCGCAGGCTGCCACTCTTACCTAAAGTTTTTCTCGGGACCGAGCCATGAATACCGCAAACCGCAAACCTTTACCTGGCACCAAGCTGGATTATTTCGACGCCCGTGCCGCGGTGGAATCGATCAAGCCAGGCGCCTGGAACACATTGCCTTATACCTCGCGCGTGCACGCAGAAAACCTGGTGCGCCGTTGCGATCCGAGCATCCTGGCCGACTGCCTCAAGCAGATCATCGAATGCAAGCGCGAACTCGACTTCCCGTGGTTTCCCGCGCGCGTGGTGTGTCACGACATCCTCGGCCAGACCGCATTGGTCGACCTCGCCGGCCTGCGCGACGCGATTGCCGACCAGGGCGGCGATCCGGCCAAGGTGAACCCGGTGGTGCCGGTGCAACTCATCGTCGATCACTCGCTGGCGGTGGAGTGCGGCGGCTTCGATCCGCAGGCGTTCGAGAAGAACCGCGCCATCGAAGATCGCCGCAACGAAGACCGCTTTCATTTCATCAACTGGACCAAGAAGGCGTTTGAAAACATCAACGTCATCCCGCCCGGCAACGGCATCATGCACCAGATCAACCTGGAGAAAATGTCGCCGGTCATTCACAACGACAACGGCCTGGCCTATCCGGACACCTGCGTCGGCACCGACAGCCACACGCCGCACGTCGACGCACTGGGCGTGATTGCCGTCGGCGTCGGCGGCCTGGAAGCCGAAAACGTCATGCTCGGCCGCGCATCGTGGATGCGCCTGCCGGAAATCATCGGCGTCGAACTCTCCGGCAAGCCGCAACCCGGCATCACCGCCACCGACGTGGTGCTGTCGCTGACCGAATTCCTGCGCAAGGAAAAAGTGGTTGGCGCTTATCTGGAGTTCCGCGGCGAGGGCGCTGCCGCGTTGACGCTGGGCGACCGCGCAACGATCTCCAACATGGCGCCGGAATACGGTGCGACCGCGGCGATGTTCTTCATCGACCAGCAAACCATCGATTACCTCAAGCTCACCGGCCGCGACGACGAGCAGGTCAAGCTGGTGGAAATCTATGCGAAGGAAGCCGGCCTGTGGGCCGACAGCCTGGCCTTCGCGCAATACGAGCGCACGCTGAAATTCGATTTGTCCACCGTGGTGCGCACGCTGGCCGGTCCGTCCAACCCGCATCGCCGCCTGCCGGTATCGGCACTGGCCGAGCGCGGCATCGCCGTGGACCTCGACAAGGCGCAAGCACAGGAAGCCCAAGGTCTGATGCCCGACGGCGCCGTCATCATCGCCGCCATCACCAGTTGCACCAACACCAGCAATCCGCGCAACGTGATCGCCGCCGGCCTGCTGGCGCGCAATGCCAACAAGCTGGGCCTGACCCGCAAGCCGTGGGTGAAATCGTCGCTGGCGCCGGGATCCAAAACCGTGGAACTCTACCTCGATGAAGCAGGCCTGGGCGCCGAGCTGGAAAAACTGGGCTTCGGCATCGTCGCGTTTGCCTGCACCACCTGCAACGGCATGTCGGGTGCGCTCGATCCGGTGATCCAGAAGGAAATCATCGATCGTGACCTGTATGCGACGGCGGTGTTGTCCGGCAACCGCAATTTCGACGGCCGCATCCATCCCTACGCCAAGCAAGCTTTCCTGGCGTCGCCGCCGCTGGTGGTGGCCTACGCGATCGCCGGCACCATCCGCTTCGACATCGAGAAGGACATGCTGGCCGTGGTCGACGGCAAGGAAATCCGTCTCAAGGATATCTGGCCGACTGACGAAGAAATCGACGCCGTGGTCAAATCCTCGGTCAAGCCGCAGCAGTTCCGCAATGTCTATACACCGATGTTCGCCGTCCAGGCCGACGACGGCGAGAAGGTCAGCCCGCTGTACGACTGGCGTCCGATGAGCACTTACATCCGCCGTCCGCCGTACTGGGAAGGTGCGCTGGCAGGCGAGCGCACCATGACCGGCATGCGCGCGCTGGCGGTGCTGCCGGACAACATCACCACCGATCACCTGTCGCCGTCCAACGCCATCCTGGCCGATTCCGCCGCCGGCGAATACCTGACCAAGATGGGCTTGCCGGAAGAAGACTTCAACTCCTACGCCACCCATCGCGGTGATCACCTGACCGCATTGCGCGCCACCTTCGCCAACCCGCAACTGGTCAACGAGATGGCGGTGGTCGACGGTGAAGTCAAGAAGGGCTCGCTGGCCCGCGTCGAACCCGAAGGCCGGGTCATGCGCATGTGGGAAGCCATCGAAACCTACCTGAACCGCAAGCAGCCGCTGATCATCGTCGCCGGCGCCGATTACGGCCAGGGTTCGTCGCGCGACTGGGCGGCCAAGGGCGTGCGTCTGGCGGGCGTGGAAGTGATCGCCGCCGAAGGCTTCGAACGCATCCACCGCACCAACCTGATCGGCATGGGCGTGCTGCCGCTGGAATTCAAACCGGGCGTGACGCGCAAGACGCTGGGCATCGACGGCACCGAAACTTTCGACGTGATCGGCAAGCGCACGCCGCGCGCCGATCTGACGCTGGTCATCACGCGCAAGAACGGCGAGCGCGTTGAAGCGCCGATGACCTGTCGTCTCGATACCGCGGAAGAAGTCTCGATCTATGAAGCGGGCGGCGTGCTGCAACGTTTCGCGCAGGACTTTCTGGCGTCGACGGTCAAGGCAGCGTAAGCAAATTGACGCTCAAGCAACCAGGACACATGCACATGAACCACGCACCTCAAATCAAAATCCCCGCCACCTATATCCGCGGCGGCACCAGCAAAGGCGTGTTCTTCCGCCTGCAGGACTTGCCCGCATCCGCGCAGCAACCGGGCGTCGCGCGCGACGCCTTGCTGATGCGCGTCATCGGCAGTCCCGATCCTTACGGCAAGCAGATCGATGGCATGGGCGGCGCAACGTCCAGTACCAGCAAAACCGTCATCCTGTCCAAGTCCAGCCGGCCGGGTCATGACGTCGACTACCTGTTCGGGCAGGTGGCGATCGACAGCGCTTTCGTGGACTGGAGCGGCAATTGCGGCAACCTGTCGGCGGCAGTCGGTCCGTTCGCCATCAGCAACGGCCTGATCGATCCCGACCGCGTGCCGGTGAACGGCACCTGCACCGTGCGCATCTGGCAAGCCAACATCGGCAAGACCATCATCGCACACGTGACGATGACCGACGGCCAGGTGCAGGAGACCGGTGATTTCGAACTCGACGGCGTGACCTTTCCGGCGGCGGAAGTGCAGCTTGAATTCCTCGATCCGGCGGATGAAGGCGAAGGCAAGGGGGATGGCGACGGCGGCTCCATGTTCCCGACCGGCAATCTGGTCGACGACCTGGACGTGCCGGGCGTCGGCACCTTCAAGGCGACCATGATCAATGCCGGCATCCCGGCGATCTTCCTGAATGCGGAAGACATCGGCTACACCGGCGCCGAGCTGCAGGACGCCATCAACAGCGATCCCAGGGCGCTGGCGATGTTCGAGACCATCCGCGCCCACGGCGCGGTGCGCATGGGGCTGATCGGGCATGTCGATGAAGCCGCCAAGCGTCAGCACACGCCCAAGGTCGCCTTCGTCGCCGCCCCGCGCGACTATGTCGCTTCCAGCGGCAAGCAAGTCGCCGCCGGCGATGTGGACCTGCTGGTGCGCGCCATGTCCATGGGCAAGTTGCACCACGCCATGATGGGTACGGCGGCGGTCGCCATCGGCACGGCCGCAGCGATTCCCGGCACGCTGGTCAATCTCGCTGCCGGCGGCGGCGAGCGTACGGCAGTGCGTTTCGGCCATCCGTCCGGCACCTTGCGCGTCGGTGCGGAAGCGAAACTGATCGACGGCGAATGGAGCGTCACCAAAGCCATCATGAGCCGCAGTGCGCGCGTGTTGATGGAAGGCTGGATACGGGTTCCGGGCGACGCATTCTGATCGGAGCATCGACGGGACATATTGCAATGCAGTGGCAGGAAAACGGAATAGAGGGAACGAAAGTTGGTAAGATGCCGTCCACATTCTTTTTTACCCTGCACTGGATCAAAACATGACTTTCTTGCAATGCGCTTCCGTACTGACCGTGTCCATCCTGTTGGCTGCCTGTGCTGAAACAGTGCCGCTGACCGAAACCAAGCCGGTGCCGGCCCCGCTGCAGCCGGTTGCGGCCGCCGTCAATCCGGCCTGGGCCGGACGATTGGCGACAGGTTCCTTCTCCTGCGACATGGGCAACAAGGTGGAGGTCAAGGTGGATGCTTCCAATAACGTGAGCCTGGTGTGGAAGGGCAGCACCTACAAGATGACGCCGGTATCGACCTCCACCGGCGCACTGCGTTTCGAAGAAAAGGGCGATGGCCTGGTGTGGATTCAGATTCCGTCGAAATCGATGCTGCTGAACTCGAAGATCGGCCAGCAACTTGCAAATGATTGCAAGAATCGCTGATCATTTCTTGACGTCGGTTGCTTGTCGATGTGCAGGCAATCCGGGTGTCATCCGATGATGAAAAAGGGATGCCCGTGCATCCTTTTTTTTCGCTTCAGAAGAACGATGTGAAGCATCCGGTTTCAAGAAGAAATCAAGAAGAAAAACAGATGAATTAAGCTGGGCGTAAGCAAGCGCTGTCACAGTAAACCGCAGTACACAACACACAGAAAAGATGCGACGCAAAGACGCCGCACTCATCGCGCAATGACATCGCCGTCGCGTCATTGCCTATTCGATTGGCATGAGGAGACATCATGAATTTCGCATCGTTTTACCAGCAGTCGATCGACGATCCCAATACATTTTGGGCCGACGAAGCCCGGCGCGTCGACTGGCATACGCCGTTCAACAAAACGCTCGACTATTCCCGGCCGCCGTTTGCGCGCTGGTTCGTCGGCGGCCAGACCAATCTGTGCCACAACGCCATCGACCGGCATCTGGGGCAGCGCGGCGATCAGGCGGCATTGATTGCCGTCTCGACGGAAACCGATACTGAAAAAACCTACAGCTTCCGCGAGCTGCATCGCGAAGTCGTCGCCATGGCGGCGACCATGCAGACGCTGGGCGTGCAGCGCGGCGACCGCGTGCTGATATACATGCCGATGATCGCCGAAGCGGTGTTTGCGATGCTGGCGTGCGCGCGCATCGGCGCCGTGCATTCGGTGGTGTTCGGCGGCTTCGCTTCCAATAGTCTGGCGACGCGCATCGATGATGCGCAACCGATCTTGATCGTGTCTGCCGATGCCGGTTCACGCGGCGGCAAGGTGGTGCCTTACAAGGGCTTGCTCGATGAAGCAATCCGGCTGGCGCAGCACAAGCCGGCGCACGTCCTGCTGGTGGATCGCGGTTTGGCGGAGATGTCGTGCATGGCAGGAAGGGATGTCGATTATGCCTCGGCGCGGACGCAACATCTTGACGTGCCGGTGCCGGTGGTCTGGCTGGAGTCCAACGAACCGTCCTACATCCTCTACACCTCAGGCACGACCGGCAAGCCGAAAGGCGTGCAGCGCGACGTCGGCGGCTATGCGGTGGCGCTGACGGCATCCATGCAGCACGTGTTCTGCGGCAATCCCGGCGAGACTTATTTCTGCACCTCCGATATCGGCTGGGTGGTGGGCCATTCCTACATCGTCTACGGGCCCTTGATGGCGGGCATGGCGACGATCCTCTATGAAGGATTGCCGGTGTTGCCCAAAGAGACGCCCGACGCCGGCATCTGGTGGCGCCTGGTGGAAAAGTACCGGGTCACGCGCATGTTCTCTTCGCCGACGGCGATCCGCGTGCTGAAGAAGCATCCGCCGGAATTCATGAGCAGATACGACCTGTCCTCGCTCAAGAGTTTGTACCTCGCCGGCGAACCGCTGGACGAAACGACGTCGAACTGGATCTCGACGTCGCTGGGCGTGCCGGTCATCGACAACTACTGGCAGACCGAAAGCGGCTGGCCCATCCTGTCGATTGCCAAAGGCGTCGACGACAAGCCGACGCGGCTCGGCAGCCCAGGCGTGCCGTTGTATGGCTACAAGATGCACATCATGAATGAATCCACCGGCGAGTTGTGCCGCGCCAACGAGAAGGGCGTGGTCGTGATCGAGGGACCGTTGCCGCCGGGCTGCATGCAGACCGTGTATCGCGACGACGAGCGTTTCGTGAATACCTACTGGTCCAATTTCCTCACGCAGGTGTATTCGACCTTCGACTGGGGCATTCGCGACGAGGACGGCTACTACTTCATCCTCGGCCGCACCGACGACGTGATCAACGTCGCCGGTCACCGGCTCGGCACGCGCGAAATCGAGGAGAGCATTTCCAGTCACGCCAATGTGTCGGAAGTCGCCGTGGTCGGCGTCGAAGACAAGCTGAAAGGGCAGGTCGCCATCGCCTTCGTGATTCCCAAGAAAGCCGAGGGCATCGCCACGCCGGAAGGCCGGCAGGCGCTGGAAGCGGAAATCATGCGCGTGGTCGACAAGCAGATCGGCGCCGTCGGCCGGCCGTCGCGCGTGCATTTCGTCAGCCTGCTGCCGAAGACGCGCTCAGGTAAGCTGTTGCGCCGCTCGATCCAGGCGATCTGCGAGGGCCGCGATCCAGGCGACCTGACGACGATTGAAGACCCGGCTTCGTTGCAGCAAATCAAGGCGGCATTGCAAAGTTGAAGCAGGGAGGCGTCTGGCGTATCGTCCGGAATGCGCCAGGCGCCGGCAATTTGGTTACACTACGTATTGTCACATTTTCCTCCACGCCATCTTCCATGAGCTTTTCGATTCGCCCGGCCACCAGCGCCGATGCCGCCGCCATTTGTGAGATTTACAACCACTACGTCCTGAACACCGTCATCAGCTTTGAGCTGGAAGCCGTCTCAGTGACGGAGATGGAGGGCCGCATTGCCGAGATATCGGCGCAATTTCCGTGGTTGGTGTATGAAGAAGAGGGGCGTATCCTTGGCTATGCCTATGCCGCCAAGTGGAGGGTGCGCAAGGCCTACCGGCATTCGGTCGAGAGCTCGGTCTACATGGCGCAGGGCAGCGGCGGCAAGGGCATCGGTTCCAGGCTCTATGCAGCCTTGTTTGCCGAATTGAAGGCGCTCGGCGTGCATGCGGTGATGGGCGGTATTGCCTTGCCGAATGCCGGCAGCATCGCCTTGCATGAAAAGATGGGCTTCGTCAAAGTCGCGCATTTTGCCGAAGTCGGCAAGAAGCACGACCAATGGATTGATGTCGCCTACTGGCAATTGATCCTGTAAGGAGGATGCAGCATGAGATCCACCCGAGCCACCGGCGCCATCGAGCGCCTGAACACGCGTGCAGGAACCAGGCAATATTCGATGGTGCGTACGTCGAGCGAGCTGTTTTTCCTGGTGCAGCGCGTCGCCGGCAATCCGGTCGAGAAACTCAGCGAGCCGCTGCCGCTCGATGAATTCGTCGCCTTCGTCAATGCCTACGGTCCGCAAAAGCCGAAGCGCGTAAGCAAGCTCGATACGGCGTTCGAAAAGCAGTTGGTCAAGAAAGACAAAGAATAGCGTTGCATCAAAGTTGCGTTGCAATGGCGTTGAGGCGGCGTTGAGGTGGCGTTACAAGGGCGAGTCATGGGAAATCGGCAAGCAGACCGGGGACAAGGCAAAGACTGGATACTGCGCACGCAGTCGTCCGGGGTGGAACGCATCGAAGCCTTCTTCCACGGCAGCGGCTACGCCATGCATCGCCACGACACCTATGCGCTCGGCATCACGCTGGCGGGCGTGCAATCCTTCCAATACAAAAAATCCCTGCGCAACAGCCTGCCGGGCAACACCATGGCGCTGTTTCCCGACGAGCCGCATGACGGCCAGGCCGGCACCGAGGCGGGCTTTCGCTACCGCATGCTGTATGTCGAACCGGCCTTGTTGCAGGCAGCGCTGGGCGGCGTGCCTTTGCCCTTCATCGAAGGCGGCATCTCGACCGATCCGCGCATGTTCCATGCACTCGGGAATCTGCTCGCGCAAATGGATGGCGACGTCGAACCGCTGCAGCAGGATGACGGCATCTTCGAACTGGCGACTGCGATGAACGCCGTGTCCGGCAACCGTCCTCGCCGCCATGCCGCCGACTTCCAGGCCGCACAACGCGCCCGCGAATACATCCACGCCGCGCTGGACCGCACGCTCACGCTCGACGAACTGGCGCAATCCTGCGGCCGCGATCGCTGGAGCCTGACGCGCGACTTCCGCAGTTTTTTCGGCACCAGCCCCTATCGCTACCTGAGCATGCGCCGTCTGGATCTGGCGCGTCGTCTCATGTCACAAGGCCGGCCGTTGGCCGAAGTCGCTGCAATGTCCGGTTTCGCGGACCAGAGTCACATGACGCGATTGTTCACCAGGACCTACGGCATTGCTCCGGCACGCTGGTTACGGATGGTGAAGCCGGGCAGGTGACGCCCGCCGGCATGTGCACGATCGTTCAAGACCGCACCGGATAGTCTGCGTAATCTGGCTCCTTGTTATTGACTGACACAGGAGCAGAGCATGTCCACTACCGCATCCCCCGCCGTCCCAAGCCGGGATTACAAAGCCATCAATTTCGCCGAAAAACTGTCGCTGTTCAGCGAACAGTGGTCGCAGCGCGTGATTGCGGAAATGAACGACTACCAGTTCAAACTCGCCAAGGTGGAAGGCGACTTCATCTGGCACGATCATGCCGATACCGACGAAGTGTTCATCGTCCTGGAAGGCAAGCTGCGCATCGACTTCCGCGACGGTGCCGTGCATCTCGGCGCGGGTGAAATGTTCGTCATTCCCAAGGGCGTCCAGCACAAGCCCTATGCCGAGACCGAAACCAGGATCCTGCTGGTGGAGCCGCGCGGCGTGGTCAATACCGGCAATGAAGAGAGCGACAGGACGCGGCAGAACGACGTCTGGATTTGAGATTTTCCGGGCAAGAACAAAGCCTGCCCAGCGGCAATGTCGTTCAGTTGAGCTTCAAAATCCCAACTCACGATGACTGTCGTCCTGACGAAAGTCAGGACCCAGCGGCGTATCGACCGTCTTCACGACACTGGATCCCAGCGTTCGCCGGGACGACTGCCTTGGGAAAATAGGCTTGAATGAACGGCATTGCCGCATCAGCGGGCTTTGTTTTGAATGGACGGCGATATCAGACTATGGTCGCAACGACCGGCGTGTGATCCGACGGCTGCTCCCATTTGCGCGGCACCTTGTCGATCACGCATGCGGTGCATTGCGCAGCCAGCGGCGCGGTCAGCAGGATGTGGTCGATGCGCAGGCCCTTGTTGAGGCGGAAGCCCATTTGGCGATAGTCCCACCAGCTGAAGAGTTTTTCCGGTTGCTCGAACATGCGGAAGGCATCGGTGAAGCCCATCGTTTGCAGATGCCGGAAAGCGGCGCGTTCCGGTTCCGATACCAGGTTCTGGCCGACCCATGCCGCCGGATCGTGCACGTCGCGGTCTTCCGGCGCGATGTTGTAGTCGCCCAGCAGGGCCAGCTTGGGATGTTGCAACTGCTCTTGCGCCAGCCATTCGTGCAGCGCAGCCAGCCATTTCAGCTTGTACTGGAATTTTTCCGAATCCGGCGCCTGGCCGTTGGGAATGTAGGCGCAAACATAGCGCACGCCTTCGATGGTCGCGGCGATGATGCGTTGCTGTTCATCCTCGAACAGCGGATTGTTTTTGACGACATCGGTGATCGCGTGACGCGACAGGATGGCGACGCCGTTGTAGGTCTTCTGGCCCGTGTAGACCACCTGATAGCCGGCCGCGTTGATTTCCGCCAGCGGGAACTTGTCGTCGGTCAGCTTGGTTTCTTGCAGGCACAGCACGTCGACGGGGTTGTCGCCCAGCCATTGCAGCACCTGGGGCAGGCGGACTTTGAGGGAGTTGACGTTCCAGGTGGCGATTTTCATGAGCAAGCTAAGCCTTTGTGCGGACGATTCCGGTGTGCGATGCATGCCCGGAAACAATGAGCGGTAAAAATGATGAAGTCGGATATTACCGCATCCGGCGGGAGGACTGTCCGGTAAAGGCGCGACTATTCGTCTTTATGGGTCGGTTCCACAGGCAGCGTTTCGAGCAATGATGCGGAGCGTTGCAGGACGTCTTCTTTCGCGGCGCGATTCTCTGCAACCGATTGCCGAGGCCGGCCGGGATCGTCGAAGTCGTGCGTCGCGCCGGGATATTCAACTACCTTGACCAGGTTTCCCGGGGCGTTCGCGGGCAGGACGCTGAAGCAATTGCGAGGCGAAACTTCTTCATCGTTTTCGGCAAGAAAAACCCAGACTTCGGTATCGCTGCGATAGCGTCGGGTCAGCAGCGATTGCGAACCGCAGCCCGGATACAACACCAGCGCCGCGCGAAAGCGCAAGGGCGCCGCAGACGAACTGCCTTGCGCCTGGCGATACATCACATTGAGCGCCGTGCTGCCGCCGTTGGACCAACCTTGCAACATGATTCTGTCCTTGCGCACGTCATCGCGGCTTGCCAGATAGGCCAGGGCGGCTTCGGCGTCGAGCGGGCGCACGGTCATCTCGTTGACTGCCTGGCGTTCGGGCAGGTCATGCGAATTGCGTCCATAGCCGTGCGCGCGGCCGCGCGGGCCGAAACTGTCGACGTGCAGGGCGAGATAGCCGCGGCTGGCCCAGTATTCCCCCCACATCTTGTGCCGTTGCGAGAGCGTGCCGGCATTGCAGGGCGACGCGACATCACGGCCGACACGTGAACACTTCGCGTTGACGTTGCTGGAATAAGGACCGCCACGGCCATGCAACATGACGATGGCGGGATGCGGCGCGTCGCCGGGCGGCTGGAACAGGTAGCCCGCCAGTTCGGTGCCGTCCCCCGAGGGGAAGTAGACCGTGGCGGGCGGTGCTGCGGCTGCAATCGTCGGCATGCTACAGAAGAGCGCCGCAACCAGCGGTGCAATGGCGGATTGCAAGGCGACGATGGAGTTCATCCGACGTGTACGGCGGATTACTTGAAGTGGTAGTTGATCGCGACCAGCCCCATGTTTTCGGTGCTGTGGTTGATGATCGGGCTGTTGGCGATGCCGTTGCCCAGCCATTTGCGGCGGAAGGTGATGTTGCCGACCCAGTTTTCCGCCAACGGCATTTCAATGGTCAGTCCGAGCATGGGCGTGGTCGACGCGCCGGCATGGTATTCGCGGAAACCGCTGGCGGCGGATTCCGCTGCCGTGACGCCGTAAAAATAGTCGTTATAGGAGGCGCTGCGGCGCTCGATTCCCGCTTGCGGGTAGATATGCGCGCGACCGATGTCGACCTGTGCCGCATAGATGGCTTCCAGCAGCGTGCCGTGCGACTTGTTGACGTCGTAGAAGGCGTTCAGGAAGAAGGCGCCGAAACGCGTTTCCTGCAAAGTGCCGATGCCGATGGGTACGGAGTTGGAGCGGCGGTTCAGTCCACGCTCGGCATCCATGTGGTCGAAATTGACGCGCGCCGCCAGCTCAAGGTAGCCGGCGCCCATCTTCACGGTCTTGAAACCGAAGGTGTCCAGGCGCGCGAAGAAACGCTTGTAGTCGAAGTAGGCGTAAGGCAGCACGGTGGTCTTGTCGCTCTTGCCGAGGATGTTGCGCTCCAGGCGGAACACGCCGGGACCGATGTCGCCGGTCAGGTGATCGGGCAGATCGGCATCGGGAGCGGCTTGCTGTGCGCACGCATGGCCGGCAAACGACAGGAGCAGCGTGCAGAGCAAAGTCTTGTTCATGGTTGCTTTCTTGTTGATGAAACCGGAAAACCCGGTTTCTGTGTTCTGTTATCGAGGCGCAGGGAGCGGCTTCGCTTTATTGTGCTTTGGCTGCCGTGCGCCTTGTTTTTCTCTTGATGACGGTGTTTTCCGGTTTCAGCGGTTTGCCGTCGCAGGTGTGCAATTTTATCTTGGGCACCGGCTTGCCGCTGTCGCGCTCGACCATCGGTGCGCAGGCTTCGCCTTTCTTGAAGAGGTGACCTTCACCCCATTGTCGCAGACCCAGCACCACCGTAAACAATTCCTTGCCTTTGGGCGTGAGGATGTATTCCTGGTAGGCGCTGCCGTCCGAGGCCGGAACGACCGTCATGATGTCGGCCTCGACCAGGTCGCGCAGGCGCGTGGAGAGGATGTTCTTGGCCACGCCCAGGCTTTTCTGGAACTCGCCGAAACGCCGCATGCCGTCGAAGGCGTCGCGGATGATCAGCAGCGCCCAGCGATCGCCGACGACGTCGATGGATCGCGCCACCGGACAGGGATCGCTCTTCAGACTTTTCCGTTTTGCCATTGTTTTGCTGCTTCCTCGTGCATGACTAATGGTTGCATTCTAGAACTCGCTCGCTTACACTTCAACTGGTTTTAATTTGAAACCAATTTGAGGCGTTGCAGACAAAGCGACGGGAGAGGGCGGAATGACCGGAAGCCAGGGAGGCGCAGGCGCTTGTACACCCGACGCAGCAGGGCCGGTTGACGATGCCGGCGTCAGCGTGGCCAACGTTTACTACGCCCAGCCCTTGCTGGACGCCCTGGCGGCGGAGTTCGGCTTTACGCAGGCGGCCGTCGGCGTGGTCATTACGGCGACGCAGGTCGGATCCGCGCTGGCGCTGGTCCTGCTGGTGCCGCTCGGCGACCTGCTGGACCGGCGTCGCCTGACGTTGCTGCAATTGCTGTTGCTGCTGGCGGCGCTGATCGGCGTCGGACTGGCGTCTTCGCCGGCCTGGCTGTTGTGCGGGATGCTGGCGGTGGGCATGCTGGGCACGGCCATGACGCAAGGCCTGATTGCGTATGCAGCGGTGCTGGCTGCGCCGGAGCAGCGCGGACGCGTGGTCGGCACGGCGCAGGCGGGCGTGGTGGTCGGCTTGCTGCTGGCGCGGACCATGGCCGGGCTGGTCGCGGATATCGCCGGCTGGCGCGCGGTGTATTTTGTCTCGGCGACGCTGGCGGCGCTCATGCTGGCGTTGTTGCAGGGGCGCTTGCCGCGGCGCAGGCTCGATCAGGTCGCTGCGGCTGAACGTCTGTCGTATCCGCAGTTGCTCGGCTCGATGGCGCTCCTGTTGTGGCGCGACCGCGTGCTGCAGATACGCGGCGTCATCGCCATGCTCATGTTTGCCGTGTTCAGTATTTTCTGGAGCGCACTGGTATTGCCGCTGCGGGCGTCGCCGTACGGGCTCTCGCATGCAGCCATCGGTGCCTTCGGCCTGATCGGCGTGGTCGGTACGCTGGGGGCGGCGAAAGCCGGCAGGCTGGCGGACGAGGGCAGAGGGCAATGGACCAGCGGTGCGGCGCTGACTTTGCTGCTGCTCGCCTGGCTGCCGCTGGCGATGCTGCCTTACAGCTTGTGGGCGCTGGCGGCGGGTATCGTGGCCCTGGATCTCGCCGCACAGGCGATCCATGTGACGAACCAGAGCATGATCTTCCGCGCCAATACCGGATCGCACAGCCGGCTGGTCGCGTGCTACATGATTTTTTACGCCGTCGGCAGCGGCGCCGGCGCGCTCTTGTCGACCTCGGCGTTCGCCTTGTGGGGATGGGGCGGCGTATGCATGCTGGGCGCGGCTGTCAGCTTGCTGGCGTTGCTGTTCTGGGACTGGAGCGCGCGCTATATGTCACGTTATCTGTCACGTCCGATGCCGCGCTGATCGTCAGATCCGTTCACTGGCCATCAGGATGACGCGACCGATGACGATATCTTTTTTTTCGTCGAATTGCTGGCGCTGATAGTGCTTGCGACTGGTATTGTCCGAAGTCAGGTACCACTTGCCGAAATCCAGCGCCATGCGTTTGATGACTGCTTCGCCCTGGCAATTGACGAGATAGACCAGATTGTCTTTCAGATCGGTGTCGGCGGTATTGACGACCACGACGTCGCCGTCGTCGAGGGCCGGCGTCATGCTGGCGCCGGTCACGCTGACGGCCATCAGCTTGTCGGCGGACAAGCGCCGTTCCATGTACCAGCTCTTGGGAAACGCCCATACGCACAGCGAAGGATCAAGCTCCACGGATTTGAAGCGCGCCGAGCCGGCCGTCAATATCAGGCTGACCTGGCGGATGCGGATCAGGTCGTCAAGCCTGGCGTCCATTCTGGCGTGTTGCTGGTAGGCGCGGCTCGCGCTGCTTTCGCCGACCGCATGCAGATCGAAATACAACTCGCCGAGACCGAGCCTGCTTTCCAGTGCGCGCGCCGCTTTCTCGCCGAAGCCCTGACCGTCCCGGTAAGACGAAGAGAGCAGTTGCGCCAGGCGCGACTCGCTCATGTCGGCGGCGTCGCAAAAGCTTTTGCGGTCGCCGTCGTAGTGATCTTCGATGAGCGCCTGCAGTCGCCGGCGTCGGTGTTCGTGCATGTCCATGTCGGCATTTGAACGCAAATTTAGCATTTGGTAAATTAGCTTTTGCTTGACTTGTCTGTAGCAGATGCTAAATTATCGATATGACATTGATTGAATATCTCAATTCCTTGCCGGCGGAAAAACGCAGCGAACTTGCCGCGCGTTGCGGCACGTCGTTTGATTATCTGCGCCAGATCGGCTACGGCAACCGTCCGTGTTCGCCGCTGATCGCGGTGTGTCTGGAGCGGGAGTCGGGAGGGGCGGTCACGCGCAAGATGCTGTTTCCCGACGACTGGGCCAAACTCTGGCCGGAGCTGCCGGCAAAGGATGACGGCTGAATGCGGGGTGCATTGCAGATTCCATGCACCGGCGAACGCCGATCGCAATCCGGATCGTCTTTCCCTGTCCCTGCTGCTTTTCCACCATTTCGCCACCATGACCTTGTTCTTCATGACCCTGTGCCGTACGCCCGGCGCTTATGCCGCACCGGCGCCGCCGCTGTTGCAACTGTTTCCACGCGATGGGCAGGGCTCCGGCGCGACGATGCTCATGTTGGCGTTGCTGGCGGTGTTTTACTGGCAATGCAGGAACCGGCGCTGGTGGCAACTGGGAAGCGGGCTGACCGTCTTCGTCCTGATGCTGGACTGGCTGATGCGACAGGACAGGGGAAGCATGGGCCAGACTTTTTTCAGCGCGGCGGCTTTGTTCGGGATGGTCTATCTTCCGCTGATTGCGCTATGGGAAGGCAATCGCCGCCTGGCCCGCAAGATCGCGGGCGATGCCGGTTGCGACGCGGCCTTGCGCGTCTCCGAATGGCTGCTTCTGGCCCTGTTGTCGGTGCCGGTGCACCTGCTGCTGTTCATCGTCGTCAATGCGCTGGATGTGCTGGACGCCCAGGCCTTGCGCCACGGCGGCGCCGTAATGAATTGTCTGTTCAGCTTTGCGCAACCGGTCAATCTGCTGGCCTATCGCGATGCGCTGAACATGCTGGTGGCGGCGGTTCCGATGCTGTTGCTGGCTACCATGCTGGTCGCCTGGCTGCGCCGGTGCCGCGGGTATCAACTCACCATGCCGTGGCAATTGTATTTTGCGGCGGTGCCGGGAGTATTGTGCGGCGGCCTGCTGCTGGCGTCGATGTTGATGCGCTAGCGGGATGCCGGCAGAAATAAAAAAGCCGTCATCTTGCGATGACGGCTTTGCAGTTTGCCGCGGAAGGCGCTGCGAGACTTATTGCCGGGCTTAGGCGCGCGCCTTGTGCGCCTTCTTTGCCTGGTTCAGCAGGAAGGTCGTCAGCAGCGGCACCGGACGGCCGCTGGCGCCCTTGGTCGCGCCGCCGCGCCATGCGGTGCCGGCGATGTCCAGATGCGCCCAGGTGTACTTCTTGGTGAAGCGCTCCAGGAAGCACGCCGCAGTGACGCTGCCTGCCGGCTGGCCGCCGATGTTGGCGATGTCGGCGAAGTTGGACTTCAGCTGTTCCTGATAGACGTCCTGGACCGGCATGCGCCATGCGGTGTCGCCGCTGGTCTTGCCGGCTGCCAGCAGATCGTTGGCGAGCTGGTCGTGGGCGTCGTCTTCACGGGTGAACAGGCCGGAGTTGTGGTGGCCCAGCGCGACCACGCAGGCGCCCGTCAGCGTGGCGATGTCGACCACTGCCGCCGGTTTGAAGCGCTCGACGTAGGTCAGCGCATCGCACAGGATCAGACGGCCTTCGGCGTCGGTGTTGAGCACTTCGATGGTCTGGCCGGACATTGACGTCACGATGTCGCCCGGCTTGGTGGCGCGGCCGGACGGCATGTTTTCGCAGGTCGGGATGACGCCGATGACGTTGAGCTTCAGTTGCAGCTCGGCGATGGCGCGGAAGGTGCCCAGCACCGACGCGGCGCCGCACATGTCGTACTTCATCTCGTCCATGGCTGCGCCCGGCTTGAGCGAAATGCCGCCGGTGTCGAAGGTGATGCCCTTGCCGACCAGGACGATCGGCGCTTCCTTGGCCTTGCCGCCCATGTGCTTGAGCACGATGAATTTCGGCGGCTGGTCGCTGCCGTTGGTGACCGACAGGAAGCTGCCCATCTTGAGCGCTTCCAGTTGCTTGCGGTCGAGCACTTCGACGCCCAGCTTGTATTCCTTGGCCAGTTTCTTCGCGGTGGCGGCGAGATAGGTCGGGGTGCAGACATTGCCCGGCAGGTTGGCCAGGTCCTTGCTCAGTTCCATGCCGTTGGCCAGCGCCACCGCTTCGGCCAGACCGGTCTTGGCGGCAGCTGTCGCGGCAGTGGAGACGCCGATGGCGATCTTCTTGACGCCGGTCGGAGCGGGATCTTTCTTGCTCTTCATGGCGTCAGAGCGGTAATTGTTGTCGCGTGCAGCCAGCACCAGCGCGCGGATGGCCCAGGCGGTATCCCTGTCCTTGATTTTGTCCAGCGGCAGCACGACCAGCGCGTCGTTGGCGCCGACGGTCGTCAGCGCGCGCACGGCGGCTTGTGTTGCGGAAGAGAAACTTTTTTCGGCAATCTCTTCGTCGGCGCCCAGGCCGACCAGCAGCACGCGCTCGGCGGCAACGCCGGTCACGCCGCGCAGCAGCAGGGTGGAGCCGGGTTTGCCGGTGATGTCGCCGGATTTGAGCGCGTTGGCGATCGCGCCCATCTTGTCCAATGCCTGCGCCGCCGGCGTCAACTTGCGGTTTTCAAAGACGCCGACCACCAGCGTGCCGGTCTTGACGGCGGTGACGGAGGTTTTTGCGTCCAATGTTTTTATGCTAAAGTCCATCGCTTGTCCTTAGTTTGCCTTGATTGATTTACCTCCGCGATTATAAGCCCCGAATGATTTTTGAGCGCGCTCTTCGACGCGAATTGATGAGCACCGCCGGCGCAGTGTTCACAACGCTATTTACCATCACGCTGACTGTGATGCTGATCAAGATCCTCGGGCAGGCTGCCGGCGGTCAGGTCAGCTCGCAGGACGTGCTTGCGCTGATCGGTTTCCAGGCGCTGAACTACATGCCCGTGATTCTGATCCTGACCGGCTTTATCTCCGTCTTGCTGGTGATTACGCGCAGTTACCAGGATTCCGAAATGGTGGTCTGGTTTGCCTCGGGCCTGAGCCTGACGCGCTGGATCAAGCCGGTGCTGCGCTTCGGCTGGCCGATCATCCTGCTGACCGGCATCCTCAGCTTTGTCGCCACCCCCTGGGCCAATGAACAGAGCTCGCAGTTCCGCGAACGCTTCGAGAAGCGGGAAGACATCGCGCGCGTGTCGCCGGGTAAATTCCAGGAATCGGCAACGGCCAACCGCATCTTCTTCGTCGAGGGTATTTCAGGGGACGCCAACAAGGTGAAGAACGTCTTCGTCAATACTTTCCGCGACGGCAAAAACAGCGTGGTGGTCGCCAAGGAAGGCGAGATGGAAGTCGACAAGGACGGCGAAAAGTTCGTCGTCATGAGCAGGGGGCGCCGCTATGACGGCACGCCCAGCCAGCCCGATTTCCAGATGGTCGAATTCGAACGCTACGGCCTGCTGGTGGCCAATCAGTCGCAGGCCGCCGCCGGCGACAAATCGGCGCGCGCCTTGCCGACCTGGGAATTGATCGCCAAGGACAATCCCTTCAATCGCGGCGAGTTGCTGTGGCGCGTCGCATTGCCGCTGATGTCGCTCACGCTGATGATGCTGGCGATCCCCTTGTCGTTCGTCAATCCGCGCGCCGGGCGCTCGATCGGGTTGCTGGTGGCGTTGCTGCTGTTCGTCCTGTACAGCAATACGGTGAGCGTGTTCCAGGCGTCGGTGACGCAAAACCGCATGTCGCTCATGCTGGCATGGTGGCCGGTGCATCTGGTGGTGGCGCTGCTGGTTGTCGGCATGTTCTTTCTGCGGCTTACGGTCAATAGCCGCTATCACCCCGCAGTCATGTGGTCTCGCGTACGACGTGCGCTTTTCTTGAAACGGCCGGCCTGATGCGAGTATTGCAACGCTATATCACCTCCGAGATAGTACGCTCGGTGACGTTTGCGCTGGCGGCTTTCCTGGCGCTGTTCGCGTTTTTTGAACTGATGGGGCAACTGGAATCGGTCGGCCGCAACGGTTACCAGTTGCAAAACGCCTTGCTGTACGTGGCCATGGGTTTGCCCGGCAACGTCTATGAACTGATGCCGATCGCGGTGCTGATCGGCACCATTTATGCACTGGCGCAATTCGCGGCGACGTCCGAGTTCACCATCATGCGCGTGTCCAGCATGTCGACGCGCATGACCGCCGTGGCCTTGGCCAAGATCGGCATCGGTTTTGTGATCGTCACCATTTTGTTCGGCGAGCTGGTGGCGCCCAAGGCGACCGAGCTGGGCGAGAAGTTCAAGCTGCAGGCGCAGGGCGCGTCGCTGTCTCAGTTCCGTTCCGGCCTGTGGGCCAAGGACGTCGTCAAGAGCAACGGACTGGAAGGCGAGGTCATCGGCACGCGCTTCCTGAACATCCAGCGCATCCTCAGCGACGGTCGCCTCGACGGCGTCAAGATTTACGAGCTCGACAAGGATTTCCACATGTCCGACATGATCGTCGCCGCGCATGGCGATTATCAGGGCGACCATGTGTGGAAGTTGACGGACGTCGAGCAGACGACCTTCATCGCCAACAACAAGAGCAGTGAAATCACGGCGCCGATCTCGACCATCAAGCTCAAGACGCGCAGTTTCGTCTCGGAAGTGACGCCGGAAATCCTGTCGGTCCTGTTCGCCGATCCGGACCGCATGTCAGCCTACGATCTGCGCGCCTACACCAAGCATCTGGAGGCCAACAACCAGCGCACCGAGCGTTACGAGATCGCCTTCTGGAAGAAGATCGTCTATCCGCTCTCCATCTTCGTGATGATGGCGCTGGCCTTGCCGTTCGCCTATCTGCATTTCCGCGCCGGCGGCGTCAGCCTGAAGATATTTACGGGTATCATGATCGGCGTGAGCTTCCAGCTGATCAACAATCTGTTCTCGCACCTGGGTTTGCTCAACACCTGGCCGGCGTTCGTCACGGCGGCCTTACCGAGCACCCTGTTCATGCTGATGGCGATCGTCGCCTTGCGCTGGGTCGAGCGACGCTAGTGTACTGTCCCGTAAATTCGCAGCATAAAAGATGTTGAAAATCGGGGCGAATACGGCGTCAAAAATACTCGCAAGGCCCCGGCCTTGCTGCGCTTTTTTCCTTGTCTCGCCCTGATTTCAGCACTTTTATCATGCTGCGAATTTACGGGACAGTACACTAGGTCATCACACGTTCTCATGAAAAAATCACTCATCCTGTTTGCACACGGCGCCCGCGATCCCGGTTGGGCGGAACCGTTTCGCCGCTTGCGCGCGCTGACGCAGGCGAGCCTGCCGGACGTGACGGTGGAACTGGCGTTCCTGGAGTTGATGACGCCGGATTTGCCGCAGCTGGCGGCGCAGCAGATCGCCGACGGCGCGCAGCAGGTGACGATCGTCCCGGTGTTTCTGGGGCAGGGAGGACATGTCCGGCGCGACTTGCCGGCGCTGATGGCGCAGTTGCAGCAGGCGCATCCGGATATTCAATTTCAGATCGCGGAAGCGGCCGGCGAAGATGCCGGCGTGTTGCAGGCTTTGGCGAACTACTGCATTGCCAAGGTCAATCCCACAGCCTGATTCAGAACAGGCGCGAACCGTCCGGCACAGCCTGATCGGGCGCGAACAGCACCACTTCTCCCTGTGCATCGGGGAATCCCAGCGTCAACACTTCCGACATGAACTTGCCGATCTGTCGCGGCGGAAAGTTGACCACGGCCGCCACTTGCCTGCCCGCCAGTTGATCAAGCCGATAGTGCGTCGTGATCTGCGCGCTGCTTTGCTTGATGCCGATGATCGGACCGAAGTCGATCCTCAGCTTGCAGGCCGGTTTGCGGGCTTCAGGAAAGGCTTCGGCGGAGACGATCGTGCCGATGCGGATATCCACCTTGAGGAAGTCGTCGAAGGTAATCGGCGCTGCGGCCGGGGCGCTGGAGTCGTGTAGCAGGTGCATGGGATGTATTCAGAATTCAGCTGCGGTTCGCCAGCGCTTCGCCGATCATGACGAGCACCGGGCCGCTGCACTGGGTCAGGCCTTGTTCGAGCGTGCCGAGTTCCAGATCGAGAACGCGCTCGTTGTCGCGGCTGCAATTTTCCACCACCACCACCGGCGTCGTCCGGGCATAGCCGAGCGACAGCAAACGCTGGGCCGTGGCCGTTGCTTCGCGGCCGCCCATGTACTGCACCAGGGTGTCGCCGTTGGGCATGATGAACTCGCTCGGTTCGTCGGGCGCCGTGCTGGAGGTGAACAGCGACACGCTGCGCGCGATACCGCGCTTGGTCAGCGGGCGCTGCGCCGCCGATGCGGCCGCCAGCGCGGCGGTGATGCCGGGGACGATTTCGTAAGGGATGTTCTGACTGTCTAGCGCGCGCAATTCTTCATCGGCGCGGCCGAACAGCATCGGGTCGCCGCCTTTCAGGCGCACCACCAGACGGTACTGGCATGCACATTCGATCAGGCGTTCGTTGATGACTTGCTGGGCGGTGGAGCGTTGGCCGCTGCGTTTGCCGACGGAAATCTTGACGGCTTGCGGGCACAATTCCAGCATCTCTTCGGTGACCAGCGCATCGTGCAAGACGACATCCGCCTGGGCGAGCAGACGCGCCCCGCGTACGGTGATCAGGTCGGCCGCGCCGGGACCGGCGCCGATCAGGTAGACCTTGCCGGTGGTGGACGCAACTGCGTTGTCGGAATCAGGAGGCGTTGGCGAATTGGCTGGGGCTGAGCTCATGCTGAAAATGATAAAGATCGCAGCCCGGCACATACCGGCTGCTGCGCGTTTCAGCCTGCCTGAGCAGGTGAAACGCACAGCAGCGATTATCAGGCATCCAGGCGGATCATGCCAGCGGCAACGGTCTGATGCGTGACTTCATCGATCAGGATGAAGGCGCCGGTGGCGCGGATGGCGTCGTAGCTGTCGGCAGCGATGGCTTGCTGCACGTTGATCGATACGCGGGCGATATCGTTCAATTTCAGCGACTCGGCCGGATGACGCTCCTGCGTATTGATGTCGAGCAAGGTATCGACCTTGGTCACGCGCGCCGCCACTTGCTTGGTGGTGTGCTTGAGCCAGTACTTGCGGCGCGGGTCGAGCGCGTCTTCCGACAGCCAGCACAGATCGGCGTTGACGGTCTTGAGCAGCGTCGGCGCGCTTTCCGACGAAGCCAGCATGTCGCCGCGCGAAATGTCCAGGTACTCGTCCAGCAGGATCGTCACCGACTGGCCGGCCGATGCCGATTGCAGCGAACCGTCCAGCGTCAGGATGTCCCTGACGGTTGCGGTCTGGCCGCTCGGTTGCACCAGCAGCTTGTCGCCCTTGCTGACTTTACCAGCTTCGATACGGCCCATGTAACCGCGGAAGTCGTTGGCTTCGTGGCCGTTGTGGCGCGCCACCAGCTGCACCGGGAAGCGGAACGGCTCTTCGTGTGCGTCTTCGTACACCGACAGCGACTCCAGCAGCTCGATCAGCGTCGGGCCTTTGTACCACGGCAACTTGTCGCCGGCGGTCACGACGTTGTCGCCGGCCAGTGCCGACAAGGGGATGGGACGCACGTCCCTGAGGCCCAACTGCGCCGCGAATTCCTGATAGGCGCCGACGATGCGGTCGTAGACGGTCTGGTCGTAGTTCACCAGATCCATCTTGTTGACCGCGACCACGACGTGCTGGATTTGCAGCAGGTGGGCGATGGTCGAGTGGCGCTTGGTTTGCGTGAGCAATTCGACGCTGCCATCGTCGCCCAGCTTGACCTTGGACACGTCGATCAAGATGATCACCGCGTCCGCAGTCGAGGCGCCGGTGACCATGTTGCGCGTATATTGCTCGTGGCCGGGCGTGTCGGCGATGATGAACTTGCGCTTCGGCGTGGCGAAATAGCGATAAGCGACATCGATGGTGATGCCTTGCTCGCGCTCGGCTTCCAGGCCGTCGGTCAGCAGCGACAGGTCGATGGTGTCGCCCACGGTGCGCTTGTGCTTGGCGCGCGAAATGGCGTCGAGCTGGTCGGCGAAGATACCCTTGCTGTCGAACAGCAGGCGGCCGATCAGCGTGCTCTTGCCGTCATCCACCGAACCGGCGGTGATGAAGCGCAGCAGGCCGCGTTCGTGCGCGTTGGCGTCGGAATTGGTATTCAAGTCTTTTTCGGCAACAGCGGCATTCATCAGAAATATCCTTCTTTTTTACGTTTTTCCATCGACGCTTCGGAGGTCTGGTCGTCCATGCGCGTCGCGCCGCGTTCGGTGATCTGGGTGACGGCGGTTTCGGCGATGATGGCTTCCACCGAAGCCGCGTCGGATGCCACCGGGCAGGTGCAGGAAATGTCGCCCACGGTGCGGAAGCGTACGATGCGGTTCTCGACGGTTTCGCCGTCCTTGGCCGGCGTCAGATCGGTCAGCGGCACCAGCAGGCCGTTGCGCGGGATCACCTGGCGCTCATGCGCAAAGTAGATCGGCGGCAGCGCCAGTTTTTCGCGGGCGATGTATTGCCAGACGTCGAGCTCGGTCCAGTTGGAGATCGGGAACACGCGCATGTTTTCGCCCGGATGGACGCGGGTGTTGTACAGATCCCAGAGTTCCGGACGTTGCGCTTTCGGATTCCATTGGCCGAACTCGTCGCGGAAGGAAAAGATGCGTTCCTTGGCGCGGGCCTTTTCTTCGTCGCGGCGTGCGCCGCCGATACAGGCGTCGAACTTGAATTCTTCAATCGTTTCCAGCAGCGTCACGGCTTGCGCGGCATTGCGCGAATCGGTCAGCGGATTGCGCAGGCGCACGGTGCCGCGCTTGATCGAATCTTCCACCGAGCGCACCACCAGTCTTTCGCCCAGTTCGGCGGCGCGCTGGTCGCGGAAGGCGATCACTTCCGGGAAGTTGTGGCCGGTGTCGATGTGCACCAGCGGGAATGGAAACTTGCCGGGGCGGAAAGCCTTCTCGGCGATGCGCAGCAGCACCACGGAATCCTTGCCGCCGGAAAACAGCAGGGCAGGGTTGCTGCACTCGGCTGCGACTTCGCGCATGATGTGGATGGCTTCCGATTCCAGCCAGTCCAGATGGCGGTTGCTGGCGTTGTCCAGGAAAAGTTGTTCAACTGCTGTGTTCATACGATGACCTTTGGTTCAAGTCGAATTTCAAATCGAATGCTGCGATGGCGGCGGCGCCGCACATCGGGATGGTGTTGTCGGTGGCAGGCCGGTAAGCGAAATCAGGCGGGAGCGGTCTGCGACTTGATGCGGATCAGCTTGCCGTCCACCACGTGCAGGCCGCATTCCTTGGAGTCGGGGTTTTCCCACCACCAGCGGCCGGCGCGCACGTCTTCGCCCGGCTGGATGGCGCGGGTACAGGGCTCGCAGCCGATCGACGGATAACCCTGATCGTGCAACGGGTTGTACGGCACCTTGTTGTCGCGGATGTACTGCCAGACGTCTTCTTCCGACCAGTCGGCCAGCGGATTGAACTTGGCCATGCCGTGCGCCGGATCGTCTTCCTGCACATCGAGCGCGGCGCGCGTGACCGACTGCGCGCGGCGTTGTCCGGTGATCCAGGATTTGTTGCCGGCCAGCGCGCGGTTGAGCGGCTCGATCTTGCGAATGCGGCAGCATTCCTTGCGCATCTCGACGCTGTCGTAGAAAGCGTTGAGGCCGTTCCGGCTGACATATTGTTCGACGGCCGCGGGTTCCGGACGATACGGCGTGACGTCGTAGTCGTAGGTTTCCTTGATGCGGTCGAGCATGCCCAGCGTCTCTTTGTGCAGGCGGCCGGTTTCCAGCGTGAAGATGGCTATCTTGTCCTGCAGCTTGCCGCGCAGGATCATGTCGGTCAGCACCATGTCCTCCGCCGCCATGCTGGAGGCGAACACGGCCGGCGTGTATTCGGCGGCGATCTTTTCCAGCGTGACGCGGGTGGCGGCAATGAGGTCTTGCAAAGCTTGTTCGGACATGGCGTTACTCTCTTCCCTTGATTCAGCAATCAATCGCGGGTGACAACCGTCTCGCGTTTGGCGCGACGGAACAGCGGGTTCTTCTCGTCCCACGAGGACTGATACTTTTCCGAAAAATCGGTCAGGCCCTTCAAGGCATCGTGGATGTTCTTGTCGGCGCGCACGGCGAAGGCGTTGAAGCCGACGCGCTGCATGTAGAACAACTGGTCGCGCAGCACGTCGCCGACGGCACGCAGTTCGCCGGTGTAGCCAAGGCGGGCGCGCAGGTTGTAGGCGATGGAGTAACCGCGGCCGTCGGCGAACTTGGGGAAGTCCACGGCGATGACCTGGAACGGCGCCGGGTCATTTTTCAACTCGTCCTTCAGTTCTTCCGGACGCTCGTCGCTGGCGAACCAGACGCCGAGTTCCTTGCGGCCTTGCAATGCGGCCCGTTGCGCCTGCCATACCTTCAGCGGCACGATGATCTTGCCTGCGGGGACGGCCACGCCTTCCGGCGTTTCGCCTTCGGCCAGGCGCAGCACGGTCCAGTCGTCGCCGACGACGACTTTGTCTTTGATGATGAGAGCGGTATTAGACACAGGCGTCTTCTCCGGTAACTTGATCGGTTTTGATCGGACTTGCATAGACGAAGTCCTTGAACGGCGTGATGCCGATGCGGCGCACGGTGTCGATGAAGCGTTCGTCTTCGATGCGTTGTTTGACATAGACCTGCAGCAGGCGGTCGATCACGGTCGGCATCTGGTGCGCCGAGAACGACGGGCCGATGATCTTGCCGATGCTCGAGGTATTGCCCTGCGCGCCGCCCAGCGACACCTGGTACCACTCGGCGCCGTCCTTGTCGACGCCCAGGATGCCGATGTTGCCGACATGATGGTGGCCGCAGGCATTGATGCAGCCCGAAATGTTCAGTTCGATGTCGCCGATGTCATGCTGGAAGTCGATGTTGTCGAAACGCTCGGCAATCGCTTGCGCAATCGGGATCGACTTGGCGTTGGCAAGCGAGCAGAAATCGCCTCCCGGGCAGCAGATGATGTCGGTCAAGAGGCCGATGTTCGGCGTGGCCAGACCGTGCGCCTTGGCTTCTTTCCACAGCGCGTACAGTTCGCTTTGCTTGACGTCGGCCAGCACCAGGTTCTGTTCGTGCGTGACGCGCAACTCCGAGAAGCTGTAGCGGTCGGCCAGGTCGGCCACGAAGTCCAGCTGGTCGGCGGTGATGTCGCCCGGCGGCACGCCGGTTTTCTTCAGCGACAGGATCGCGGCGGCGTAGCCGGGGACCTTGTGTTGCTTGACGTTGCGCTTGATCCAGTTGGCGAAACCCTTGTCTTCGGCCTTCAGGCGCTCGTATTCGGCGTCGGTCGCCGGCAGCGTTTCGTAGGCAGGTTCGGTGAAGTAATTCGCCACGCGTTGCAGTTCTTCTTCGGTCAGGGTCGAAGGACCGTCCTTGATGTGTTGCCACTCTTCTTCGACCTGGCGGGCGAATTCTTCAGGGCCGATGGCCTTGACCAGAATCTTGATGCGGGCCTTGTAGATGTTGTCGCGGCGACCGTACTGGTTGTACACGCGCAGGATCGCTTCCAGGTAGGACATCGCGTGCTTCCATGGCAGGAAGTCGCGGATCTGGCTGCCGAGGATGGGCGTACGGCCCATGCCGCCGCCGACCAGCACGCGGAAACCGACTTCGCCGGCGTCATTCTTGATCACGTGCAAACCGATGTCATGCACGGCAGTCGCGGCGCGGTCTTGTTCGGAACCGCTGATGGCGATCTTGAACTTGCGCGGCAGGTAAGCGAACTCCGGGTGGAAGGTGCTCCACTCGCGGATCAGTTCGGCGTAAGGACGAGGATCGACGATTTCGTCGGCGGCGACGCCGGCCAGTTCGTCAGAAGTGGTGTTGCGGATGCAGTTGCCGGAGGTCTGGATGGCGTGCATTTCGACCGTGGCGAGTTCGGCCAGGATGTCCGGCGACTCTTCCAGCTTGATCCAGTTGAACTGGATGTTCTGACGGGTGGTGAAGTGACCGTAGCCGCGGTCGTATTTGCGCGCGATATGGGCAAACATGCGGACCTGGCGCGATGCCAGCAGACCGTATGGCACCGCGATGCGCAGCATGTAGGCGTGGCGCTGCAGGTACAGACCGTTTTGCAGACGCAGGATGCGGAATTCGTCTTCGATCAGTTCATCGGAGAGGCGGCGGCGCACTTGGTCGCGATACTGTGCAACTCGCTCTTTGACGATCAGGTGATCGTATTGGTCATAGCGGTACATCTTGTGGTCCCTGTTAACGTCTTGTCGGAATCTTGCAGTCGAGACTCCGTGTGATTAAAAAACTCAAATCAGCCTACCAAATCAACTTCAAGGCAACGCTCGTCAGCGTAACTGCCAGCAGGCCGCGCAAAAACTTCTCCGGCACCGCCCGCGCAGCGAGCGAACCGATGGTGATGCCCGGCACGGAACCCAGCAACAAGGCGCCCAGCAGGCTCCAGTCGATCGAGCCCAGCCACCAGTGGCCGAATGCGGCGATGGCGGTCAAAGGTACCGCATAAGCGATATCGGTGCCGGCGATCTCGGCGGGCGACAAACGCGGGTAGAGCAGCACCAGCAAGGTAGCGCCGACGGCACCCGCGCCGATCGACGAAATCGTCACGAGGATGCCAAGCACTGCGCCTGCGGCGATGGTGGCGTTGGCCAGTTGCCGGCCTTGCAAATGGCGTTCCGGATGGGCATTCAGCCATGCCTGAAGTTTACTCTTAAACAGCAAGGCGATCACGGTCAGGAAAACCGACACCGCGATGGAATAGCGGATGACCTGGCTGATGCCGTCGCTGACGGCACCGAAATGCTTGAGCAGCAAGGTGGCGACAACGGCCGCGGGCAGCGCGCCGTAGGACAGGCGGCGCACGATGTCCCAGCGCACGGTGCCCTTGAAACGATGCGCAAACGTCCCGGCCGTCTTCGTCGCCGAAGCGAAAGCCAGGTCCGTGCCGACCGCCACGCTGGGGTGGATGCCGAACAGCAGCGTCAGTAAGGGGGTCATCAGCGAGCCGCCGCCGACCCCGGTCAATCCGACCAGCAATCCCACGGCAAATCCGCTGACTACATAAGAAACAGTCATAACACCTCGTCTATAACAGGTCGAATCGTAATAAACTTAGGCCCTAAACCAAACTACTTACTATTTATTTGCTTATATGCACATTCGGCATATGCAAATACAGTCGCTGAAAACCTGTTGAAGTCTTACTGCGAGGCCATGATCCGGCGTCGTCCGGTGCTGGAAATCCTCATGTACGGAAGTACACTCCGGTTTCTCCGCTCCGGGCGCCACCAGCCGATGGCCTCTCGCTACAGACTTGAACAGGTTTTGAACGTACAGGAACATACAGAAGGACAGGTCATGAATCTGCATCAATTCCGCTTCGTCAGGGAGGCGGTGAGGCAAAACTACAACCTCACCGAAGCCGCCAAGGCGCTGTACACCTCGCAGCCGGGTGTCTCCAAGGCAATCATTGAGCTGGAAGAAGAACTCGGCGTCGACATCTTCACGCGTCACGGCAAGCGCATCCGCGGCCTGACCGAACCGGGGCGCGCGGTGTTGCGCTCGGTTGAGCTGATCATGCAGGAAGTCGACGGCCTGAAGCGCATCGGCAAGGAATTCGCCGCCCACGACAGCGGCAGCTTCACCATCGCCACCACGCACACCCAGGCGCGCTATTCGCTGCCGAAGGTGGTGCAGGCCTTCACGCAGAAGTATCCCAAGGTCAGGTTGTCGTTGCTGCAAGGCAATCCCAAGCAGATTACCGAGATGGTGCGCAACGACCAGGCCGACATCGCCATCGCCACCGAAGCGCTGGCCTCGGGCGAGGGACTTGTCTCTTTGCCATGTTATCAATGGGAGCATGTGGTGGTGGTGCCGCCTGAGCATCCTTTGCTCAAGTCCAAGAACCTGTCGCTGGAAGAAATTGCCGGCTACCCGTTGATCACTTACGACGCCGCCTTCAGCGGCCGCAGCAAGATCGATCACGCCTTCAGCCTGCGCGACCTGAAACCGGACATCGTGCTCGAAGCCATCGACGCCGACGTCATCAAGACCTATGTGGAGCTCGGCATGGGCGTGGGCATCATCGCCGGCATGGCCTTCGATGGCGACCGCGACCGCGGACTGCGTTCGATTCCCGCCGGTCACCTGTTCGGCACCAATGTGTCGCGCGTGGCCTTGAAGCAGGGTGCCTACCTGCGCAGCTACGTCTACACCTTCATCGAATTGCTCGCCCCGACCCTGAATCGCAAGTTGATTGCGCAGGTCATGGAAGGCGAGAAGGACATGTACGAACTTTGACGAATTTTGACTGTGTCGGCCAGCAGCAACGCGGGCCGAAGATCTGGAACTGATGCAATGATGCGAATGCTTGCCGGCCTGCATGGCCACACCTTGCGCCGTCTGCGCCGACTCTGGCTGCAATACGGGATACTCTGGACGGGCGCGGTGATGGTCGGTCTGGTGGCGGTAATGTATGCCTGGCTGATCGATTTCGGCTTCGCGATGTTCCGCACGATGCAGCGCGGCCACGAATGGTTGCCGCTGATCCTGACGCCGGCCATGAGCGTTTTGTGCGTGTGGCTGACGCGGCGTTTCTTTCAGGGCGCGGAGGGCAGCGGCATTCCGCAGGTCATCGCTTCGCTCGGCGAAGAGGGCGAGTTGCACGCCAAGCGGGCGCCCAAGCTGCTGTCGCTGAAAATCCTTGCCGGCAAGATCGGCGTGTCCTTCCTCGGCATTCTCGGCGGCTTCACCATCGGCCGCGAAGGACCGACGGTACAGGTGGGGGCGGCATTGATGTTCAACATGCGGCGCTTCTATCCGCGCCCCAGCGCCTTGCTGGAAAAGCGCCTGATCCTGGCCGGCGCCGCCGCCGGCCTGTCGGCCGCCTTCAATACGCCGTTGGCCGGCATCGTCTTTGCGATCGAAGAGCTGTCGCGCAACTTCGAGCAGCGCGCCAGCGGCATCGTCATCACCACCATCATTTTTGCCGGCGTCGTCGCCCTCGGGCTGAACGGCAACTACACCTATTTCGGCACGATCAACGCCGGCAATGACAGTGCGCGCGAGCTGATCGTCGCGGTGGTAGTCAGCGGCGTGCTGATGGGCGTGGCCGGCGGCGTCTTTTGCTGGTTGCTGCTCAATACGCACAGGTGGATTCCCGCGCCGCTGCGCACCTTGCGCGCGGAGCGTCCGGTCATGTTCGGCGCATTGTGCGGGCTGATCGTGGCGATCGTCGGCGTGTGCGCCGGCGGCGTGACCTTCGGTAGCGGCTATGCCGAAGCCAAGGGCTTGCTGACCGACCAGACGCAATTGTCGGCGTGGTATCCGCTGGCCAAGATGGCGTCGATGGTGGGCTCTTACCTGCCGGGTATTCCAGGCGGCATTTTTGCGCCGTCGCTGTCGATCGGCGCCGGCTTCGGCAACTTGCTGCACATGGTGTTCGAGCACACTTCGCTGTCGATGCTCATTGCGCTGGCGATGGTGGGGTACCTGGCGGCGGTGACGCAATCGCCGATCACCGCCTTCGTGATCGTGATGGAAATGATCAACGGCCATGCCCTGGTGATCTCATTGATGGCGACAGCCTTGCTGGCCAGCCGCGTGTCGCGCTTCTTCGCGCCGCCGCTGTATGAGGCGCTGTCGGCGCGTTATGCGCCGCCGCATCATTGAATTTCCGACGCTGCCGAGCACCTGTCGGTAAAAAAGCCGAGGCCGCGAACGGCCCCGGCTTTTTCAGTTTGTTTCACGGCTTCCTGCTCAGACTTGTGCGACCGCCTTGACGGAGGAGCGGCAGCCTTCCAGCAGGAAGGACAGGCCGACCACCAGCACCAGTTCGCCCTCCGCAGAGCGCGCGGTACCGGTGATGCCGTTGGTCTGGATCGCGGTCAGCGGCTTGATCACCAGGTCGGCGGTGCCTTCCACCGCTTCGACGCCGAGGATGTACGGATGCGGCACGGCCATGACGATGCCGACGCGTTCGCTGCCCGGTTCATAGCCGAGCACGCCGGCCAGCGAATGCACCGGCAACGGACGACCCTGATCGCGCAACACCGGCGCGCCGCCGACTTCGTCGAAGTCGGCCGGCAATTCCACCACGCGTTCCACGACTGCCATCGGCAAGGCCAACGCCGCACCGGCGGTGCGCACCAGCATGGTCGGGATGATCGACAATTCGATCGGCAAACGGATCGAGAAGCGGGTGCCGACGCCCAGCGTCGAATCGATGCGGATCGTGCCGCGGTGTTTTTCCACCGCAGTCTTCACTACGTCCATGCCGACGCCGCGGCCGGATACGCTCGACGCCACTTCCTTGGTCGAGAAGCCCGGCAGGAACACCAGTTGCAGTGCTTCGTCGTGGCTTTGCGCTTCGTGCTCGCCGATCAGTCCCTTGCCGATCGCCTTCTTGCGCAGGAAATCGGGATCCATGCCCTTGCCGTCGTCGAAGATTTCAATCATGACGCTGCTGGCTTCCTGCCATGCCTTGAGCGAAATGGTTGCCTTGTTCGGCTTGCCGGCAGCGGCGCGATCGGTTTCGATGCCGTGGTCGAGCGAGTTGCGCAGCATGTGGACCAGCGGATCGTAGAGGCTGTCCACGACGACGCGGTCGACTTCGGTTTCGGCGCCGGAGATCGCCAGGTCGACGTCCTTGCCCAGGTCCTTGGCCAGTTCGCGCACCAGTCGCGGGAACTTCTGGAACAGGCGGCCGACCGGTTGCATGCGCGTCGACAACGTGGCGCGTTGCAGTTCGCTGGAGTAGCGCGAAGCGCGGCCCAGGGTTTCGGCCAGCGTCGACATCAGCGAAGCGGCGGTGCCTTCGAACTTGAACTGTTGCAGTTTTTCCAGCAGCACGGCCGCCTGGTTGGCGGCTTGCACCGATTCGCCTGCCACTTCCAGCAGTGCGTCGAGCTTGCCGGCATCGATACGGATGCTTTCTTCCTTGCCGCCGCCGGGTTGGTTGTCGGTAGCGCGGCGGGCCGGTGTTGCTGCGGGCGCGGCAGGTTTCGGCGTGGCTGACGGCAGCGATTTGGGATGGCTGGAGGCAGCCGGGCTTTCTTCAGGCGCTGCGTCAGCTTCAACAGGCGCATCGGCGACGGCGGATGCACTTGCCGGCACATCGCCGGCGCCGCCGGAAACTGCCTGATAGAGCGCATTCCAGTCGAGCGAACCATCTGCGCCGAGAACGCTGGCGCCGCCGTTGGCCGACGGCGTGGAGACGGCGGAAGGAGCCGCAGCCACTGCCGGAGCAGCAGCAACCGGTGCCGCGGCAGGTGCTGCAGGTGCAGCAGCAGGCGCCGCCGCATTGCCTTCAATGGCTTGCGTCAGAATGTCTTCCAGATCTTGCGGCATCGAAGCCAGGCTGGCAGGATCGGCACCGTTGGACAGCTCATTGAGCTGATCGGCGACAAAACCGCTGGCCTGCAACGCCGCTTCGATCGCCAGCGGCGTGACCGATGCTTTGCCGGTACGCAGGGCGTCGAACAGGTTTTCCGTCAAGTGACAGGCCGATACCATGGCCGGCAGATTGACGAAGCCCGCACCGCCCTTGATGGTATGGAAGGCACGGAAAACCGCGTTGAGAATTTCCAGGTCGTCAGGATGCCGTTCAAGAGTCAGCAGATGCTCTTCAACGTTAGTCGCGAGGTCCAAGGCCTCAACGACAAAATCCTTGAGCATTTCGTCATCCATTAGAACCCCAGGTTAGCGAGTAAGTCATCCACATCATTCTGCACCATGGCCGAGCCTGGCGAGGAAGGGCCGTTCAGCAACTCCACCGGCTTTTCAATCGCCGCCTTGACTTCCGGCGGCGCGTTGTCGCGCAACAGCTGCGCCAGTTCGCGTTCCGCCACGGCGGTGATGCTGACGATCTTCTTGATCAGCTGGCCTGTGATGTCCTGGAAGTCCTGCGCCATCATGATTTCCAGCATGCGGGCCTTTTCGACCTCGGTGGCTTCGATCACGGCGGTGGAGAATTTCTTGGAATCGTTTGCCAGGTTCTTGAATTCGTCGATGGTCATCTGGCCTGCAAACAGGCGCGCCCAGCGATCGTCGATGTCCTTGGCCTTGCTGGCCAGCGCGTCCTGGGCCGGCATGCCGGCGTCGATCGAATTGAGCACCTTGTTGGCGGCTTGTTCGGTCAGCGTCGCGACGTGCTCCAGGCGGCCCTGAGCGTCGCCGATCTGCGACGCGACATCCGACAGCGAGCGGTCGTAGCCGAGTTCGCGCATGGAGTCGTGCAGCAGGCGGACGATGCCGCCCAGACGTTCGTACATGGGTTTGTCGGACTGATCTTCCACCGATGCAGCCGGGCTCGCGGACGGTACGGGTGCTGCCGCCGCAGTTGCTGCGGGCAGCGTTTGCGCCGAAATCTCGTCGAATAGTGCCTCTAAATCAACATCGTCACTCATGATCTTCTTTTCTCCATACGAATTTGATGCGTTATTTGCTTCTGCCGCAGATGCAGACAATCTGTCACAACTGAATTACATGGGGGTTCGACGAGATGGTTCGGTGATAGAAGCTCCTGTTCAGACGGATGGCTCAGGCAATTCATGTCGTCAATGCATATCGGCCGGGAAAAACAAACCTGTAGACAACCCGGACGCTGCATTCGCTTGCTGTATTGGATGTCTTCTGTTGCTGAATTTCCCATGTCACGCCTCGGTCAAGGCGGACTTCCGCTATTTGTTGAACGGATTATAAGTCCCTGTCAAGCTGCTCCATCGGCTAAAAAGCGATGAAAATTCCCCATTTCAATGACGTTATGAGCAATGACGTTGATTTGCGGACAATCTTACTGCAAGGGCGCTTCGTTTGTCATCACGGATTGCCGGGCGTGGCGTTGCCGCATGCAGTTGCGCCGTTTTGGTGCTCGCCGGCGCATTTGCATCGGCGGTTAAACGGGAAGCAAGCGCTGTTTCCTTCGGTCAGGACTGATGGCAGACTGTCATTACTCGCTGCCATGTTTACCCCAGGATTGTTGTTTTTTCGGCCATTTTTTGCCGGCTTGCAGCTCGGAGACCAAGCGGACGCCGGCGGCATCTGTCCGGATAGCTGTCGTGCAGTAAAATTCACCGCCCGTTACAACTTCCGACGTTGACTTCCAAGGACTTCATGCGCCGAGCAATCCTGCTGCTTTCCTTCCTGGCGCTGCTCGCCGGGCTGGCGCTCGTCCTGTCCGGCCTGTGCGGCAGCACCGGTTGCCTGAGTCTGAACGGCGATCCGGACAACATCGCGATGCTGCTGCAACTGCGCGTGCCGCGCGCGCTGACGGCGTTCACGGTGGGCGCCTTGCTGGCGATGGCGGGGGCGCTGATGCAGGTCCTGTTGCGCAATCCCCTGGCGGAACCCTATGTGCTCGGCGTCTCGGGCGGCTCGGCCGCGGGGGCCTTGCTGGCGATGCTGCTGGCCGCTTCCATCAGCGTGCCGCGCCAGAATATTGCCGCTGTCGGCGCGGCGCTTGGCGCGAGTCTCGCGGTCATGCTGCTGTTCGGCCTGGTCGGCAAATCCTTGCGCCGCCTTCCTTTGTCGGCGATGGCCGCCGGTCATCGTTTGCTGTTGACCGGCGTGATGCTCGCCGCCGGGTTCGGCGCCGTGATTACGCTGGTGCTGACGCTGGCGGCGGATGCGCAATTGCGCGGCATGGTGTTCTGGCTCATGGGCGATCTGGAAGACAGCCGCTTCCTGCCGATAGCCGCGCTGATTGCGCTGCTGGTCTTGTTGTGGTCGATGTGGAATGCGCCGCGTCTGAACCTGCTGGCGCGCGGCGAGAGCTTCGCGCAACTGCTGGGCGTACCGGTAGTGCGCCTGCGCGTGGCGACCTTGTGCGCGGCGTCGCTGGCGACGGCTGCGGCAGTCACGATGGCGGGCACGATCGGTTTTGTCGGCCTGGTGGTGCCGCACGGCTTGCGCCTGCTGATCGGCAACGACCAGCGCGTGTTGCTGCCGGCGGCCGCATTGGCGGGTGGCGGCGGTCTTGCCCTGGCCGATCTGGCGGCGCGCACGATCGTTGCGCCGACGCAATTGCCGGTCGGCGTGATTACCGCACTGATCGGCGTGCCGCTGTTTCTCTGGTTGCTGGGGCGGAGTCGCGCATGATGGTCGCGATGCCGACGGACGTCTTGCTCAGTACCGACAAACTGACACTGCGCGCGGGCGGTACAAGCTTGCTGGAACAGCTCGACTGGCAGGTTCATGCCGGGGAATTCTGGTGCGTGCTGGGCAAGAACGGCATCGGTAAGAGCACCTTGCTGCATGCCATTGCAGGTTTGTTGCCGCCGGCAGGCGGGTGCGTGCATTCGCCGGAGGGCGACATTGCGCAAGCGACGCCACGGCAACTGGCGCGATGGCGCGGCTTGCAGGCGCAACAGCAGGTCGATGCGTTTTCCTGCAGCGTGCTCGACTGCGTCATGGCGGGTTTGCACCCTTACCGCACGGGTTGGGGATGGCCTTCCGCCGCCGACCGCGAAGCGGCGTTGCACGCACTTGCCCGACTGGGGATGGAAGAACATGCCGATGCGGACGTGATGCGCTTGTCCGGCGGCGAGCGTCAGCGCATCGAAATGGCGACCTTGCTGCTGCAGGCGCCTCAGCTGTATCTGCTCGATGAGCCGGCCTCGCATCAGGACGTCGCCGCGCAGCAGCGGGTGATGCACATCCTGCGCGCGCTGGCCGACGAGCGCCATGCCGTCGTTGCGAGCATGCACGACATCAATCTGGCGGCGCGGTTTGCCACGCACGTTTTACTGATTGCGGAAAAACGTGTCTGGCAGGGGACGGTGGCGGATATGCTGCGTCCTGAAATATTGAAAGCCGTCTATGGCTGTGATTTCGACATCGTGGAATCCGCGGCCGGAAGATGGCTGATGCCTGCTTCGCCGCCGGCGCAAGCGGATCGCTACTTGACCTGACGGCGAGTCCGCACGGTGTCGAGGATTTTGCAGACTTCTTCGGTGGCATCGAGGATGCGCGGTCCCGGACGATTGAGCCAGTCTGCATTGACGGTGAATAGCGTATCCGCCGCGACCGCCTTCAGCTTGCCGAAACGCCGCCAGCCGTCCAGCGGATGATCCTTGACGTCATCGGGCGCGAGGATGGCGTCGGGGTCGGCGGCGATGACGGCTTCGATGCTGACGGTGGGCGCCAGCTGCGGCAATCCGGCGAAGATATTATTGCCGCCGCAGGTGCGCAACACATCCGAGACCATGTGCTTGCCGTTGAGCGTCATCAGCGGCTGTCCCCAGATTTGATAGAACACGCTGACCGGTTTGCGATCGCGATAGGTCCGGCTCAAGGCTTGCCGGCGCGCGCGGAAATCGGCTGCGGCCTTGTTGCCTTCGTTGTCGGTGCCGCTCAGCGTCGCCAGCCGTTCCAGCGAGGTCGCGATCGTTGCGTAGTCGGCCGGCTGGCTTTCAAATACCGGTATGCCGAAAGAACGCAGCTTCTGCAATTGCACCGCCGAATTGCCGCTATGCCAGGCAACGATCAGGTCGGGTTTGAGGGTGAGGATCTTTTCGATGTCGACCGCGCCGATGCGGCCGACGGAAGCGATTTGCTGCGCAGCGGGAGGATAGTTGCTGTAGTTGCTGACGCCGATCACATAAGCACCGGCTCCTGCTGCGTAGAGGAGTTCGGTCGTATGCGGCGACAGGCTGACGATGCGGCGCGCCGGGCGCTCCAGGCGGATGTCGTTGCCGAGATCATCCTTGACGGCGACGCCCGCTGCCGGGCTTGCCGCCACGTTGCCGCAGCAGAGCAGGGCCAGCAGCGATGCCGTCAGGCCATGCCGCATCAGATTTCCAGATTGTCGATCAGGCGCGTCTTGCCGAGTTTTGCAGCGGCGACCACGACCAGCTTTGCGCCTTGCGCCAGGTCGCCGGCCGACGGCGGTTGCAGGTCCATGCGTTTGCGGATCGAGATGTAATCCGGTTGCCAGCCGCGTTGCGCCAATGCATCCATGGCCTTGCGCTCAAGTTGGGAAACGTCCAGGTGGCCGCCACGCACTTCGTCGGCGACCTGATTGAGCGCCTTGTAGAGCGCCGGCGCTTCGGCGCGTTCGTCGACCGAGAGGTAACCGTTGCGCGACGACAGCGCCAGGCCGTCGTCGGCGCGCCAGGTTTCGGCGGCGATGATTTCGGTCGGCAGGGCAAACTGGCGCGCCATGTTGCGCACGATCATCAGCTGCTGATAATCCTTCTTGCCGAACACGGCCACGCGCGGCTGCACGCAGGAGAACAGCTTGAGCACCACCGTCGTGACGCCGGTGAAAAAGCCGGGGCGGAATTCGCCTTCCAGGATGTTGCCGAGGTCGTCCGGCGGCTGCACGCGGTATTCCTGGGGTTCGGGATAGAGATCTTTTTCGGTCGGCGCAAACAGGACGTAGACGCCTTCCTTTTCCAGCTTTTCGACGTCGGCCTGGAAGGTGCGCGGATACTTGTCGAAATCCTCGTTCGGTCCGAATTGCAGGCGGTTCACGAAAATCGACGCCACCACCGGATCGCCGTGCGTGCGGGCCAGGCGCATCAGCGACAGATGGCCTTCGTGCAGATTGCCCATGGTCGGGACGAAGGCGGTGCGCAGCTGACCGCGCAGTTGGTCGCGCAGTTCTTCGATGGACGAGATGATTTTCATGTTGTGTTTCTTTGAGTGGAGTACGAAGGCGGGCTGAGCAAAGACTGCGCAAATACGGCGAGCTGAAAAAATCAGCTCGGCGAGTACGACAGCCGCACGTAAATCGGGGCAAAGGCTTCGGCCTGGGTGATCTCGATCAGGGTTTCCTTGGCCAGTTCGAGCAGGGCGATGAAGTTGACCACCACCACCGGCACGCCGCGCATCGGGTCGAACAGGTCGGCGAATTCGACGAAGCGCGCCGATTGCAGGCGGCGCAGGATGCCGGTCATGTGCTCGCGCACCGACAGTTCTTCGCGGCTGATGTGATGGTGGGCGGTGAGCTTGGCGCGACGCATGATGTCGCTCCACACCGATTGCAGATCGTCGAGATTGACGTCGGGCCAGCGGGTGACCACGGTTTGCTCGACGTACACTTGCGTGCGCACGTAGTCGCGGCCGACTTGCGGCAGCGAATCGAGTTCCTGCGCGGCCAGTTTCATCTGCTCGTACTCCAGCAGGCGGCGCACCAGTTCGGCACGGGGATCTTCGGCCTCTTCGCCGGTGTCGGCTTTCTTGACCGGCAACAGCATGCGCGACTTGATCTCGATGAGCATCGCGGCCATGAGCAGGTATTCGGCGGCCAGCTCAAGGTTGTGCTGGCGGATCTGATCGACGTATTCCAGATATTGCAGGGTCACCTGCGCCATCGGGATATCGAGGATATTGAAGTTTTGCTTGCGGATCAGGTACAGCAACAGATCCAGCGGACCCTGGAAGGCTTCCAGGAACACTTCGAGCGCATCCGGTGGGATGTACAGGTCGGTCGGCAGCTTGAACAGCGGCTCACCGTACAGTTTGGCGAAAGCGACGCCATCGACCACATCCGGCGTCGTGTCCGGCTGGCCTGCCAGCGTCAGTTCAGCAGCGTCGGAGGACTGATTCCCGGCGTTTTCGATCATGCTGGCGGATTAATGGTTTTGATAGACGTAAGGCTGTTGTTGGACGCGGGATTCCTTGTCGCGTGCGGTCTTGTCCAGATCCAGCGGCGCCTTGTCCCACAGCAGGGCGCGGCCGGCGCGTTGTTGTTCTTCCAGTTGCGGATTCTTTTCCTTGAGTTCGGCGATGAACTTGGTGGCTTCCGATTCGTACGAGGTGAAAAGTTTGCTGAAGAACATGATTTTTCCTGGAAATTCTTGTTAACTGACCAATAGGCGCTATTCTACCCTGTCTTGAAGCCCGAATAGGATGACAGGCGCAAAGATGGCAATGATGAGAAACAAGGTGTTGGCGTGGTGCATGGCCGCTTGCGCGGCGTTGCTGGCGCTGGGATGTGATCGCGACGGCAATCCCATACAGGAGTTTGGCTTGGACAAGTTGAATAAAGGCGTCTCGACCGAGGCGGACGTACGCGGCGTCATGGGGCAGCCCGACAGCGTGCGGGAAGAGAGCGGCGAGCGCATTCTGGAATACCCTAAGGGGCCGCAGGGCGTGCGCACCTGGATGTTTCGCATCGGACCGGACGGGAAATTGACGGACTATCAACAAGTGCTGACGGACGAAAACTTCGACAGGGTGCAAAAGGGCATGACGCGCGACGAAGTGCGCAACATGCTCGGTCGCCCGCGCACGGTGGTGCCGTTTGCGCGCAAGCAGGAAGAAGTGTGGGACTGGAAGTACCTGCACGTCCATGAAGAACGCCTGTTCAACGTGCATTTCGACATGCAGACCGGCCAGGTCGTGCGCATGTCGATTTCGGAGATTTCCGGGCACTGAGCGCATTGACCGATATCAGGCGCCCGGGCAATCAGGGCGGGTGCGAGTAGTCGCCGAATTCCTGCCGCGCTTGCGCCACCACCGGATCGTCGCCGATGTTCATGCGGCTCTTGCGCAACATGCCGGCGTCGTCCAGCACCGCATAAGCCGTCGAGCAGAACAGCGAATGCATGCGGCGCATGTCGCTGATCAGGTCCAGATGCAGCGAGCTGGTTTCGATGCTTTGCTGTGTTTCGCCGGCGAGGCGGATCAGGTGGGTCTTGGAATAGGCGCGTTCGAGATCGCGGAAGGCCTCTTTTTCGGCCAGCAGCTTTTGCGCGCTTTTCAGGTCGCCGTCGAGGAACACCGACAATCCCAGCTGCAGGCTGGCCACCAGGCGCGCATGCATTTCGCAGACTTCGGTCATGCCGGCATCGGAGAAGCTGCGCTGCGGCGCGATCTTCTTGTTTTCGATGCCCTTGACGATGCGTTCGATGATGTCGCCGGCCTGTTCCAGATTGATGGTCAGCGTGACGATGTCGGTCCAGCGGCGCACTTCCTTTTCATTCAGTTCTTCGCGCGACACGCGCGCAAGGTACATCTTCACCGCCGTGTAGAGCTTGTCGACGTCGTCGTCGAGCTTGCGGATCTGCTGTGCGCGTTGTTGATCGTTGTCGCGAATCACCGGCAGCAGGCTCAGCAGCATCTTTTCGATCAGGTCGCCGATACGCAGTACTTCGCGCGAGGCATTGGCCAGCGCGAGCGACGGCGTATCGATGGCGGCCGGGTCGAGATGGCGGGCGGCGATGGCGGCGTCGTCATCCCTTTGCGATTCCGGCAGCAGGCGCGTGCACAGCCGCGCCATCGGATCGACCAGCGGCAGCAGCAGGCCGCAGCGCACGGTGTTGTACAGCACGTGGAAGGCCACCACGCCGAAGCGCAAATCCCTGGTCAGCAGCGCGATCCACACTTCCAGATAGTTGATGAAGGGCAGCACGACGATCGCACCGGATAGCCGGAACAACATGCTGCCCAGTGCCACGCGCCGTCCGGCGACATTCTGGCTGGCGGCCGTCAGCAAGGCCAGGATGCCGCTGCCCAGATTGGCGCCGATCACGAGGCACAAGGCCACCTTCAGCGAAATGATGCCGGACGTCGCCAGCGTCGCCGCCAGCAGGACGGCCGCGAGACTGGAATAGGTCAGCATCGCGAATATGGCGCCGATCAGCGCATCAAGGACGATGTCGCCGGTCAGCGTCGAGAACAGCACCTTGATGCCCGCGCCCTGGATCATCGGACGCGTGGCGGCGGTGATCATTTCCAGCGCCAGCAGGATCAGGCCGAGGCCGATCACCGCGCGCGCGATGCGACCGACCGAGGTATGTCGACGCGACAGGTAAACCACCACGCCGCCGAAAATGAGCAGGGGAGAAATCCACGACAAATCGAAACTCAGCACGCCCGTCATCAGCGCCGTGCCGACATCGGCGCCGAGCATGATGGTCAGCGCCGGCGTCAGGCTGACCAGGCCTTGCGCCACAAAGGAGCAGACGATGACGGCGGTGGCGTTGCTGCTCTGGACCAGGCTGGTGACGCCGACGCCGGCGAGGAAAGCGAGACTGCGACGCCGGATGCTGGTGCTCAGGATGCGGCGCAGCTGCGCTCCGTACACGCGCAGCACGTCGGTGCGCACGATGTGGGTGCCCCAGACTAAAAGGGCCAATGCAGAGAGCAGGTTGAGTAAAGTGGTCATGGCTCCGAAAAATGTTGAGTCAGCTCGACGAATCCGACGCAGTTACACCAGGCCGGTACGCGATGAAACTGAGAGAATGCGACAGCCGGTCGGCAAACCTTTGCCGTGTCGGCGAATCGGCCGTCGATATGGATCGGGCAGATCCTCGCGGTCAGGTTCGCATCTTCCATCATCCTTGTGATGTAATCGATTACATAAAATTCCAGATCAGGGGCATTTTCGCAGAAATCAATCGTCAGGTCGTGCTGGCGGCAGAACTGGTCCGAAGCCATCGCGCCGCCGGGAACTTCACGCATGGTCTTTTCGCGTACAGCCGCAAGGCGCCCGCTGTTCCGGGACCGGATGTGTTTTTCCCGCAGCTGGTCCAAGGGTTTCATGTCAGCTCCGCAGTGGGTAGCGTTCGTTGAACCAGGCGGCAAAATCGGCGCGCTGCTGTTGGCTCATGTGCAGGCCGCACTTGGTGCGGCGCCACAGGATGTCGTCCGGCTGGTAAGCCCATTCGCGGGTGATCAGGTAGTCGACTTCGCGTTGCACCAGTCCGCCGCCGAAATCGCGGCCCAGTTCGGCCGGCGTCTGCGCTTCTTTCAGGATATCGTGCGCATTGCGGCCGTGGCGGCCGAACAGGCGCGTCAGGAAATGCGCGTCGAGCTGGGCGTATTTCTTTTTCAGGCAATCCAGTTCCCGGGCACGGTCGGCGCGCTTGAATTGGCCGCCGGGCAGGGCTTCCCGGTTGCTCCACGAACCGCGGCGCGTGGTCGTCCACGGCGCGAGTTTGTCCAGCACCGATTCCGCCAGGCGGCGGTAGGTGGTGATCTTGCCGCCATAGACCGATACGCAGGGGATGTTCTCCGCATCTTGCAGCACCAGCGTGTAGTCGCGCGTGACGGCGGACGGATCGTCGGATTCGTCGTCGAACAAGGGGCGCACGCCGGCGTAGCGCCAGACGATATCCGAGTGGGCGATGGGCAGGGCAAGATACTGATTGACCGCGCGCAACAGGTAGGCTTCCTCTTTCGTGCTGATCTTGGCGCCGTTGTCCATGTTTTCTTGCGGGACGTCGGTGGTGCCGATCAGCGTGAACTTGTCTTCGTAAGGGATCATGAAGACGATGCGCTTGTCGTCGTTTTGCAGGATGTAGGCATGTTCGCCTTCAAACAGGCGCGGCACGACGATATGACTGCCGCGCACCAGCTTGACGGCGGCATGCTTGCTGCCTTGCTCGGTCGGATTGAGCAGCAGGTCCATCTTCGCGACCCAGGGGCCGGCGCTATTGACGACGGCGCGCGTGGTAAGGTTCCGGCGCGCGCCGGTGATGGTGTTTTCCAGTTCGCATTGCCACATGCCGTTGTGGCGCTTGGCGTCGACGAGACGGGTGCGGGCAAGGATGTCGGCGCCATGTTCCCGTGCGCTCATCAAATTCAGGATGACCAGCCGTGCATCGTCGACCCAGGCGTCGGAATAGGCGAAGCCGCGCGTGATGTCGGCGCGCAGGCCGCTGGGCGCGCCCATGCGGTCGAGTGCGATGGCCTGCGAATGCGGCAGCGTGATGCGGCCGCCGATATGGTCGTACAGCCACAAGCCGAGGCGGATCATCCAGCGCGGGCGCAGACCCTGGACATGCGGCATGACGAAGCGCAGCGGCCAGGCGATGTGCGGCGCGATATTGAGCAGATGTTCGCGCTCCGCCAGCGCTTCGGCGACCAGGCGGAATTCGTAGTATTCGAGATAGCGCAGGCCGCCATGGATCAGCTTGGTGCTGGCCGACGAGGTGGCGCCGGCGAAGTCGTTTTGTTCGCACAGGGCGACCTTGAGGCCGCGCCCGGCCGCGTCGCGCGCCACGCCGGCGCCGTTGATGCCGCCGCCGATGATCAGGAGGTCGTAGATGTCCGGATGGATTGCAGGAGTCGCTGAGGTCATTGCTTTGTTCGCTTGCGATGGATTTTATTGTCGGTTGCGGTATCTGTTGCCGCGGTTGCTTCTTCTTGCTGTTCCTGTCGTTCCAGCTCTTCCACCAGCAACCTGGCGGTCGGTTCGTCGATCACCAGTTCGTTGATGTAGCCGCCCAGCAGCGCCGCGCGCAGGCCCGGAATCTTGCCCTTGCCGCTGACCGCGCAGATCGCATGCGCCGCGCTCTGGAAGCGATCCAGGTCCGGGCCGCTGCTGCGCGCGTTCAACGCGACGTCGCGCCAGCTGCCGTCCTCGCGGAAGAACACCGTGGCGATGTCGCCGACCACGCCGTCTTTGAGGAGGTCTTGCCGGTCATGCGTGTCGAGGTAGCCGCCGGTATGGACGTGGCTGCCGGTTTCCGCCGCGCCGATGCTGAACAGCAGGATGGAGGCATTGCTCTGCAAGGCACGGATGGCCTTGACGCTGCGTTCGCGCCAGAGCGCGTCGCGCGTGTCGGCATAGTCGAAAAAGGCCGGCACCGGAAAGCTGTGCGCCTGCGCGCCGTAATTCTGCGCGAAGCGCGAAACGATGGACTCGCCGAAGGTGTTGCCGATGTCGGCGCCGGCGCCGGAGCCGTTGAGCTGGACCACGGCGACGTCATGGACGTGTTTGGGCACCAGGTTGTCGGCGACGGCGGCGACCATGTTGCCCCAGGCCAGGCCGATGACGGTGGAGGGCAGCACCAGCGAGTTCAGGTAGGCCGCGGTATGTGCGGCGACGCGCTGCCTGCTTTCGCGCTCGTTGGCCGATGCCGGCACCGGCACGACCTGGATAGAGCGCAGCGGATGGTGCTTCCTGATGGTGGCTTCGAGATTGCCGGACAGTTCCAGCGGATCATGCACGCGGATCTCGACCAGGCCGTTTTCCATGGCGTAGGACAGCAGTCGCGAGACGGTGGCGCGCGAGGTGCCTATCTCTTCCGCGATGGCGGCGGTGGTCATGTTCTGGAAGTAGTACAGGCGCGCGACGCGGACGGCCGAATGCGCGACGCTGTGACGATCTGTTGTTGCCATATTGTTATCTGAACAAATGATCTTTTATGTTGAACGTTTGTACAATAATGCAGGCGACCGGATAAATCAAGCGCGGCGTCCGGTTGGCGTGGCTTTGTCTGCAGGAGGCCGCCCGAAGATGTCCGGGCGCAAAAAAGCCGCTGTGCGCCGGCAGGTGCGGGCGGACAACGGCTTCAAATAAGGGGGGGGTTAGTTGCGCAGCCAGCGGCGCATCACGATCGGCGCCGGTTCCATCGGATTGGCGCGGGTGTATTCCAGTTCCGGCGCGATTTCGAAACCGAAGGCGGCGTAGACGTCGAGCAGTTGCTCCTGATCGGTCCTGACCGCCAGGCGCAGTTCGCCGATGTCGGCGGCCAGCGCGCGATGGATCAGGGCTTCCATCAGGTGCTGCGACAGGCGTTCGCCGCGATGGGTCGGCAGGATGCCCATGCGCAGGATTTCCCAGACGCCGAGTTCGGTGTCCAGCGGCAACCAGCGCACCGATCCGGCCGGCACGTTGTCGCGCAGCAGCACGAAGCCGCCGCCGCGCTGCAGGTCTTCGGCCACGCGTTTCGGGTCTTCGCGGTGGCCGCTGGAGCTGGGCGCCACCTTGTTGGCCCAGCTGCCGCGCGTCAGTTCGGCGATGAGTTCGGCATCGTCGACGGTGGCTTCGCGGATCAGGAGATCGATGTCTGGCATGGAGTGCGCCGTATTGACCGTAATGAATTAACGAACCCGCATGCCCGGCTCGGCGCCCGGCCACGGATTCAGTACGTAGATGCCCGGCTTGGCTTTTTCGTCCTTGGCCGATGCCGCCAGCACCATGCCTTCGGAGATGCCGAACTTCATTTTGCGCGGCGCCAGGTTGGCGACCATGACCGTCAGCTTGCCGACCAGCTCTTCCGGCTTGTAGGCCGAGGCGATGCCGGAAAACACGTTGCGCATGCGGCCTTCGCCGGCGTCCAGCGTCAGGCGCAGCAGCTTGGTCGAACCTTCGACGGCTTCGCAGTTCACGATCTTGGCAATGCGCAGGTCGATCTTGGCGAAATCGTCGATGCTGATTTCGGGCGCCAGTTCTTCGATGCCGGCGTCGGCGCTTTCTGCTGGCGCTGCAACAGCAGCGGCCGCAACTTCAGGCGCATCGAACAACGCATCCAGCATCTTCGGATCGACGCGTTGCATCAGGTGGGCGTAGGCGTTGATGACGTGACCGTCGGGCAGCGCTGTTTGCACGTCGGCCCAGGCGAACGGCGCGACCTTGAGGAAGCCTTCCACTTGCGCGGCCAGTTGCGGCAACACCGGCTTCAGGTAGACGGTCAGGATGCGGAAGGCTTCCAGCAGGCGGCTGCAGACTTCGTGCAGTTGCGCGTCCTTGGCCGTGTCCTTGGCCAGTTCCCACGGCTTGTTGGCGTCGACGTAGGCGTTGATGACGTCGGCTTGCTCCATGATGGCGCGCAGGGCCTTGCCGTATTCGCGTTGCTCGTAGAGCGCCAGAATTTCCGGCGCGATGCCGCGCAACTTGGCGAGGAAAGCGTCGTCGTCGGTCGCCCACGAGGTCGACAGTTTGCCGTCGAAACGCTTGGCGATGAAACCGGCGGCGCGGCTGGCGATGTTGACGTATTTGCCGATCAGGTCGGCATTGACGCGCGCGACGAAATCGTCCGGGTTGAAGTCGACGTCTTCCACCTTGGCGTTGAGCTTGGCGGCGATGTAGTAGCGCAGCCATTCCGGGTTCATGCCGATGTCGAGGTAGCGCAGCGGCGAGATGCCGGTGCCGCGCGACTTCGACATCTTCTCGCCGCTGACCGTGATGAAGCCGTGCGCGAACACGTTGGTCGGCGTCTTGCGACCGGCGAACTTGAGCATGGCGGGCCAGAACAGCGTATGGAAATAGGTGATGTCCTTGCCGATGAAGTGATACTGCTCGGTCTTGTCGTCGGCCATGAAGGCGTCGAAGTCGCGACCGGTTTTGCCGAAGTAGTTTTTCAGCGAAGCCAGGTAGCCGATCGGCGCATCCAGCCAGACGTAGAAGTACTTGCCCGGTGCATCCGGGATTTCGATGCCGAAATAGGGGGCGTCGCGGCTGATGTCCCAGTCGCCCAGGCCACTTTCGCCGTCCAGCCATTCGCGGCACTTGTTGGCCACTTCCGGCTGCAGGCGGTCGTTGTCGAGCGCCCATTCGCGCAGGAAGGCCACGCACTTCGGATCGGACAGCTTGAAGAAGAAGTGTTCCGACGACTTCATCACCGGCGTCGCGCCGGACAGGGTCGAGTACGGATTCTTCAGGTCGGTCGGCGCATACACGGCGCTGCAGTTCTCGCAGGAATCGCCGTACTGGTCCTTGGTGCCGCACTTCGGACATTCGCCCTTGATGTAGCGGTCCGGCAGGAACATGCTCTTGACCGGGTCGAAGAACTGGTCGATGGTCTTGGTCGTGATCAGCCTGGCGTCGTCGCGCAGCGCGCGGTAGATGTCTTGCGACAGCTGATGGTTTTCTTCGCTGTCGGTCGAGCTCCAGTTGTCGAAGGCGATGTGGAAGCCGTCCAGGTATTGCTTGCGGCCGGCCGCGATGTCGGCGACGAACTGCTGCGGCGTCACGCCGGCTTTTTCGGCCGCGATCATGATCGGCGCGCCGTGCGCATCGTCGGCGCCGACGAAATGGACTTCATGGCCCTGCATTCGTTGGAACCGGACCCAGATGTCGGCCTGGATGTATTCCATGATGTGGCCGATGTGGAACGCGCCGTTGGCGTAGGGGAGGGCGGTGGTAACGAAAAGTTGGCGTGGCGATGAAGTGCTCATTGGCAATGCTTGCTGGGTGGGTAATGGAGAAAAGAGGGTCATTTTAGCAGTCGCGGGGCCTTTGGCGCAGGGTCGATGTACAAACAAGGCGCAAACGCGGCTCCTCAGGGCCGGACTTTGATGTCTGAATGGTAATTTTTTGCTGCAGAGGCTTTTCCGATCCGCCGGTGGGGGCGGCCCGATTAGTTTAGACTTGCGCATGTCTATCAAGGAGAGGTAATGAGCATCACCACCGAATCAGTCAAAACAGCGCTTTCCCAGGTCATCGATCCGAACACCGGCAAGGATCTGGTCGCGGGAAAATCGGTCAGGAACATCCAGCTCGACGGCGCCAACGTCGCCTTCGACGTCGAATTGGGCTATCCCGCCAACAGCCAGATCGAACCGATCCGCAGCGCCGCCGAGGCCGCCGTGCAGGGCGTGGCCGGTGTCGGCTCGGTCAAGGCCAACGTCTATTTCAAGATCGTCGCGCATGCCGTGCAGCGCGGCATCAAGCTCAAGTCCAACGTCAAGAACATCATCGCCGTGGCGTCCGGCAAGGGCGGCGTCGGCAAGTCGACCACCGCCGCCAACCTGGCGCTGGCGCTGGCCGCCGAAGGCGCGCGTGTCGGCATCCTCGACGCCGACATCTACGGCCCGTCGCAACCGATGATGCTGGGAATCGATGCCAAGCCTGAAACCAAGGACGGCAAGACCATGGAGCCGCTGGAGAACCACGGCTTGCAGGTGTCGTCGATCGGTTTCATGATCGACCCGGACGAACCGATGGTGTGGCGCGGCCCGATCGTCACGCAGGCCTTGCAGCAACTGCTCGACCAGACCAACTGGCGCGATCTGGACTACCTGATCGTCGATATGCCGCCGGGTACCGGCGACGTACAGTTGACGTTGTCGCAAAAGGTGCCGGTCACCGGCGCGGTGATCGTCACGACGCCGCAGGACATCGCCCTGCTGGACGCGCGCAAGGGGCTGAAGATGTTCGAGAAGGTCGGCATTCCCATCCTCGGCATCGTCGAGAACATGAGCACCCACATCTGCTCCAATTGCGGTCACGCCGAAGCGATCTTCGGCAGCGGCGGCGGCGAGAAGATGTGCGCCGACTTCGGCGTCGACTTCCTGGGCGCCTTGCCGCTGACGATGGCGATCCGCGAGCAGACCGATTCGGGCCGCCCGACCGTGGTGGCCGAGCCGAATGGAGCGGTCGCGGAAATTTACAAGAACATTGCGCGCAAGGTTGCTGTCAAAGTGGCGGAAAAAGCCAAGGACATGACCAGCAAGTTCCCGAGCATCGTGATCCAGAACGACTGACGCAGCCGACAATGCCGACGTCGCCTGCGGGTGTCGCCGACGTATCTTGCCTTTTTCGTCACAGCTGTATTTTTGACCAATGTAATGTATCGAGGAGATATGCAATGACACCCCTGGCATCGCGTTTGATTCAAACCTTGTTCTGTTCGGCCGTGCTGCTGGCTTCGGCGGCATCGGTGACTTCGGCGGCCCGCGCGGCGGAGCCTTCCGTGTCTTTCACCGCGCCGATGGATGGCGCCACCGTCACCAGCCCGTTCGACGTCAAGTTCGCCGTTTCCGGCATGGAAATCAAGCCGCTCGGCGACATGACGCCCAACACCGGTCATCACCATTTGCTGATCAACGCAGGTCCCATCCCCAAGGGCGTGCCGATTCCGATGGACGACACGCACCTGCATTACGGCAAGGGGCAGACCGAAGCCAAGATCACGCTGCCGCCCGGCAAGTACGCGCTGACCATGCAGTTCGGCGACGGCGCTCACCAGTCCTACGGCCCGGCGATGAGCAAGACCATCAACATCACCGTCAAGTAAATCCCGGCCGGCGCGCAGCATGATTCCATGACTGCGCCCGACGCGGTAAAATGACGGCTTTCCGATCAGACTGACAACGGCTTTGGCGTTCCAAGGCCGTTTTTATTTATCATGACATCCACAGCTCCTACTACTCCCGTCCGTACGCGTTTTGCGCCCAGCCCGACCGGTTATCTCCATCTCGGCGGCGCGCGTACGGCCTTGTTTTCGTGGGCCTATGCGCGCCGTTTCGGCGGCACTTTCATCCTGCGCATCGAAGACACCGACCTGGAGCGTTCCACCCCGGAAGCGGTGCAGGCCATCATCGACGGCATGCAATGGCTGGGTCTGGAGCATGACGAAGGCCCGTTTTACCAGATGAAGCGCATGGAGCGCTATCGTGAAGTCGTGGCGCACATGCTGCAACAGGGCACCGCTTACTACTGCTACTCCTCGCCGGAAGAAGTCGAAGCCATGCGCGAGCGTCAACGCGCCGCCGGCGAGAAGCCGCGTTACGACGGCACCTGGCGTCCTGAGCGCGGCAAGACCTTGCCGGCGATTCCCGAAGGCCGCAAGCCGGTCGTGCGTTTCCGCAATCCGCTCGAAGGCGACGTGACCTGGGACGACGTGGTCAAGGGCCCGATCACGATTTCCAATCGCGAGCTGGACGACCTGGTGATTGCGCGTCCGGACGGCACGCCGACCTACAACTTCTGCGTCGTGGTCGATGACTGGGACATGAAGATCACCCACGTCATCCGCGGCGACGACCACGTCAACAACACGCCGCGCCAGATCAATATTCTGAAGGCGCTCGGCGGCACGCTGCCGCTGTACGGCCACGTGCCGATGATCCTCGGCGCCGACGGCGAGAAGCTGTCCAAGCGTCACGGCGCGGTCAGCGTGATGGACTATCCGGCGCAAGGTTTCTTGCCGGAAGCCATGCTCAACTATCTGGCGCGCCTTGGCTGGAGCCACGGCGACGAAGAAGTTTTCTCGATGAAACAATTCTGTGAATGGTTCGACCTCGACCACCTGTCGAAGTCGCCGGCGCAGTTCAATCCGGAAAAGCTGGCCTGGCTCAACAACCACTATATCAAGCTGGCCGACAACGAGCGTCTGGCGACACTGGTGCGTCCGCTGCTGGAAAAAGAGGGCGCACGGTTCGACGGCGCGCCGGCGTTGGCGCACACCATCGCGCTGCTCAAGGAGCGCGCCAACACCGTCAACGAACTGGCGCCGGCGGTCATGATGTTCTATCGCCAGCCTGCGCCGGATGCGGCACTGGTGACGCAACACATCACCGACGCCATCAAGCCGGCGCTGCAGGATTTCGCCGCGCGCTGCGCGACGGTGGAATGGAACAAGGCCGCATTGGGCGCGATGATCAAGGAAGTGCTCGCCGCCCACGCGTTGAAGATGCCGCTGTTGGCGATGCCCTTGCGCCTGATCGTTGCCGGTCAGTTGCAGACGCCGGCGATTGATGCGGTGCTGGAATTGTTCGGCCGCGAAGTCGTGCTGGCGCGTTTGCAAAACTATTTGTAATAAAGAAGAGGGTTTTTCAGAAAACCCTCTTGCTATTTACCAATGCATGTTGCATAATCTCGCTTCTTCGCAAGGGGGTATAGCTCAGCTGGGAGAGCGCTTGCATGGCATGCAAGAGGTCAGCGGTTCGATCCCGCTTACCTCCACCAGCGACTCAGTAATAACTGAGTAGTAGAAGTAAAGCAGTCAATGCTAGTAATAAACTGTGATGCCACACAGTCGGTAGTACGGTAACAGCTGCGGGACGGATGTATGCGATGTCCCCATCGTCTAGAGGCCTAGGACATCACCCTTTCACGGTGAGTACGGGGGTTCGAATCCCCCTGGGGACGCCAGCTTTACGGGTATTATTTGAATTACTGCAACCGGACAATTGTCCCCATCGTCTAGAGGCCTAGGACATCACCCTTTCACGGTGAGTACGGGGGTTCGAATCCCCCTGGGGACGCCAAAACATAAAACGCCCGCTTCTGCGGGCGTTTTTGTTTTTGCGTCCCCAAGTGATGTGCCTGCGCACATCACGCGGGGGATTCGAAGGGTTTCGCCTGCAGGCGAAACCGCGGCCTGCCGAAGGTAGGCGAATCCCGCGGACGCGCAGCGTTCGTTAGCCGACCGTCGCGCCAACGACAAAAAAAATAATCCAAAGAATAAAAGCAATGTTTCGGCAAAGCCGAAACGAGCACGTCCGCAAAGCGGACGAAGCTGACGCAAAATCCAAGGCAGTCATCAAACAATCAAAGAAAAGCAGCGAAGTTCCGGCAAAGCCGAAACCAGCAGCGCGCCCGCAAAGCGGGCGAACCCGGCGTTCGAGATAACACGGCAGCCAGTCAAAACCGCCAGACAAAAAAACACCATCGCCCCAACGTACGCCAAGTCTCGGCACCGTAAGCACCCATCGCCGGCAACGCCACCGGATTCTCGCGTTCGCGAGAACGACAGGACGGAAGGCTGAGGTACGACAGGGTGTGTGCGTGAATCCATCAAATCCCAACCGCCGGTTCTTCCACCTGCTTTTTCCTCTTCAGCGCATCTTTCCACCCAACCCCCAGCTTTGTCCTCCCAAAGACAACCCATTTCCCCATTTCCCGTTAATCTCCATCCTCAAATTCCACGGCCCCCATTTTTCTTTTACTATCTCCCGATGGCCGCACCAAAACCAGACGCCCAAAGCGCAGAACCAACACCGAAGGAGCCCACCATGAACCAAGCTGCCGATCTCTTCATCGACGCGCGCGGGGTAGCAACCATCACCCTGAACCGCCCTGAAGTCCACAATGCCTTCGACGACCTGCTGATTGCGTATCTGATCGACCTGCTCGCGCAAGCCAAGGACAATCCGCAAGTCAAAGTTCTGGTGCTGGCTTCCACCGGAAAATCCTTTTCCGCCGGCGCCGACCTTGGCTGGATGCGCCGCATGGCCGATGCCTCGCGCGAGGACAACATCAAGGATGCACACCAGCTCTCGGCATTGATGGAAAACCTGAACAATTTCCCCTGCCCGACGGTCGCCAAGATCCAGGGTACGGTCATGGGCGGCGGTGTCGGCCTGGTGGCGTGCTGCGACATCGCCATTGCCAGCGACAACGCTTTCTTCGCGTTATCGGAAGTCAAGCTCGGCCTCGCGCCCGCCGTCATCAGCCCCTACGTGATCGCCAAGATCGGCGTTTCGCAGGCGCGACGTTATTTCGTCTCGGCAGAACGTTTCTCGGCCATTCGCGCCGCCGCCATCGATCTCGTGCATGAAGTGGTGCTGGCGACCGAACTCGACGCCAAGACCGAACAGATCGTCGCCACGCTGCTGGCAAACGGCCCGCAAGCCATGCGCCGCGCCAAGGAACTGGCGCAGGTGGAGAATCCGCTGCCGTGCACGCCGGCGCTGCGCGACTACACCACGGGCGTGATCGCCGACCTGCGCGCTTCGGAAGAGGGCAAGGAAGGCTTGCGCGCCTTCCTTGAAAAGACGCAACCCGGCTGGATCGCCAAACACTGACCCGGCATCTTTGCCGGCATCAAAAAGAAAAAGCCGCCGTCCATTGCAGGCGGCGGCTTTTTTCCATTGCAAGGAAATCGACTACAGCTTGATCTCCGTGCCCAGCACTTTGAGGAATTGCGCCAGCCATTGCGGATGTCCCGGCCAGGCAGGCGATGTCACGAAATTGCCATCGGTGACGGCGCTGTCGACCGGGATCTCGGCATAGTGGCCGCCGGCCAGTTTGACCTCGGGCGCGCAAGCCGGATAGGCCGAGATCTTCTTGCCTTCGATCACGCCCGCTGCGGCCAGCAACTGCGCGCCGTGGCACACGGCGGCGATCGGTTTCTTCGCTTCGGCGAAATGGCGCACGATGGCGATTACCTTGGCGTCCAGGCGCAGATACTCGGGCGCGCGGCCGCCGGCGATGACGACGGCGTCGTACTTGGCCGGATCGACGTCGTCGAAGCTGGCGTTGAGGGCAAACTGATGGCCGGGCTTTTCGGTATACGTCTGGTCGCCTTCAAAGTCGTGGATGGCGGTCTTGATCTTGTCGCCGGCTTTCTTGCCGGGGCAGACGGCGTGCACGGTATGGCCGACCATTTGCAGCGCCTGGAAAGGCACCATGGTTTCGTAATCTTCGGCAAAGTCGCCGGTCAACAATAAAATCTTCTTTGCTGCCATGCTGATCTCCTTGGTTGCGGGCCGGACGGCCCGGTTGGGGTGTTTCACTTCCGTAGCTTGCACGCTGGTAGCGCGTTCTTATTTGATCCACGTCATCTGACGCGACTTCCCCATTAAAAACTCCTTGTTCGGCTCCACGCAATCACGCAGATAACTCCATAACGCCGACACCCTTGCGACATGGCGTTGCTCGCTGGCGGCGACCAGCCAGAACGAACGCATGATTTCCACTTCATCCGGCAGCACCGGCACCAACTCATCCGATTGCTGCGCCAGGAAGCAGGGCAAAATCGCCAGCGCCTGGCCGCTGCGCGCCGCCGTGTATTGCGCGATCACGCTGGTGCTGCGGAAGGCGCGGAAGGCTTCCGGCGCGATGTTTTCCTTGTAGCGCAACTCTTCGCTGAAGACCAGATCGTCGATGTAGCCGATGAAATTGTGGCGCTCCAGATCGGCGACCTTGCCGATGACGGGGTGGCTTTCCAGATATCCCGGCGTGGCATACAGTTTCAAGGCATAGTCCGCCAGTTTCGTGACAACGTAATTACCGCTGACCGGCCGTTCGATGGTAACGCTGATGTCGGCTTCGCGCTTGGACAGATTGACGAAGCGCGGCATCGGCAGCATGTCGACCGAGATATGCGGATTGCGCGCGCAGAAGTGGGCGATGTGCGGCGCCAGCACGAAGGTGCCGAAGCCTTCCGTCGCCCCCAGCCGCACCTGGCCCGACAGCAGGCGGTTGTGGCCGCCCAGTTCTTCGGAGGCGGCGTAGACGGTGCTTTCGATCTTTTCGGCGTATTCGACCAGGCGATAGCCGTCGGCGGTCAGGCTGTAGCCGTGATTGTTGCGGTCGAACAGCTGGCTGCCGACCTGTTCCTCGAAGCGCTTGATGCGGCGCGATACGGTCGAATGATCGATGCCCAGTTTCTTGGCGGCATCGACCAATCCCTGACTGCGCGTGAGTTCCAGAAATACGCGGAGGTTATCCCAGTCCAGCATGTGGTCTCCATTTGGCGGCACGTTCGGCTTTCTTGTCAGTCTTTTGCAATTATGCAAAAGGCTTTTGAATTATTGGCTATTGTAACGATATTAACGCACATGCAAAATGAGTCTCGACATCGCCGCAGAGCAATTTCATAGAAAACATATAACGAGGAGACTCCATGCAAAAAAACGTCCGTGCCGCCCTGGCAATGGCTGCGCTTTCCCTGACCTGTATTTCCGCCGCCGTCCAGGCGCAAAACCCCGACACCGTCAAAATCGGCATCCTGACCGACATGTCCGGCCCGTACTCCGCGATGGGCGGCCAGGGTTCGGTAGTCGCGGCCAGGCTGGCGATCGAGGATTGCCTCAAGGCCGAATGCAAGGGCATGAAGATCGAAGTGCTGTCGGCCGACAACCAGAACAAGCCCGACGTCGGCGTCACCCGCGCTCGTGAATGGCTGGATCGCGACAAAGTCGAGGCGATCGCCGACCTGACCAATTCCTCGGTGGCGCTGGCGGTGCAGAAGCTGATCAAGGAAAAGGGCGGCATCGCCATGTACAGCGGCCCGGCAACCGGTGCGCTGACTACCGCCGAATGCGCCAGCAACGGCTTCCACTGGATGTTCGATACCTATTCGCAAGCGGCGGGCGCGGCTGCGGCACTGACCAAGCTGGGCAACAAGTCGTGGTATTTCGTCACGGTTGACTACGCCTTCGGTCACTCGCTGGAGAAGGATGCCTCCGATGTGGTCAAGGCCAACGGCGGCACGGTGGTCGGCTCGGTGCGCCATCCGCTGAATGCGTCGGACTTCTCGTCCTTCCTGCTGCAAGCGCAGGCTTCCAAGGCGCAGGTGATCGGCCTGGCCGATGGCGGCACCGACGTCGTCAATGCGATCAAGCAAGCGCGCTCGTTCAGCGTCGGCGACAAGAACCAGCGCCTGGTGGCCTTGCTGGTGTTCCTGTCCGACGTCCATGCGCTGGGCCTGGATGCGGCGCAAGGCCTGGTCTACACCGACGGCTTCTACTGGGATTACGACGAACAAACGCGCGGCTTCTCCAGGCGCTTCGAAGCGCAATTCAAGAACAACAAGCCGACCATGGTGCAGGCCGGCGTGTATTCCAGCGTGTATCACTTCCTGAAGGCGCGCGCCGCGGCGAAGACCTCGGACTGGAAAGTCGTCTCGCAAAAGATGCGCGAGATTCCGATCAGCGACGTCGTCATGCGCAACGCATCGATTCGTCCTGACGGCCGCGTGATCCACGACATGTATCTGTACCAGGTCAAGTCGCCGGCCGAATCCAAGGCGCCCTGGGATTATCTGAAATTGTTGTCGACCATTCCGGCACAGCAGGCTTTCCGTCCTATGGATGCCGCTTGCCCGCTGGTCAAATAAGCTTTCCCGGGAGTCGGGTGTCGACATTGCCAGTCATCTCCGACCTGATTTCCGGTTTCTTCTTCACCACTATGGAAAACGCATCATGAGCCAAGCCAACATTCCCAACGTTCCCCTCTACATCAACGGCGAACACGTCCAGTCGACTTCGAAAGAATGGCGCGACGTGCTCAATCCGGCCACGCAGGAAGTCGTCGCGCGCGTGCCGTTCGCAACCAAGGAAGAAGTCGATCGCGCCGTCGCCAACGCCAAGGAAGCCTTCAAGACCTGGCGCAATACCTCGCTGGCGCAACGCATGCGCATCATGCTCAAGTTCCAGCAACTGCTGCGCGACAATATCGCGCCGCTGGCCGAACTGATCACGCGTGAACATGGCAAGACCCTGCCGGACGCCGAAGGCGAAGTCATGCGCGGCCTCGAAGTCGTCGAGCACGCCTGCTCGATCACCTCGCTGCAACTGGGCGAGCTGGCCGAGAACGTGGCCGGCGGCGTCGACGTCTACACCATTCATCAGCCGATCGGCGTGGGCGCCGGCATCACCGCGTTCAACTTTCCGGTGATGCTGCCTTGTTTCATGTTCCCGATCTCGGTCGCCTGCGGCAATACCTTCGTGCTCAAGCCTTCCGAACAGGACCCAAGCTCGTCGCTGTTCCTGGTCGAGCTGGCCAACAAGGCCGGCCTGCCGCCGGGCGTGCTGAACGTGGTGCATGGCGGTCCTGACGTCGCCAACATGATCTGCGACCATCCGGATATCAAGGCGGTGTCCTTCATCGGCTCTACCCATGTCGGCACCCACGTCTACCGCCGCGCCAGCGAAGCCGGCAAGCGCGCGCAGTGCATGATGGGCGCGAAGAACCACTGCATCGTGCTGCCCGACGCGCCCAAGGACCAGGCCATCAACAATTTGCTGGGGGCCGCATTCGGCGCCGCCGGTCAGCGTTGCATGGCGAACTCGGTGGTGGTTCTGGTCGGCAAGACCAAGGAATGGATCCCGGAGATCGTCGAGCGCTCCAAGGCCATGAAGGTCGGTCCCGGCAGCGACCGCAAGGCCGACGTCGGCCCGCTGGTTTCCAAGGCCGCCAAGCAGCGCGTCGAACGTCTGATCGGCGTCGGCGTGGAGCAGGGCGCCAAGCTGCTGCTCGACGGCCGCAACTGCAAGGTGCCCGGTCATGAAGACGGCAACTTCGTCGGCCCGACCGTGTTCACCGGCGTCAAGGCCGGCATGGACATCTACGAACAGGAAATCTTCGGACCGGCGATGTGCATCGTCGAAGTCGACACCCTGGACGAGGCCATCGCCTTCATCAACGCCAATCCTAACGGCAACGGCACCTCGATCTTCACCTCGTCCGGTTGGGCCGCGCGCAAGTTCCAGAACGAAATCGACGTCGGCCAGGTCGGCATCAACGTGCCGATCCCGGTGCCGGTGGCCTACTTCAGCTTCACCGGTTCGCGTGCCTCCAAGCTCGGCGATCTGGGGCCGAACGGCAAGCAGGCGGTGCTGTTCTGGACGCAGACCAAGACTGTGACTGCGCGCTGGTATGCGCCGGATGAAGAAGCCGGGCAGGTCAACACTACGATTTCGCTGAAGTAATCAGGCAATCAAAAAGAGGAGAACAACATGAGCGCCGATATCGCTTTCATAGGCCTGGGCAACATGGGTTTGCCGATGGCGCAAAATCTCGTCAAGGCGGGATATTCGGTCAGCGGCCACGACCTCGTCAAAGCCAGCGTCGACAAGCTGGTGGAGACCGGCGGCGTGACCGAAGCCGACGCCATGGCCGCCGCCGCCAAGGCCAAGGTCGTGATCACCATGCTGCCGGCCAGCAAGCACGTGGAATCCATCTATCTCGGCGACAAGGGCATCCTGGCCAACATCAAGCCGGGCACCTTGCTGATCGACTGTTCCACGATCGCACCGGAGAGCGCCCGCAAGGTCGCCGCTGCGGCGCAGGAGAAGGGCTTCACGATGCTGGATGCACCGGTTTCCGGCGGCACCGGCGGCGCCACGGCCGGCACGCTGACCTTCATGGTCGGCGGCACCGACGATGGTTTCGGTCTGGCAAGGCCTTATCTGGAAAAGATGGGCAAGGCGATCTACCACGCCGGCGCCAGCGGCAGCGGCCAGACCGTCAAGGTGTGCAACAACATGCTGTTGGGCATACTGATGATCGGCACCTCGGAAGCGATCCGCCTCGGCATCGCCAACGGCATGGACCCCAAGGTCCTGTCGGAAGTGATGTCCAAGAGTTCGGGCCGCAACTGGACGCTGGAAGTCTACAATCCTTGTCCCGGCGTGATGGAAACGGCGCCTGCATCGAAAGGCTACGCCGGCGGTTTCGGCGTCGACCTGATGCTCAAGGACCTCGGGCTGGCGGTGGAGAATGCACTGGCCACCGGCAGCAGCGTGCCGATGGGTGCGCTGGCGCGCAATCTCTACGACATCCACAGCAAGTCGGGGGCGGGCGGACTGGATTTTTCCAGCGTGTTCAACATGCTGGGGAAGGCGAAGTAACAGGGAATTGTAGTCGGCAGTTGCTGTCCGGTTGCAGCCGTGGCGGGGGAGTCGGCACGGTAGCGCGGTCTCCGTTGGTATCAGAGCTGGCGCGGATTTCTTTAGGGATTTCCGCGCCTTTTTTATCTGCGCAAGATGCAGTCGAGTTGATCGCGAAAAGTCTTTGCAAGTGGTCCCACAAGCCGTCGTCCTGACGAAAGTCAGGACCCAGCGGCGTAAAGACGGCCGCAACGACACTGGGTCCCAGCGTTCGCTGGGACGACAAGTTAACTCAGCATGGTTTTTTCGCGGGGCAGGTGATGAGAGAATTACTTCTTCACCTCATCCTCAATATGCGCCTTCACGATGCCGGCGAAATCGCTGTCGGCAGTGAAGCCCAAGGCCTTGGCGCGTTTCGCTTCAAAGTTGCCCGGCCAGGAGTTGACGATGCGCTTGATGGCCTCGTCTTCCTTCCATTCGATCAGCTTGACGACGTCGGTGCCGGCGACCTGTTCCAGCGCATCGACCATCTGGCGCACGGTGACCGACAGGCCGTCGATGCTGAGGAAGCGTGCCAGGCCGAGGTCGGCGCCGTTGATTTCATGACCATGGATCAGATTGTCGATCGCCTTGCGCGGCGACATCAGCCACATGCGTGTTTCCGGGCTGACCGGGCACACCGAGGGCTGGCCGTTGAGCGGTTCGCGGATGATGCCGCTGGCGAAGCTCGACGCCGCCTTGTTGGGCGCGCCGGGACGCACGGAAATGGTCGGCATGCGCAGTGCGCGGCCGTCGATGAAGCCCTTGCGGCTGTAGTCGTTGACCAGCAATTCGCCCATGACTTTTTGCGCGCCGTAGGAGCTTTGCGGCATCAGCAACGCATTGTCGGGTACTTGCGCCGGCAGCTCGCCGCCGAATACCGCGACCGAGCTGGTGAACACCACGCGCGGTCTGGTGCCGAGCGCGCGGGCGCGTTCCAGGATGATGCGGGTGGCGTCGAAATTGATTTTCATGCCGAGCTCGAAGTCGGCCTCGGCGTGACCGCTGACGATGGCGGCGAGATGGAAAATCGATTGCGTGTCCTTGTCGATCACGCGCTCGATCACGGCGGCATCGGCGATATCGCCGACGACCGATTCAATGCGCGCGTCGTCGAAGCCCTGTGCGGCGACCACGTCGAGCAGGGTGATGCGGCGGATGGCTTGCTGCTTGCCGTCGCTGCCGGTCAGTTGACCGCGCTTGAGCAATTGACGCGCCAGGCGGCTACCCAGAAAACCGGCGCCGCCGGTGATGACGATATGCATTTGTGCTCCTGAATTGTTTAGATGTGACGGATAAATTCGATAAGTTGTCATACAACTTTGCGGCCAGTGTAAAAAGAAAGCGGTATCATGTCAATCAACATGAAAAATACTCAGCTTTCCAAAAACAACGCCAGCGCGCCGCAGCCTGCCGCACCTGATTCGGCCAAGGGCACGCTGGCCGATCGCGTCACCACGACCTTGTACGACCAGATTCGCCAGGGCGACTTCGCGCCCGGCGAGCGCATGCCGTCGGAGAACGAACTGACCGAACGCTTCCAGGTCAGCCGCACCGTCATTCGCGAAGCCATTTCGCGGCTCAAATCGGAAGGCCTGGTCGGTTCGCGCAGAGGCAGCGGCACCGTCGTCCTGGCGCCGAACACCGCCACGCCGTTCCGCCTCGACATCGACGTGCAGGATTCGATTCAGGCGGTGCTGCGCGTGATCGAGCTGCGGCGCGGTGTGGAAGGCGAAATGGCGGCATTGGCGGCGCAGCGGCGCACCAAGACGCAGAACCAGCGCATCCGGCAGGCCTTGAAAAACATCGACAAGGCAGTGCAGGAGGGCAGGGATGGCGTGCAGGAAGATTTTGCTTTCCATGCCGCGATTTCGGAGGCGGCGCACAATCCGCTCTATACCTCGTTGTTGCAATTCCTGAGCCAGTTCTTGCAGGCGGCGATACGGGTGGCGCGCATAAATGAAGCCCGCCGCGAGGATTTCAGCCAGCAGGTGCGTAGCGAGCACGCCGTGATTGCGCAGGCGATTGATGCCGGCGACGCCGATGCGGCGCGCAGGGCGGCGTTGCGGCACATGGAAAATTCAGCGGTGCGCATCCATGCGGCGGATCAGGCATTCTGGGCCAGTGAAGGCGGCAAGGCCGCGCGTCATCTGGCGCAGGTGAAGGGGTTGTAGCAGATCGCGGACGGGCGCCGGTACGCGCTGTTTCCGTTTGCGATCTTTGCGACTGGCGCCGCAGATTTTCCAGCCTCGATTTCCTCCCTCAACCCTTGATTGCCTCCTTCAGGCCGGGGGCGGAGAGATGCGCCACTTCAAAACTTTTCCCTTGATTCGATTGCACCGGCGCAACGTGCCACAGCGATATCCTCATCAACTTCCACGTACTGGTGTCCAATCCTAGAAAGACCGAGTGCAGGCCGTGTTCGTGCGTCATCGCTTCGGCTTCGGTCGCCTGTAGCGCGCACAGCTGCGCCGGATCGACGTGTTCAGGAATATCAATGAATTGCTGAATCGCCAGTACCGGCGTTTGCATCGCAGCCTGTCCCTGGAAGAAGGCGATCTTGTTCCAGCGTTGTACGACCGGACGGCCATACTTGGCAATCACCGCGCGAAAGGCATCCGACAGCAGGAAGTCGCGCATGCCGCTGAGCTCATTCCAGATGTAGAACGGCGTGTAGCGTGCCGGGCTGCCGTCGATTGCATCGGCGACCAAAAAGGCTTTTGTATAGAGTCCGGGAAGCTGATCGAAGCGACTGCCGATTTCTTGGACGCGTTGCCTGACGGCTTCGGCATCCGTAACGTCAAATCCGTATTGCATGGCAAACATGGTGTTCTCCTGGTTAAAAATGGAAGTGCGGATAAATCAAACATGGTTTTGTCGCATGGCGGTCAGCTTGGGCGCCTGCTTGTTCAATGTAATTAGCAATGCAACTATATGGGTTAAAAAAATATGCGTCGCGACGCGGAGTACCAATCACTCCAGCGCCGAGCGCACATCTCTGATTTTGAGGACGGCATCGGCAAATTCTTCCTTGCCCAGAATCTTTCGGATCTTCTCTGCCGCACTGCCTGCAGAGGAATTCAACGGCGCTTTGATTGCTACTGCGGCAGCCGTCGGATAAACCGATATCTCCCGGCCGTCTCCTTCCGTGCGGCGGCGTTCGAGAAGGCCTTTTTGTTCCAGGGTGTCCAGTGCGCGCGTCGTGGTTGAGCGTGCGATGGCGAGCTCAGCAGCCAGTTCGCTTTGCAGCATCCCCGGTCTGTCGATGATGGCCCTGAGCATGAAGCCTTGCGGCGCGGTCAGGCCGAACGGTGCGAAGGCTTCTGCCCACTCGCGTTCAAGCCGGCGGGACAGTGCTGCGGTATTGAAGTAAAGGCAGTGATCAAACATGCGCCTACGATACTGCAATTTAGTTCGCAATGCAACTATATTCATGCGGGTGTGTTTGGTCGGCTCAATGTCGGGTGGCTGCGGTCGCAGGGTGGAAGGGGATGATTGTGCGCGGAGATCGGGGCGTGACGGGGCGGAGCAGGGTATGGCCGGACTGCGGCAAGCAAAAAAAACGCCGCGAAGATCGCGGCGTTTTTTTGCACTCCCGAATAACTGAAATCAGTTGCGAACGACTTTCTTGTATTCGTTGGTGCGTGTGTCGATTTCGATCTGGTCGTCCTGGCTGACGAACAGCGGGACCATCACGACGATCTGATTCGCTTCAATCGCGTTTTCGATCTTGGCTTCCTTCAGGACGTTGCCCGAAGTGTTGCCCTTGACTGCCGGTTCCGAGTACACGACCTGGCGCACGATGGTGGTCGGCAGTTCGACGGAAATTGCCTTGCCGTCATAGAACACTGCTTCGCATTCCATGCCGTCCTTCAGGTAACCCAGCGCGTCGCCCAGGTTTTCGCCTTCGATTTCGTACTGGTTGTATTCGGAGTCCATGAACACGTACAGCGGATCGGCGAAGTAGGAGTAAGTCACTTCCTTCTTGTCCAGCACGACCACGTCGAACTTGTCGTCGCCGCGGAACACGTTTTCTTGCGGGCTGTTGGTCAGCAGGTTCTTCATCTTCCACTTGTAAGTGAAGCCGGTGCGGCTCGAACCGTTGACGTCGGAGCGCAGGACGATCATCGGCTTGCTGTCAACCATAATGATGTTGCCGACGCGAATTTCTTTTGCAAATTTCATAGCGAATATAC
>Ga0209646_1000202_pt1 | contig 70943 bp, 61 predicted proteins | sample AraplaL_Col_mTSA_FD_184259 | JGI IMG/M metagenome (GOLD analysis project Ga0209646, IMG submission 184259) | Arabidopsis root microbial communities from the University of North Carolina, USA - plate scrape CL_Col_mTSA (SPAdes) (version 2) | ecosystem: Host-associated > Plants > Roots >...
ATGCCCCCATTCTTCCATTCGAACATCAGTGCCACACTCACTTGACTTCGATTCGATTCTTTGTTCGACTGGGAGGATGCGGTGGCAGGGACAGAAACTCGCGGACAGCGACGAGGCGGCATTGCCGGGCCTCGAGAACCGTTCGAGCGTCCTCCGCACGGTGACCACACCGGAGTTCGCCGGCATGACGTTCCACGAGGTGCTGTCGAAGTCAGCGCTCAACCACGTCCCCGGGGCGTCGCGCATGCCCTTCGCCTGGACCATCAACCCCTATCGCGGCTGCTCCCATGCGTGCACCTACTGCTTCGCCCGGGGCACGCACGAGTACCTCGACCTCGACGGCGGCGCGGACTTCGACACCCAGATCGTCGTCAAGGTCAATGTCGTCGAGGTGCTCGAGCGGGAGCTGCGCCGCGGGAGCTGGCAGCACGAGACGGTCGCCCTCGGTACGAACACCGACCCGTACCAGCGGGCCGAGGGGCGCTACGCCCTCATGCCCGGCATCATCGAGGCGCTGGCCGCGTCCGGCACCCCGATGTCGATCCTGACGAAGGGCACACTGATCCGTCGGGACATCCCGCTGCTGAAGAAGGCGGCGCAGCGTGTGCCGGTCGACGTGCAGATGTCGATCGCGATGTACGACGACGCGCTGCAGAAGGCGATCGAGCCGGGCGCCCCGACCACGCAGGCCCGCCTCGACACGGTGCGCGCGCTCGCCGACGCCGGCTTCCCCGTCACGGTGTTCCTCATGCCGATCATGCCGCATCTGACCGACTCCCTTCCCGCGATCGACGACGCCCTCCGCCGTATCAAGGCCGCCGGAGCGCGGAGCGTGATCTACGGGGCCCTGCATCTGCGTCCGGGAGTCAAGCCGTGGTTCTTCCAGTGGCTTGGTGAGAACCGTCCCGATCTCGTGTCGTCGTATCGCGGGCTGTATCCCGGGGCGTCCGTCGAGGCACCGAAGCCGTACCGGCAGTGGCTCGCCAAGCGCGCTCGCCCCCTCATCCGGATGCACGGGCTCGACGGCCGGCACGAAGACGACTATCCGCGGCGCGGGTCCCGCCCGGGCCAAGGGCATGTCCAGACGGAGACGCCGCCGGCCGGGCCGGTCATGTTCACGCCGAGCGGCCGCGCGGCCGCCGCCCCGCCGCAGCCGATGCTGTTCTGACCCGGTCGGCCGGAGGGCGCGGCTCCGCGTAGGCTCGAGGATCATGGCGATCGGTTCGACAGTCCACACGTTCGAGATGCAGCTCGCCGACACCGATCGCGGGGTCTACGAAGACGTCTCGCTCCGGGCCGCCCGGCATCCGTCCGAGACCGACGCGTACATGCTCACCCGGGTCCTCGCCTACGGGCTCGAGTTCGCGGAGGGCGTCGCGTTCGGCGGCAGCGTCTCCGACACGGAGGAGCCCGCGGTGCTCGTGCGCGACCTCACGGGCCGAGTCACCGTCTGGATCGAGGTGGGCGCTCCGGATGCCGCGCGGCTGCATCACGCCTCCCGCCTCGCGGACCGGACAGTGGTCTACACGCACCGCGACCCGGCCAAGGTCATGGCGCCGTGGGCCGACAAGCGCATCCATCGTTCCGAGGACATCCGGGTGTACAGCTTCGACCCCGGCTTCATCGACAGCGCTACGCCCCACCTCGCCCGCCGGAACACCCTGACCCTCACGGTCACCGAGCGCGTTCTCTACCTCGACCTCAACGGCACGTCCCTGACGACCACCCTCCACGAGCACACCCTCCCCTGACACCCCGGCTGCCCGCGCACCTTCCCGGTGCGGAGTGCGAAAAGGCCCCGGAGACCGAAGTCTCCGGGGCCTTTCTGATCCCGAACGCGTCAGGAGGTGAGTTCCGCGGCGGACGGCACGCGCCCCGCGATCTCCTCGATCACGTCGTCGTCCACGCGCGCCTGCTCGAACGGCGCCTCGATCTCGGCGCGGCCGAGCAGCTCGGTCATCCGACGCTGGCGCTGCCGCGTGATGAGCGTGACGACCCGGCCCGAGCGCCCCGCGCGTCCGGTGCGACCCGAGCGGTGCAGGTACGTCTTGTACTCGTCCGGCGCGTCGGCCTGGACCACGAGGTCGATGTCGTCGACGTGGATGCCGCGCGCGGCCACATCGGTGGCCACGAGGACGTTCACCCGGCCCGAGGTCAGCTTCTCCAGGTTCCGCGTGCGCTTGGCCTGGTTGAGGTCGCCGTGCAGCGAGACCGCGGGGATCCCCGCGTCGTCGAACTGGTCGGCCAGCATGTCGGCGTAGGCACGGGTGCGGGCGAAGACCAGGGTCTTGCCCTCGCGGTCGACGAGGGAGGTGAGGATGTCGGCCTTGTCGCGGTGCTCGATGACGAGCACCCGGTGCTCGATCGTGCTGGAGCCCTGGTCTTCGCCCGCGACCTCGAACACGGCGGGGTCGACGAGGAACTCGTCCACGAGCGCCGCGACCTCGCGGTCGAGCGTCGCGGAGAACAGGAGCTTCTGGCTGCCCTCGGCCGTGCGGCGGAGGATGCGCTGGACGGGCTCGACGAACCCGAGCTCGCACATGTGGTCGGCTTCGTCGAGCACCGCGATCCGGCAGTCCGACAGGTCGAGCTTGCCCTGGTTCATCAGGTCCTCGACGCGGCCGGGGGTGCCGATGACGATGTCGACGCCCTTCTTCAGCGCGCCCACCTGACGACCCTGCGGCACACCGCCGTAGATCTGCGTCGTGAACAGGCCCACGCTCCGGGCGATCGGCTGGATGGTCCGGTCGATCTGCAGCGCGAGCTCGCGCGTCGGGGCGAGGATGATCGCGCGCGGCGAGCGGCCGAACTCGCGACGCTTGCCCGCCTGCGACTTCAGCACCCGCTCGACGAGCGGCGCGCCGAAGGCGATGGTCTTGCCGGAGCCCGTGCGGCCGCGGGCGAGCACGTCGCGTCCCTCGAGGACGGCGGGGATGCTCGCCGCCTGGATCGGGAACGGCGTCGCGGCCCCCATGCCGTTCAGGGTCTCGGTGATGTTCGAGCCGAGGCCGAGATCGGCGAACGTGATGCCCTCGACCTCGACGGCCTGCACGGCCTGCGCCTCGAGGCGCTCGTGGACGACGTCGTCGGCCTGCTCGAACGCCGCCTTCGGCTTCGCGTTCCAGTCGTCGCGGCGGGGGCGCTCGTCCCGACGCGGACGCTCGGTACGGTAGGCCCCGCCGGTCGACGGCCGCTCGCGCCCGCCCTCGAAGGAGCGCTGCGTGCGGTCGCGGTCGAAGGCGCGGCGGGCACGGGCGGCGTCGTAGGAGCGGTCGGCCCCCTGGTCGTTGCCGCGGGCGCGGTCGCCCCCGCGGTCATCGCGCCGCGGACGGTCGTCGCGGTCGAAGCGCGGACGCTCGTTCCGGCGATCGTCGAAGCGCGGGCGGCCCCCGTCGCGGTGGTCGCCGTCGCGGAAGCCCTGTCGCTGCGAGCCGCCGCGGTCGTCGCGCCGCGGACGGTCGTCGAAGCGGCCGGCCCCTGCGCGGTCGTTGTACCGCGGACGCTCGGAGCGGTCGTCGAACCGGCCGGCGCCTGCGCGGTCGTCGCGGCGGTGCGGGGCCTCGCGGCGTCCGGACTCCGCACGGTTGCGGATGCTGCGGGCCTCGTCGCGGCCGGCGCGCTCCTGAGAGCTCCACCGACGCTTCGGCGCACCGGACTCGGTCTCCTCCGGGCGATAGCCGCGGTGGCCGGGGCTGCGGCTGCCGGGGCGGCGGTCGTACCCGCCGGTCACCCGGGAGTCGCGGTCCTCGCGAGCGGGACGCTCGTCGCGGGCCGTGTCCCGACCACCGGTCGGTCGGTGGCGGTCGTGGAACGAGGTCTTCTTGGCGCCGTAGCGCGGCTCGAAGTTCGCGGCGGCGCGACCGCCGCGGGGCTTCTTGTTCTTGGGCATTCGGGTGTCCTTCTTGCGTTCTCGCACGAGAACAGCGCTGCGCGCACGCGCGAGCACTCCGATCCAGCGGAGTCCGGACGATCTGCGGCCGGGGCCATTCCTGTGATGGTTGATTCGCGTCGATCGACGCGCACCATCGGCCCCTGGACTCACACTTCACACACTGAAAAACGTCCGCGCCCTGCGCGGGTGTCCGAAGCCGACCGCCCCAGTCTACCCGGCGACCCTGGGAGACCCCCGCACTCCGGCGGCCTGCGGCACTACGATGTCGAGGTGAACTCCGTCTCTCCCACCGGCACCCAGGTCCACCTCCGCCTCGGCGACGTGACCGCGCAGATCGCCCAGGTCGGCGCCTCGCTCCGTGGCCTGCGCATCGGCGAGGTCGACCTCGTCTCGCCCTACCCGCTCGACGTCCCGACGCCATCATGCTCAGGAGTCGTGCTGACGCCGTGGCCCAACCGGGTGCGGGACGGCCGCTGGGACGACGAGGGCACCGTCCGTCAGCTCGCGATCAGCGAGCCGAAGACCACCACCGCCAGCCACGGGCTCCTGCGCTACACCGCCTACGCGGTCGAGCAGACGGAGGGAGCCGCGACCCTGCGCGCGACCGTCTTCCCGCAGACCGGCTACCCGTACCTGATCGAGACGTCCGTCGCCTACGTCCTCACCGCGGACGGCATCGAGGTCACGCACACGCTCACCAACTGGTCCGATTCGGCTGCTCCGGTCGCGCTCGGCACGCACCCGTTCCCGACGATCGGCGACGTCGACCCGCACGACCTCGTCCTCCGCGTCCCGGCCCACACCGTGTTCGAGACGGACGACCGCATGCTTCCGATCGGCACCCGTCCCGCCGACCCCGACCTGCGCGAGGGCGTCCGAGTCGGCGACGTCTCGCTCGACACCGGGTTCACGGACCTTGTGCGCGACCCCGACGGCCGCGTGCGGCACACCCTCACCGCGCCCGACGGCCGGACCGTCACGCTCTGGCAGGGCGAGGGCTTCGACTTCGTGCAGGTGTACACCGCGACGAACTACCCCGGAACCCCGCTCGCCGTCGCGATCGAGCCGATGACCGCTCCGGCGGACGCGTTCAACAGCGGCCTCGGGGTGCGCCGTCTGGCTTCTGGCGAGACCTGGACGCTGGAGTGGGGCCTCTCCTTCGCTTGACCGCGGTTCACAACTCAGGAGAACACACGCGGAAAGGCCCCGATCCTCGTCTCACCGACGGAATCGGGGCCTTTCTCCTGAGTTGTGAACGCTCGGCTACTCGCCGTGGTTCTCGCGCAGCTCTCGGCGGCTGACCGGTGTGCCGTCCGCATGGACCGGAACCGGGGCGGCATCCTCGTGGTGCTCGCCCTTGCGGGCCCGGCGGCGCTCCCGCGCCCCCTCGACGAGGTTGTACAGCGTCGGCAGCACGATGAGCGTCAGCACCGTGGAGGAGACGAGTCCGCCGATCACCACGATGGCCAGCGGCTGGGAGATGAACCCGCCGTGCCCCGTGATCCCCAGCGCCATCGGGGTGAGGGCGAGGATCGTGGCGAGCGCTGTCATGAGGATCGGGCGCAGACGCTTCTCCCCACCTGCCATCACGGCATCCGCGGTCGACAGCCCCTTCTCCCGATACTGGTTCACGAGGTCGACGAGCACGATCGCGTTCGTCACCACGATGCCGATGAGCATCAGCACACCGATCAGCGAGGCCACGCCCAGCGGCACGCCCGTGACGATCTGCAGCAGGATGGCTCCGGTCGCCGCGAACGGCACCGAGATCAGCAGCAGGAGCGGCTGCCGCAGCGACTTGAACGTCGCCACCATCACGACGTACACGATGAGGATCGCGGCGAGCATCGCGAGGCCGAGCTGCGCGAACGAATCGGCCTGCTGCGAGGCGACGCCGCCGACCTCGGCCGAGGCGCCGTCCGGGAGGTCCGCCGCGGCGAGCGCCTCGGTGACCGACTGGGTGGCGACCGCGAGGTTGTCCGATGCGGGCGGCACGGTGACGGTCGAGGTGCGGCGTCCCTGCTCGGTGGTGATCGAGGTGGGGCCGTTGCGCTGCTCGACGGTCGCGATGTCCTGCAGCGGCACGATGCCCGCCGCGGTGGGGATCGCGAGCTGCTGGAGCGCGGCGACGGTCGTCGGCGGCTCCGGGTTGACGAGGTATACCGTCAGCGCGGTGTCGTCGATCTCGACCGATCCGATCTGCTGCGGACGCATCGTGTTGGACACGATCGACCCGACGGCGACCTCGGACAGCCCGACCCGCGCGGCGGCCTCGCGGTCCACGACCACGGCGATGTACGGCAGGGCCTCGGCGAGGTTGTCCGTGACCTGCCCGATGCCCTCGCGGCCGTCGAGCTCCTCCACCACGGCGGAGGTCGCGGTGGCGAGGTCGTCGCCGTTCGCCGCCGTCACGGTGATCTCGATGTCGCTGGAGCCGAAACCGGCGGACGCCGCGACGTTGACCTCGCCGACCTCGTCGCCGAGGCCGTCGATGGCATCCTGCACCTCGGCACGCAGCTTCTCCTGGTCGGCGTCGCCGTCGGTGAGGACCGAGTAGGTGATCCCCGCGCCGCCGGAGAACGCGTCGCGCAGCGCGGAGCCGCTCGACCCGATGGAGGCCTGCACGTGCTCGATGCCGTCGATGTCGAGAAGGGCCTCCTCGACGGGGGCAGCGGCATCGGACTTCGCCTGCAGGCTCGCGGTCGGCCCGAGGTCCTGCGTCACGGTCATGGTGTTCTGACCGGAGTCGCTGAGGAAGTTCACCTTCATCAGCGGGGCGGCGGCGAGCGTCCCGGCGAGGACCACTACCGCGAGTGCCACCGTGATGCCCGAGTGCTTCAGCGTCCAGCCGAGGATGGGGCGGTAGCCGCGCTGCAGCCGCGTCGGCGGGGCCGCCGGGTCCTCCGGGTCGATCGCGTTCCCGCTCTCGTCGAGGAGCGGCTTGCCGGGCTTGAGGAACCAGTACGCCAGCACCGGCACGATCGTCAGAGCCACGAAGAGCGAGGCGACCATGGCGATGGTGACCGTCATCGCGAACGGACGGAACAGCTCGCCCACCATGTCGCCGACGAACACGATCGGCAGGAACACCGCCACGGTCGTGATGGTCGACGCGGTGATGGCCGCGGCGACCTCGCGCACCGCGAGACGGATCGCATCGCCCTTGTCCGCGCCGCCGACGTAGTGGCGCTTGATGTTCTCGATCACCACGATGGAGTCGTCGACCACGCGGCCGATCGCGATCGTGAGCGCCCCGAGGGTCAGCACGTTCAGCGAGTAGCCGAATGCCTGCAGCCCGATGAAGGTGATGAGGACGGACGTCGGGATGGAGATCGCGGTGACGAGCGTCGAGCGCACCGACATCAGGAACACGAGGATCACGAGCACGGCCATCACGAGGCCGAGCAGACCCTCCGTGGCGAGGGTGTCGATCGACTGCACGATGAACGGCGCCTGGTCGAACACGACGGTGAACTCGGCGTCCGGGAGCGCTTCCCCGATCTCGTCGAGCGCGGCCAGAACCCCCTGCGACACCTCGACCGTGTTGGCGGCGGGGAGCTTGGTGATGGAGATCGACAGGGCATCCTCGCCGTCGACCCGGGAGATCGAGGTCACCGGGTCCGACACCTGGGCCACCGTCGCGACGTCGCCGATGGTCACCGCGGTACCGACGAGAGGCAAGGCGGCGATCTCGTCGACCGAGGTGATCTTGGCGCCGGTCTGCACCGTGAGGGTCTCGCCGTCCTCGGTGATCTCACCGCCGGGGAAGAGGGTGCCGTTCTGCTGCAGCGCGGTGCTGATCGCCTCGCTGCTCTGCCCGGCCGCGCCGAGCTTCGCGAGGTCGGGGGTGATGGTGATGCGCTGCCCGACGCCGCCGACGATCTCCGCCGCGTTCACCCCGTCGACGTCCTCCAGATCGGGGATCGCGACGCTCTCCAGCTGCGCCTGGGCGTTGTCCGCGTCCTCGAAGCCCGTGACCGCGACCTGGATCACCGGGAAGTCGTCGATCGAGACCGAGAGCACCTGCGGCGTGACGTCCTCCGGGAGCTGCGAAGAGATGCGGTTGATCGCCTGCTGGATCTTCTGCTCCGCGGTCGCGAGGTTGGTGCCGTACGAGAACATCGCCTGCACGATCGAGGCGTTGGTCGTGCTCGTCGCGGTCGTCGACTCCAGGTCGGGCACGCCCTGGATGGCGGACTCGATCGGCGTCGAGACGTCGTTCTCGACCACCTCGGGCGAGGCGCCGGGGTAGGTGGTCATGACCACGAGCGCCGGCAGCTCGAGCGACGGGATGAGCTCCTGCTTGAGGTTGGTCAGCGCGAGCCCGCCGAACACCGCGGCGACGATCGTCACGAGCGCGATGAGCGCGCGGTTCTTCAGGCTGAGGATGGCGAGTTTCGACAAGGCGGGTTCCTCGGTGTCAGGGGGTGGCGGTCGCTGCGGATGGGAGGGAGAGAGGTACTCCGAGGATCCGCGCCAGTGCGGATTCGAGGAAGGACTGTTCGAGATCGACGTCGCGGATCTGCGTGCTCCACATGACGCCGTCGATGAAGATCATCGCCGCTCGGGCCCGGTCGGCGCCATAGGTCGGCTCCAGGAGGTCGACGAGGCGGTCGGACAGGTGGCGCGCGAGCTGGCGCAGACGCGGATCGTGCACGGCTGCCGTGACCACGGCCCGATCCGCCTGCACAGCGTGGCCGTCGTGGATGCTGTCGTACACGAGCGCCGCGATGACGTCGGCCCCGGCTCCCCGTTCGGCGAGGGTCTGCCGCACTCCGTCGAGTCGGCATTCGATCTCGTCCGCGAGCGCTCGGAAGGCGGCGGTGCGCAGGTCGTCGAGGGTGTCGAAGTACTGGGTGGTCGCCCCGAGCGGCACTCCGGCTCTGGCGGCGACCATCCGATGCGTGATGGCGTCGGCCCCGACCTCGACGATCAGCTCGGCCGTCGCGGTGACGATCTCCCGACGACGCGCTTCGGGGTCACGCCGCCGACGCGCGCTCTCCACCATCGCTCACCCCCTGGACACCCGTACATGTACGTTTGTACATTCGCTCCGGTGTGAACTCCCTGAGAACGGCCGCCCACTTCTTTCCTGTCTCCCCGCTGTGCCGGATCACTTCCGCACCCCGCACCCCCGTTCACGGTCCCTTTTCGCGCTCTCACGGGCGGGAACCTCCTCCCGTGATCGAAAACGTACCGGGGTGGGGGCGAGAGCGGGGTCAGGCGGCGGAGGAAGACGGGGCGGAGGAGGGGGTCTGGCCGCGCTCGAAGTAGGCGACGAGATCGCGGTCGAGCGGGGGGACGGCGATCGCGGAGCCGTCACCCCGGAGGGACGCGGTGGCGAGGATGCCGGCGGCCACGGCCTCGCGCGCCGCGACGGGAGAGGTCGCCGTGAGACCCCCGTGCCGCACGAACCGGAGGAACTCGGCCACGAGCAGCGCGTCGGCTCCATCGTGTCCGGCGTCGGGCACCTCGGGCACGACGAACACCTCGTCCGCGTCGGCCGCCCCGGCATGCCGACGGTTCCACAGCTTCACCTCGCTGCCGGCCACGTCGCCGAAGTTCTCGATGCGCCCCTCGGTGCCGATCACGGTGTAGTTCCGCCAGTAGTCCGGGGTGAAGTGGCACTGCTGGTACGAGGCGAAGATCCCGCCCTCGAGCCGCAGGTTCACCATCGAGATGTCCTCGACGTCGACCACAGGGTGGAGTCCGGTGAGCGCGGTCGGCGGCCAGTTGTCCATGCTGAACCAGTCGGGCATCCGCTCCCCCGTGCGGTCCCGCCGGTCGGTGATGTCGCCGTAGACGCTGAGACCGCCCATCGCCGCCACCTGCTGGGTGTACGCGCCCGCCAGCCAGTGGATGATGTCGAGGTCGTGCGCTCCCTTCTGCAGGAGGAGTCCGGTGGTGCGGCTCCGGTCGGCGTGCCAGTCCTTGAAGTAGAAGTCGCCGCCGTGCCCCACGAAGTGCCGCACCCACACGGCCTTCACCTGCCCGATGCGCCCGGTCTGGATGAGCCCGCGCATGAGCGTGATCACGGGCATGTGCCGCATGTTGTGGCCGATGTAGAGGCGGGTCCCGGTCCGTCGCGCCGTCTCCAGCATGCGGTCGGCGTCGGCGAGGTCGATCGCGAGGGGCTTCTCGCAGAAGACGGGCACCCCGGCCTCCAGCGCCCGGATGGTCAGCGCGGCGTGCGTGTCGTCCGGGGTCAGCACCATGACCGCGTCCACCCCGGACGCGAGCAGCTCGTCGAGGGAGTCGGTGATGAGGGCGTCGGGGACGAGCGCCCTGGCGTCCTCGCGGGCACGCGGGGCGAGGTCGCAGACGGCGGTGATACGGGAGCCGTGGCCCGGCCGATGCACCTCCTCCTGAAGGGTGGAGCGCGCGCCGAAGCCGATGATGCCGATGTGGAGGTCCAACAGAAGTCCTTCGTGAAAGGGGGGGAAGAAGAGGGGGCGGCTCAGCGACCGCGGGCAGCCGGGGCGTCGAGATCGGTCGAGCCGCCGGGGACGAGGGCCCAGGGGAACTCGTGCAGCGCACCGGGCGAGGGGTCGCTCTCGAGCGCCTTCTCGACGATGATCCGCGCCTGCCGCTCGTAGAAGTCCGTCGGGCCGACGGTGGTGAGGGTGGGGGCGATGAGCCGGGCGTCCGGGGTGTTCCCGACGCCGACCACCGCGACGTCGTGCGGCACGCGGAGCCCGAGCATGTGGGCGGCGTTGATCGCGGCGATCGCGGCGAAGTCGGTCGTCGCGTACACGGCGTCCGGGCGGTTCTCCTGCGACAGCAGCTCGATCGCGGCGGTGAAGGCGCTGGCCTGCGTCTCGGCATAGGTCACGGTCCATGCCGGGTCCGGGGAGATGCCGGCCGCCGCGAGCTTCTCGACATATGGCGTGTACCGCGTGACCTGCGTGGCCGCGAGGCGGACGGCGCCCTCCGCGGCGATGCAGCCGATGGCCGCGTGCCGCTCCAGCAGGTGGTCCATCGCGAGCTCGCACCCCGGGATCGCGTCCGAGCGGATGACGTCGAACCCGTCCGGCTCCAGATGCTCCGAGAACACCACGAGCCGCTGGCCGCGCTTGACGAGGTCGCCCAGCCGTCGGGCGTCCTCCTCGTCCAGCCCGACGCCGTCGAGGTATGCCACGTCGCTCTCGACGCGGTCGAGCGCCGCGTGCCAGTCGCCGTCGGCGAGGATCAGCGTCGTGAGCCCGTGCTTGTTCGCCTCGGCGTTCACGGCGTCGGCCACCGCCAGCGACCACGGATCGCTCAGCATGTGGAGGGAGAGCTGTACCATGCCGCTGCGACCGGTGCGGATCGCCCTGGCCGCCGTGTTCGGACGGTAGTTGAGCTCGTCCGCGGCCGCGAGCACCCTGGCCGCGGTCGCTTCGGCCACGCCGGCCCCGCTGGCACCGGCGCGGCCGGAGAAGACGTACGACACGGTCGCGGTCGACACCCCGGCACGTTCGGCCACCATCCGCAGCGTCGGTCGGCGGCTGGGGGCGTGCTCACGCTGTGCCATGTCTCATCCCTTCGTCCCGCTGAACGCGATGCCCTGGATGAACTGCCGCTGCAGGATCATGAACGTCACCAGCATGGGCAGGGTCGCCAGCAGGGCGCCGGCCATGAGCACCGGGTAATCGGTGCCGTGGATGCCGACGAGCTGCGAGAGTCCGACAGACAGCGGCATCTTCGCCGGGTCGGTCGTCACGATCAGCGGCCACAGCAGATCGTTCCAGGACCACAGCACGGTGAACACCACAAGTGCGATGATGCCAGGCTTCGCCAGTGGAACCATGATCCGCCAGAAGGTCTGCCACGGATTCGCCCCGTCGATCCGCGCCGCCTCCTCCAGCTCGGCCGGCATGGAGAGGAAGAACTGGCGCATCAGGAAGGTCCCGAAGGCGCTGAAGATGCCGGGCACGATGAGCGCCTGCAACGTGTTCAGCCAGCCGAGCGCCTGGATGATCTCGTACTGCGGCAGCAGGTAGAGCTGCGAGGGCACCATGAGCACCGAGAGGAACACGACGAACAGGGCGTTCCGGCCGGGGAAGGCGATGCGCGCGAACGCGTAGCCCGCCATGGTGCACAGGACGACCTGCCCGACCGTGCGGCCGACGGTGAGGAGCACGGAGTTCAGGAACATCTGGCCGAACGGCATCGAGTCGAAGACCTCGGCGAAGTTCGTGAACACCCATTCGCGCGGGAGGAACGACGGCGGCACCTGCACCGAGTCGGACAGCGTCTTGAACGAGGTCAGCAGCTGCCAGACGAACGGGAACACCATGAGTGCGGCGCCGGCGATGAGCACGACGTGCACGATCCACAGTCCGCGGTTCCGGGGCGTGCCGGCCGTCCGCGATCGTGCGGGGGCGGCGCCGACGACCGCGCGGGTGTCGAGGGAGACGTCACTCATAGTGCACCCACTTCTTCTGCAGCCGGAACTGCACGATCGTCAGCACGAGGATGATCAGCAGCAGGAGGAAGGCGACGGCGGCGGCGTACCCGCGGTCGTTGTCGAGGAAACCCGCTTCGTAGAACAGGTAGACGACCGTGCGGGTGTTCGGCATCGCGGGGTTGCTGCGGCCGAGCATCATGTAGATGAGGTCGAACACCTGCAGAGCCCCGATCACGCTGATGACGCTGACGAAGAAGATCGACGGCGACAGCAGCGGGATCGTGATGGAGAAGAACTTCCGCACGGGGCCCGCCCCGTCGAGGTCGGCCGCCTCCATGATCGTGTCCGGGATGCCCTGGAGTCCGGCGAGGAAGATGACGATGTTGGTCCCCAGTCCCGCCCAGATGCCGACGACGGCGATCGCGATCAACGCGGTGTTCGGGTCGGTCAGCCAGCTCCGCCCGTCGATGCCCACCGCGCCGAGGGCGGCGTTCAGGACGCCGTAGTCGCCGTTGTAGATCATGCGCCAGACGAGGGCGATCGCCGCGGGCATGGTGACGACGGGGATGAAGTAGAGGGTGCGGTAGGCGCTGCGGCCCGTGAGGCCGGTGGTGTTCAGCAGCGCGGCGATCCCGACCGCGAGGGGGATGCCGATCAGCGCGATCACCGTGTAGACCGCGGTGTTGCGCAGAGCGCCGAGGAGCTCCGGGTCCTGGAACAGCCGCACGTAGTTCTCGAACCCGATCCACTCGGAGCCGCCGAACGGGCCGGACTTCGTGAAGGAGATGATGAGCGTGCGCACGGTCGGCCACAGGTAGAACACGGCCAGCCCCAGGGCGGTGGGCCCGAGGAAGACGAGGGCCCACCACGGCGAGGCACCGGGTGTCCGGCGCCGCCGCCGGACACCGGAGGACGGGGCCTCCGGTGCCCGCCCGGCGGCGGGGGCGACCGCGCGAGGCGCGAGGACGGTCATCCGGTCACTCCTGCTCGGCGTCCAGCGCGGTCTGCATCTGCGCGGCGAGATCCTGCAGGCCTTCCTTCGGGGAGACCGCTCCGGACCAGACCTGGGACAGCGCCTCGCTCTCGATGCTCGTCCACGCGGAGGTGTTCTTCGACACCGGGTACGGGACGGCCGTCTCCAGCGCGTCGATGTAGACCTGCAGGTCGTACTGCGGGAGCGCATCCACCCAGGCCTGCTGCGTGCCGTTGAACGCCGGGATCACGGTGCCGGTCTCGGCCTGGATCTTCGCCGCCTGCTCGCCGCTCGCGAAGGCGGCGAAGTCCTTCGCCTCCTCCACGTGCGCGCTCTTGGCGTTCGCGACGTTCCCGACGCCGTGGATCACGCTCTGATTGCCCTCCGGGCCTGCGGGCAGCGGAGCCACGTCGACGCTGTCGCCGATGTCGGCGTTGTCCGCGTAGGCGATGGCGGCCCAGGAGCCGTTCTGGAACATGGCGACCTTGCCCGACAGGAAGAAGTCCTCCGGGTTCGTGTCCGTCATCTGCTGCGCCGTGGGCGAGGAGCCGTCAGCGATGAGGTCGGTCCACAGCTCGACGCCCTCGAGAGCCTCGGGCGAACCGTAGCCGCTCTCAGTGCCGTCCGCGGAGATGACTTCGCCGCCGGCCTGTGCGATCGAGTTGTAGAAGTTCTCCTGGCCGTACTGGCTCGCGGCGACGCCGAACCGGCCGCTCGCGGGGTCGGTCAGCTTCGCGGCCGCGGTGGTGAAGTCGTCCCAGGTCCAGCCGGCGCTGGGGTACTCCACTCCGGCGGCGTCGAACAGCGTCTTGTTGTACCAGAGCGCGACGGTGTCGAAGTCCTTGGGGGCGCCGTAGAGCGCGTCGTCGTAGGTGTAGAGGTCGACGAGGCCCTGGGGGTAGTCGGAGGCGTTCACGTCGTCGAGCGGCGCGAGCTGGCCGTTCGAGGCGTAGAGCTGGAAGTTCGGCCCGTTCATCCAGAACACGTCGGCGGCCGATCCTCCCGTCACCGCGGTCTGGAGCTTGGTGAAGTACTCCTTGTAGGGCGTGACCTGGATCTCGATCGTGACGTTCGGGTGCTCCTCGGTATAGGCGGCGGCGATGTCCTCCATCGCGGGCTTCTGGTTCTCGTCCCAGATCGCGTAGCTGAGGGTGATGTCGCCGCCCGAGGACTCCCCGGTCGCGGAGGAGGAGCAGGCGGAGAGCGCCAGGACGGCGGCCGCGGAGGCGGCGAGAGCGCCCAGGGCGCGGCGGGAGGTGCGGGGCATCGAGGTCTCCTTTGACGGGTGCACGAGAAGGCGGTGCACGATGTTAACCGTTTAGCGTTAAACGATTAGCAGCGAGAGTAGCGCGCCGCGTCCGTTCTTCGCAAGCACCGATCTAGAGCGCGGATCCCAGCGCCAGCCCCAGCCCCGCGGCGAGGAGACCGAGCAGGAGCATGCCGAGCGCGTCGAACGCCGCAGCCCCGCGTTCGCCGTCCCGCCACAGGGCGACCGCATCGAGCATCGCGGTGCTGAAGGTCGTGTAGCCCCCGAGCAGACCAGCGCCGAGCACGAACGCCGCGTCCGGAAGCGCCGTCGCCACCAGCCCCAGCGCGAAGGAGCCGCTGAGGTTGACGGCCAGGATCCCCCACGGGAACCGCCGGCCGACGAGCCGGGCGACACCGAGGTCGACGAGATAGCGCAGGACGGCGCCGACGCCCCCGGCGAGCGCCGCGGCGAGGAACAGCAGCGGACTCACGTCGCCCCTCCCCGGCGCGGGCGCCCCAGCCGGAGCCCCGCGGACGCCGCGAGGAGGCCGAGGGCGAGGCTGACCGCGGCATACGCGGCGGCGAGGAGCGGTGCCGACGCCCACAGGGCTAGCGTCCCGGTCATGAAGGCGCTGTAGGTCGTGAACCCCCCGAGGACCCCGGTGCCCAGCAGCAGCCGCAGCTCCGCCGAGGCCGGGAGCCGCGCCGCCACGACGCCGATGAGCAGGGCGCCCAGCACGTTGGCCGGCAGCACCGCGAGGGGGAACCCGCCGAGGTCGGGGACGAGGAGCCCGAGGCCCAGGCGCGCCGCCGTCCCCAGCGTGCCGCCGAGCGCGACGAGCAGGACACGACGGAGACTCACGCTGGCCACTGTAGTCGCGCATGACAGCGCGACCGTCGGATGTCAAGGCGTTGGGGCGGGGACGGGGACAGGCGTTGACTGTCGGCATGAAGCCACTCTGGAAGGTCGACCAGGACGCACCCCACGGCACTCCCTTCGATCCCGGCGCGCAGCACGACGTGCTCATCGTGGGGGCAGGCCTCACGGGACTCTCGACCGCGGTGCTCCTGACCCGCGCCGGACTCGACGTCGTCGTCGTCGATGCAGGCGATGTGGCGGAGCTGTCGACGGGCGGCAACACGGGCAAGCTCTCCCTCCTCCAGGGGCAGCAGCTCGCCACGATCCGCACGCACCATCCGGCCGCGCTCGTCCAGGCGTACGTCGACGCCAACCGCGCCGGCATGGAGTGGCTCACGGGCTTCGCGGACAGCGCCGGCCTGAGCTACACGGAGCGGACCGACCACACCTACGCCCAGGGTCCTGAGGGGCTCGAATCGGTGCGGTCCCAGCATGCCGCCGCGCGGGAGGCGGGACTGCCGACGCGTCTGCTCACCGCGGGCGAGCTGTCGACGCCGTTCCCCGTCGCGGGCGCGGTCGCGCTGGATTCCCAGGTGACGATCGACCCGGTCGCCGTCGCCGACGCGCTCGCGAAGGAGTTCCTCGCGGGCGGCGGCACCCTGCACACCGGCGTCCGTGTGACGGGCGCCCACGCCCTCCCGGAGCCTCGGGTGGAGACCACGGCCGGCCCGATGTTCGCCGAGCACATCGTCCTCGCGACGGGGACCCCGATCCTCGACCGGGGCCTGTACTTCTCCAAGGTCGCCGGGATGCGGTCGTACTGCGTCTCGTTCCGGGTCTCCAGCGGGGTGCCGGAGGGGACGTTCATCTCCGCCGACAGCCCCACGCGGTCGATCCGCCCGGTTTCGGCTGCCGACGGTCCGGCGGACACGGCACAGCTCGTCGTCGGCGGCAACGGGCATCCGGTCGGCCGCTCGGACGGTGAGACCGCGGCGATCGACGATCTCGTCGCCTGGACGCGGCTGCACTTCCCGGACGCGGAGGAGACGCACCGCTGGTCCGCGCAGGACTACCAGTCGCACAACCTCATCCCCTTCGTCGGCGCTCTGCCGCGCGGCCTCGGTCGCATCCGCATCGCCACCGGGTACGCGAAGTGGGGGCTGTCGAACGCGCCCGCCGCGGCCCTGCGGCTCACCGAGGAGATCATCGGGACGAAGCGCAGCGAGCGTCCGTCCTGGATGCTGCGCCTCGGCACCCGTCTGACCGTCCCCGCCGACCTCGCGCGCGGCGCCGTCGAGGGAGCGAAGGTGGCCGCCGCGGCCACGAAGGGCTGGGTCGCGGCCGAGACCACGCCGGTCCCGGTGCCGCAACCAGCGGAGGGCGAGGGCGTGGTGGCGAACCGTGGCGGCCGCCCGGTCGCCATCTCCACCGTCGACGGCGTGACCCGTGCGGTCAGCGCGGTGTGCCCGCACCTCGGCGGCGTCCTCGACTGGAACGACGCCGAGTGCACATGGGACTGCCCGCTGCACGCGTCGCGGTTCGCCGCGGACGGCACCCGCATCGAGGGGCCTGCTCTGAAGGACCTCGAGCAGATGCCGCGGACGGTCGGCGGCTCGTGACTCAGGACCGGGTCGGCGGGGCGTCCCAACCCTGCTGCGGGGTGTCGCAGTCCTCACGGAACACGTACTGCGACACGAGCTTGCGCTGGCTGCTGGACCAGTCGATCGCCGGGCGACGCTGCTCCGGCGGCAGGTAGCCCAGCCGGTAGACGGCCATGAGCTCCAGGTCGTCGGGCACCCGCAGCAGCCGCACGATCTCGTCCCAGCGCCCCGGCACCTCCATCGGGAACGAGATGAATTGGATGCCCATGCCCAGCTCGACCGTGGTCAGCCAGACGTTCTCCATGGCCGCGCCCATGCTGAACACGGAGTAGAACGACGACAGCTGCCCCGGCCGGTACTCGCTGCGGTCGAGCATGACGCCGAGCAGGAGGGGCGACCCGGCCACGAGCTTGCGGTTCTCCGCGCCCAGCGTCTTCGGCACCCCGAACGTGTTCATCAGCGTCTGGCCGCGCTTCGTGAACACCTGCGACGTGAAGGGGCGCAGCGGCGCGGGGAGCTTGTCGAACAGCATGCCGCTGCGCTTCTCCTCCATCTCCTCCTGGCTGAAGCGGAAGTAGGGCTTGTACCGCTCGAAGAACGTGCCGTTCGACATCGCCTCGGTCATGCTCTCGCCGGAGATGCGCGCGATCTCGTCGATCGTGTCCCGGTTCTCGATCACGACGAAGCGCCACGGCTGACTGTTGAGCTGCGACGGTGCGCGACCTGCGGCTTCCAGGAGGATGCGCTGGTGCTCCTCGGAGACCGGGTCGGGGAGGAACGCTCCGTTCGTGGTCTTGCGGCGGCGGATGGCGTCGAGGAGTTCCATACGGTCACTTCCGGTCGGAGGGGAGGCGCGAGACCACGAGGCCCGCGAGGACGAAGGGCGCTGCCGTGAGGGCGACGAGCGGGTGCCGCCGGGTGTGCGTCCCGGCGTAGGGGATCGCGGCAAGCGGGACGGCAGCGGGGAGGAGGGCCAGGGCGGCGCGGCGGCTGCGCGGCGTGCGAGTGGCCAGACCGACGACGACGGCGAGTCCGGTCGTCGCGCAGGTCAGGATGTAGAGCGCGTGGTGCACCCAGCGGAAACGACGCGTGTCGATGAGCCGTCCCGCCACCGCAGCCCCGAGGGCGCAGTTCGCCGCATAGGCCGTCGCCGCCGCCGCGAAGACTCCGGACGCGGGGCGGTCGTCGCGCTCGCGCTTCCGTCGCCCCGTCATGGCACGACCCTACGCCCTCCCCTCCTCCCCCGATCCACCCCCTTGCGTACGAGCGGCCCCCTTGAGTACGACCGCACCGGGGTGGGTCGCACGCAAAGGGGCCGCTCGACGGATCAGAGGGCGGCGTCCGCGTAGATGCGGAGCGCGTCGCGGACGAACTCCGCACCCTGCGTGCCGCCCGCGGACGTCGCGTAGTTCGCACCGAAGCGCGGGTCCGCGACGTACATCTCGCCGAGTCCGATGACGTACGCCTTGGCTGCGGCATCCGGCCCCTTCCGGAGGGCGGCGGCCGGAGTGCCGGGGATGCCCGTGAGCCAGGCGACGTGACGACGCGCGAGCTCCTGTGCCTCGGCGGACGCGGGATCGATGCCGCTCTCCGCCGCGGCGATCCAGTCGCGTCCGAGATCGGACACGCGCTGCTGCCAGTCGGCGCGCTCGGCGTCGCTCATCCCGCGCCACCAGCGGTCGCTGTCGGCGTAGGCCTTCGTCCCCCAGCGGTCCTCGACCTCCTGCTTGTACTGCGTGTGGTCGAAGCCGTCGAACATGTTCTCTGCCATGAGGTTCTCACCTCCTCTCAATGCCGTGATGGTGGATTCGACCGACGCGATCTGCCGCGCCAGCCGGGTCTGCTCCTCGCGCAGCAGCGCGAGGTGGGTCTCCAGGGCCGACGCCTCGGCCGCCGAGCCCCCGCCCTGCGTCCCCGAGCCCGCGTCCCGCGTCCCTGAGCCCTGTTTCCCTGAGCCCTGGGTCCCTGAGCCTGTCGAAGGGCCCAGCACCTCCGCGATCTGCGGCAACCCGAGTCCGAGCTCCCGCAGCAGGAGGATCCGCTGCAGTCGCACGAGCGCCGCCGCGTCATAGTGCCGGTAGCCGTTGGCCGCGATGCGCGACGGCGGCAGCAGCCCGATGTCGTCGTAGTGCCGCAGCGTCCGGCTCGTCGTGCCCGCCAGCCGCGCGATCTCCTGGATCGACCAGTCCCGCGATTCCGTCCGCCCACCCCTTCCGTGTCAGGTCTCCTCCCACCGTAGAAGTTGCCGCTACGTCAAGGTCAACCCCGCCTCCGAATCGCTGGCTTGGCTCTATTTCCGGCGGCGATGGGCCAATCAGGCGATTCGAAGGAGAGAGGGGGTGTCGGAATCGAGATATATCGTGTTATCGTGACGGCAACACGATATATCGTGAATCCCTCGACACAGGAGAAGCAGACATGACCGAGAAGTGGCTCATCGCCCCCGGCGAGGAACGCGTCATCGACATCGCCTCCGCGACCCGGCTCAAGGTGGGCCTCGTCGGCGGCCAGGTCGACGTCATCGCCCATGACGAACCCGGCATCCGGATCGAGGTGCACGGCGTCACCACCAAGGACCTCCGGATCGAATCCCGTGACGGGGAGGTCGAGATCGACCACCCGCAGCTGGGCTGGGACAACTTCCTCGAGGTGTTCCGGAACTTCGGCTCCGGCGGCCCGCGCGCCGAGGTGAGCGTGGCCGTCCCGCGTTCCATCGCCCTGACCCTGGGCGTCGTGAGCGCCGGCGCCCTCGTGTCGGGGATTCGCAACGACACCCGGCTCAACACCGTGTCCGGCGACATCATCGTCGACACCCTCATCGGCGACCTCAGCGTGAACTCCGTCTCCGGCGACGTACAGGTGCGCAACCTCACCGGCTCGATCAACGCCAACAGCGTCTCCGGCGACGTGGCCGTCACCGGAGCGATCCGCAAGGCGACGGTCGACATCGTCTCCGGGTCGACGCTGGTGGACGCCGCAGGCGATGTCAACACGATCACCGTGAACTCGGTCTCCGGCGGCACGACCGTCCGGCTCGACGAGTCCCTCGCGGCGAACTACGTGATCCGCTCGCTCAGCGGTCGTCTCCTCATCGACGGCGTGGAGCGCAGCACCTCCGGCCCGAGCACCTACAACGGCACGTCCGGCGAGCTCGCCGGGCGCTTCGTGGACCTCCGCGCCAACTCCGTCTCCGGAGGGGTGACGGTCCTCCGCCGCGCTCCGCAGACGATCGAGAACGACCCGGAGTGGGAAGCATGAGTCCCGCGGTCTTCTCCCACGGCGATCTGCGCCTGTACCTGCTGTCGCTGCTCGCGGAGTCCCCGCAGCACGGCTACGGCATCATCCAGTCCCTCACGGACCGCACCGGCGGGACGTACACCCCGAGCGCCGGCACGATCTACCCGCGCCTCGCGAAGCTCGAGGAGGAGGGACTCGTCACCAAGACGGTCGACGGACGCACCACGATCTACGCGATCACCGAGGCCGGGCGCGCCGAGCTCGCCTCCCGCGAGAACGACCTCGCCGACATCGAGGCGGGCATCACCGACACCGTCCGCCTCATCGCCAACGAGGTGCGCCAGAGCGTACAGGAGGCGATGAAGAGCCTCCGCGCCGATCTGGCGACGGCCACCAAGGATGACCGGGCGGCGGCGAAGTCGCGGCCCCGCACCGCGAGCGAGGATGCGCGGCTGACCAGCCGCGAGGAGCTGCACCGCGCCGACGCCGTCGTGAACGCCTTCCGCGCACGGGTCCGCACCGACCTGCGCACCCATGTCGCGAAGGGCGGCGTGCTCCCGGCGTCGGTGGTCACCGACCTCGAGAACGCGCTGGATCAGGCCGCCCGCACCGTGACGGTCGCGCTGAGCCAGCCGGACTCCTGAGCCTCCATCACACAGCACGAGGCCCCGCCGACATCCGTCGGCGGGGCCTCGTCGCGTCCGGGTCACTCCGGCCAGATCTCCTTCTGCTCGTCCGGTACCGACTCCCCCAGGGGCACGACGAGCACCGGACGGTGCTGGCGATGAGCCAGCCGGGCGGCCACGGAGCCGGTGAAGAACTCCCGGATCGACTCGCCGATGCCGCGCTTGCGGGTGCCGACCACGATGAGCTGGGCGTCGAGCTTGTTGGCGAGCTGCTTGATGGCCAGGGCCGGGTCGCCGACGAGCTGTCGCGCCGTCCAGGTGACCCCCTTCCCGGCGAGGATCGTGGCAGCCGCGGCCTCGACGGCCTCGAACTCGGCGGCGCCCGCGTCGAAGTTGATGTCGATGGGGGCGGAGTGCACGTAGCCGTCCGGATCCTCGTAGGTGACGAAGCGCGTGATGTCGACGTGGGCGACCACGAGCGGAGCGTTCAGCAGCCGGGCGAACCGCACGGCCTCATCGAGAACGTGCGGGTCCTGGTCGAGCTGCATCCCGACGATGACAGCCTTCTGCAGAGCGGCGTTCTGCGTGGCCTCGTCGGACGGAGTGGAGGTGCTGTCGGTCATGGAGATCGCTCCCTTCGCCGGCCTGGCCGCGGCCAGGGTCTGTTCCCCGCGTGCTATCCTGAATGCTACTCTTACCGGCCTCGAGCCGGTGTCGTGAATGACTCGGGCGCCTGTCTGCCCGCAGCTTAACTCGTGAGGGGGTCTCAGGCATGGGCCGTGGCCGTCAGAAGGCGAAGCACACAAAGATCGCCCGCGAACTCAAGGCGTACAGTCCGTCGGTGAACTACTCGGCGCTGGAGCGCGAGCTCGCGCACTCGAGCGACTCCGACGAAGACGCCTACGTCGACAAGTGGGCCGACGAGTACGCGGACGAAGACGAAGACGAACTAGAGAAGGCCTAGCCCCTCGGTTCGAAACACCCGCACGGCTCGTGCGGGTGTTTCGTCGTTCCCGGGCGGCGATGCGACGCCCCGGTCGCTCGTCCCGACCGAGCGGCCTGCCGCCGGAACGAGGAGGCCCTCGCGATGTCAGCGCTCCCTCAAGGGCAGGATAATCCGACGCAATTCCGCCGATCCGCGTCTTGTGAGCGCAAACATTTTCTGATTTGATGTGCATGTGATCGACGGCGCACCCTCGCCGCGTCCCGGCTTCGGGCGATCCGCAGGAACATGACCTCAAAGAGGAGAACAGCATGGCACCCACCTCACGCACCCCCCGCGTCGCCGCGGTCGTCGCCCTCGGCGCGGTGTCGGCGTTCGGACTCGCGGCCTGCGCCCCGGCCGCCTCCGGGGGCGGGGACGCCGGCGGAGAGCCCGTCACCATCGAGTACATGCACCGCCTCCCCGACGGCGAGGGCATGACCACGGTCGCCGAGATCGTCGACCGTTGGAACGAGGAGCACCCCGACATCCAGGTCAAGGCCACGAAGTTCGACGGCAAGGCCAGCGACATGATCCTCAAGCTCGAGACCGACATCAAGGCCGGGAACGGTCCGTGCCTCGCGCAGACCGGATACTCCGAGGTGCCGCAGCTCTACGTGAAGGGTCTGCTGGAGGACGTCGCCGCGGAGGCCGAGAAGTACGAGGACCACTACTCGGCCGGAGCGTTCAGCGGCATGCGGGTCGGCGACGCCATCGTGGGCCTCCCGCAGGACACCGGACCCCTCGTCTACTTCTACAACACCGCCGAGTTCGAGGCGCTCGGCCTCGACGCCCCGGCGACGCTCGACGACCTGACCGCCGCCTCCGCCACGGCCGCCGCCGCCGGCAAGTTCGTCACGGCGTTCACACCGGACGAGGCGCAGAACTGGCTCTCCGGACAGGCTGCCGCCGCCGGTGACACCTGGTTCTCCACGGAGGGCGAGGAGTGGAAGGTGGATGCCGAGGGTGCGGGCTCCGAGCGGGTCGCCGCCTTCTGGCAGGGCCTGCTCGACGGCAAGCAGACACTCGCGACCGAGCGCTGGGGTGAAGGGTTCACGGCGGCGCTGAACAACGGCAGCCTCATCGGCCACGTCGGCGCGGCCTGGGAGGCCGGCTTCCTCCTCGACTCCCTGGACGGCACTCCGGCCGAGGGGCAGTGGCGCGTCGCCCAGCTCCCCGACTTCGGCGCCGGGGCGATGAGCGGCCCCGACGGCGGGTCCGGCGTCTCGGTCATGAAGGGCTGCGAGAACCCCGCGGCCGCCATGGAGTTCAATGACTGGTTCAACACGCAGGTCGACGACCTCGCTTCCCAGGGCCTCGTCGTCGCCGCGAAGGGCGAGGTGGAGACCCCGGAGAAGATGCTGCGTCAGTTCGGCGGCCAGGACGTGCTGGCCGAACTCGGCACGGCCACCGAGAACCTCAACCCCGACTTCCCGTACGCCCCCGGATTCTCCACCCTGGCGAACATGAACGAGACGGCCGCCGCGGCTGCCGCCGGCACCGCCACGGTCGCGGACATCTTCACGACGGCGCAGGACACGGCCGTGGCGTCGCTGAAGGACCTCGGCCTCCCGGTCGCGGAATGACCGGACCGGACGGCATCATCGGATGAACGACGGCGGAGTGCACGGGCGATCGTGCACTCCGCCGTCGTCGTGAGAGCGAGAGGCACATCATGGCCACAGTGACCGAGACGAGGGCAGCGGCGCCGCTCCCTCCCGCGCGCCGTCCCGTCGCCCCGTCGACCCGTCGATCGCGGATCCGAAGAGAGGGGCTGACCGGGTGGCTGTTCATGGCGCCGTTCGCGCTGCTGTTCGCCGTCGTCTTCCTCATCCCCATCATCGTGTCGGTCCGGTCGGCGTTCTTCGCGCAGGTGCCCGCCGGCGGCGGCCTGTACGGCGGGGGCGAGCTCGTCGACACCTTCGTCGGCCTCGACAACTTCGCGGCGGCGGCGACCGACGGCGCCTTCTGGGCCGGCATGGGACGGGTCGTGCTCTACGCGGCGTTCCAGATCCCGGTGATGATCATCGCGGCCCTCGCCCTGGCCCTGCTGCTGGACTCGTTCATCGTGCGCCGCCCCGCCCTGTTCCGCCTCGCCTTCTTCCTCCCGTACGCGGTCCCCGGCATCATCGCGGCGATGATGTGGCTCTACCTCTACACGCCCGAGGTGTCGCCCTTCCTGCCGTATCTGCCGGAGGGGACCGACCTCATGTCGCCGCAGACGATCCTCTTCTCGATGGCGAACATGACGACGTGGACCTACACGGGCTACAACATGCTCATCTTCCTCAGCGCCCTGCAGGCCATCCCCCGCGACCTCTATGAGGCCGCCCGTCTGGACGGTGCGACGGGCTTCCAGATCGCGACCCGCATCAAGGTGCCGCTCGTGCGCGGTGCCGCGCTGCTGGCGGTGCTGCTGTCGATCATCGGCACGATCCAGCTGTTCAACGAGCCGGTCATCCTGGAGGCCGCGAATTCCTGGATGGGCAAGGACTTCACGCCGATGATGCTCACCTACAACACGATGATGGGCGAGCTGTCGCCGTCGGGCAGCGGTCCGGCGTCGGCGTACTCGCTGCTCATGGCCGGGATCGCGGGCGTGCTCGCGATCGTGTACGCACTGCTCCAGCGGCGGAAGGGCGACGCATGACCACCACACGACTCGTCACCGTGACCCCGCCGACGAAGCGGCGCTCTCGTAGGCCGCAGGCGGCGGACGCCCCTCCTCCGTCCATCGCCCCGGGACCCGCGGCCCGCACGTTCGGCATCATCGCCCTCGTCGTCGCGACGCTGTACTTCCTCGTGCCGGTGTTCTGGCTCGTGGTGGCCTCGACGAAGAACAACACCGACCTCACCTCGACGTTCGGATTCTGGTTCGCCGAGCCGAACCTCGCCGCCAACTACGACAGCCTCATGGGCTGGACCCAGGGGCTGTTCTGGCGCTGGGTCGGCAACTCCCTGTTCTACTCGCTCAGCGCCGGGATCATCGGCACGCTGTTCGCCGTGATGGCCGGCTACGCGATCGCCAAGTTCGCCTTCCCCGGGAAGAAGCTCGCGGTCGGCATCATCATGGCGGGACTTCTGCTGCCCGTCGCCCTGCTCACGGTGCCGCTGTACATCGAGTTCCAGGCGCTCGGCCTCACGAACACGGTGTGGGCGATCATCATCCCCTCGGCGGTCTCGCCGTTCGGCGTCTTCCTCGGCATGGTCTACGCGCAGTCGTCGGTGCCGACGGCGCCGGTGAGGCCCGGATCTTCTTCACGATCGTGCTGCGGCTGCTCGGCCCCGCGATGGTGACGATCTTCCTGTTCATCTTCGTGGCCACGTGGAACAACTTCCTCCTCCCGCTCATGATGATCTCCAGCCCCGACCTCAAGCCGGTCACGCTCGGCCTCTACGGCATGATGAGCTACTTCTCCCCCGACAAGGGCGCCGTCATGCTCGGGGCGCTGCTCGGCGTGATCCCGCTCATCGCCCTGTTCTTCACGCTGCAGAAGTACTGGCGCTCCGGTCTCGCCGCCGGCGCCGTCAAGGGCTAGGCACCTCGACCGCGCACAGACCGGAGGCCGCCCGCGCGAGCCTCCGGTCGTGCGTGAGGAAGGGGCAGCAGGAACTCGTCCTCCAGCCGCGCCTGCAGGACTCGGGTCGACATTCCGGTGCAGACCAGGTCGACGACGATCGCGGCGTCGACGACGATCACCGCCCGGCGCACCCCTCGTGCATGGCGGCGACGATGCTCTCCGGGGTGAGCGCGGCCACCTCCGACTCCTGCGCTCGTCCACTCAGGAACTCCGACAGCGTCGGGCGGGCGGCGATGCGGGCGAGCTCCGCCGAGAGGTACTGCTGCAGCGACTGTCCTCGCTCCTGCGCTCGCGCGGTGAGCACGGAATGCACGCCGGGGTCGAGATCGCGGATGAGTACGTTCGGCATGTGCGGCTCCTTTCGTGGCTACCCCTCGAGTATCGGGGACCGGAGGCACGCTCTCCGGCCTCGGAACCGCAACCCGTGGAGAACCGGCAAACTCCCCGCCGCGTGCAGAAGAGGCCCGGGGCGAACCCCGGGCCTCTCGTGTGCAGCAGAGGTACTCAGCTGCGTCGCCGTCGCCAGAGCCCCGCACCGAGGGCGCTCAGGGCGAGCGCACCGACGGTGACCGCCAGCCACGTCATCCCCTCCGCACCCGTCGTGGCCAGCGCCCCGCCACCGGCCGTCGCCGCGGCGGTGACCGCGAGATCCGCACGAGCGAGCTCGGCGCCCTCGGTGTCCGTCGCCACGAGCGCATGGGCGCCCGCGGGTGTGGCCGCCGGGATGGTGACGGTCGCGACCGCACTGCCGTCGGCGGCGATCGTCACCTCGCCCACCCTGACCGGTTCCGAGTGGAGCCAGAGCTGCACGACGGACTCGGAGTCGAAGCCGCGGAGCTGCACGCGGAGGGAGTCTCCGGCCGCCGCGGTGCCGACCGACGGGGTGAGGACCGGCACCTTCGCCGGCTTCGCCTTCTTGACCTTGAGGGCCGCACCGGCCACCTCCGCACCGGAGGCGTCCTTGACGAGGAAGCGGTGCTTCCCGACCGTCGCATCCGCGGGGATGAGGACCCGGGTGGTCAGCGCGCCGTGCGCATCGACCGTCGCGTCCGCGAGCCGCACGCCGTCCAGCCAGAACGAGACGGCGGCGTCGGGCGCGAAGCCCGAGAGCACGGCCTCGACCGTCTCCCCTGCCCGCACGGAATCCGCGCCGAGCGTCAACGCAGGATCGGGCTCCGGAGCGCAGACCCCGAGGTCGTCCTCGGGTCGCGCCTCCGGTGCGTGCCCCGCCTGCGGGGCGGTGGTGCCGTACACCGCCATCTCCGCCACGGCCGCGAACGGCGTGCCCGAGATCGACGAGGTCGCCGTCACCCGAACGTATCGCGCGGTCGTCGCCGCGAAGTCGACGTCCTGCCACTCCGCGACGTTCTTCCACTCCCCCGCGGCCACGTCGGTGAAGGTCTGCCCGTCGGTGGAGACCGCGACCTGGAAGCCCTTGATGGGGCCGTTCTGGTTCGCGCCGCGACGCAGATAGGAGATGCCGTCGACCGTCTCCTCGGAACCGAGGTCGAACGTCAGCACGTGCGGATACGCGGCGGCGTCAGTGCTCCAGCGGCTGTGCCAGAACGTCCCGGCGTTGCCGTCGAGCATGTTCGCCGCCGTGCCGTCCTCACCCGCGGTCTCCTCGGAGCTCGCGGTCGCGGTGATCTGCGCGTTCGGGATGCGGGCGCGGGACGCGACAGCGGCCTCCTGCGCGGTCTGCACGGTCCGCACGTCGCAGTCGACGAGGTAGGTGGCCGCGATGCCGATGCTCACCGGCGAGCCCGCGGCCGACGCCGGTGCCGTCAGCAGCCAGTCCGTCGTCACGCTCTCGCCGGGGGCGACCTTCGTGAACAGGTTCGAGGAGCCGTCCGCGACCTCGACGGTGTAGCCCTCCGGGAGGTCGAGCTGCACGCCGACGTTCTCCGCCAGGATGTCCTCGCTGTTGGTGAAGGTCGTGGTGAAGGGTGTCTGCGCCCCGGGGCTCAGGGTCACGGCCTCGCCGGCGACGGTGGCGCACGGGGTGCCTCCGTCCGTCGGGCCGAGGTCCGTCACCGTGAAATCGTCGAGGACGAAGTCGACGTCGGGCCCGCCGACGCGCTCCAGACCGACCCAGGTGTAGTCGCCGCAGCCCACGATCACGTCCTCGCGGAACGCGGTGGTCTCCAGCGCCTGCACGACAGGGGTGCGACGCAGGGTCGTCGAGGAGATCTCCCCGTCGATCACGGCGTCCGTACCGGTCAGCCAGCGGTACGCTCCGCTCGCTCCGGCCTGGTAGTCGAACCCGATGCGATAGGTGTGCCCGGCCTGCAGCGGGACGAGCGTGGGGTCGGTCCGGTAGACGACGCCGGAGTTCTCGGAGTGCGACATCAGCGAGTGCTCACCGGTGAGGGTGGAGTCCACCGCGAGGCCCGCGGTGGCTCCGGTGTCGAACGGCTTGGCCGTGTTGCGCCAGTCGCTGCTCGTGTACGGGTCGTGCCGACGCGAGATGCTCGTACGCGGGTCGTCGATGCCGTTGGCGTCACCCTTCACGAACGGGCCCCACCCGGGCTGGTTGCCCTCGAAGTCGTTCGAGTACACGGTGCCCGCGGCGGTCGGCGCCGTCGTGTCCGCCATCACCCTGGCGTTGTCGACTCGCACCGCCGCGTCACCGGCGACCGCCGAGACCGAGACGATCACTTCGCCGGAGGCCGGGGCGAGGAACGACACCGATCCGCGCTGGTAGTACTGCCCGGCCTTGGAGTCGGCGCGCATGTAGTTGTATGTCGGCGAGAGGTTCCAGGTGCGGCTGACGACGCCGGCGCCGGTGTCGACCGCGACGCTCACGTCGCGCGTGGCCGTCGGATCGATCTGCACCTGCGCGGAGAACGCGTAGCGCTTCCCGGGGGTGAGGCCGGTGACGGTCTGCGAGATCGCGGACGCGGATGAGCCGAACACCGCGATGTTGTCGCCCCGTGAGGCGTTCTTCGCCGCGCCGAGGTCCGTGCGCTCGATGGTCACGTCGCCCCGCGGGTTCCAGCCGTCCAGCGACCCCGAGTTGAACCCGGGATCGGCCAGGCCCGCGTCGCGGTACTCGATCGCCGCCCGCTGCGCCCCACCCTGGGGCACGACGACGTAAGCCGCCCCCTTCTCGCCGGAGAGCGTCAGCTTCCCGTCGACCGCGGTGACGGTGTCCACCTTCTCGCGCCCCTGGTCGCCGAGTGCGAACACGTCGAAGGTCGTGTTGCCGCGGAAGGCATCCGTGAGCCCGAATGTCTTCTCACCGCCGGAGGCCGTGAAGAAGTACATCTTGTCCGCGTCGACGGGCGAACCCGACTCGGCGCTCGACTCCAGTGACTGCCACGGCAGCAGGTAGGAGTCGCCCCGCAGGACGGTCGCGCCGTCCATCGTGATGACGCGGGTACCACCGTCGATCCGGACCGTCACGTCGTCGGTGAAGGTCGCCTCGGCCCCCGCCGCGTACGTCTGCAGGTCGAAGTGCTGCAGGAACTTCGTCGGCAGGCTCTGCGACCAGATGTTGCCGATGAAGCCGTCCCAGTTGCGGTTGCCCACCCAGCCCTCGGCATCGACGAGACGCTGCTGGCCCAGCAGGGCGTCGTCGTTCCAGACGTCCGCCTGCGCGTTCTGGATGAACCGCACCATGGTGGAGTTGATGCCCTTGTTGTCCTTGCCGCCGTAGGCGAGGTCGTTCGGCCAGTGCGACCAGACCGTGCTGTCGACGAACTTGTCGCCCCACTCGGTCGCGACCTCGAGGTCCATGGCGTTCAGCTCGTCCGCGAGCTCCTCGGCCACCCAGCCGTTGGAGTAGTACACGTCGATGTAGACGCCGCTGAGCCCCGGCACCTCGTCCCGCAGCTGCTGGAAGCGGTCGAGCACGCGTCCGGTGCCGAGATCGGTCTGCTGATCGATGTAGTACGACTGGTCGAGCCAGTTCCAGCCGGGCTTGTACGGCGGTGTGCCGTCGAGGATCGCCGCGTCGAACGCGTCCGCCTGCGGATAGATCTCGGTGGCGTTGACGTGCACGCTCATGTCGGCGTTGAGCTTCGCCCCCTCGTCGACGAGACGGTTGAGGTCGGCGAGGCCGCCCGCGCGCTCGTTGTAGTTCCCGCCGTAGTCGGTGTTCGCGGAGTCGTGTCCTTCGCTGCCGAAGCCCTTGTTGAGCACCCACTGTCCGAGGCCGTCGGTCTGGTTCGCGATGCGCTTGGTGTTGTCGAGCACGAGGTCGAAGTAGTTCGTGGCGCTCGAGGCGAAGTTGAACGGGATGCGGCTGATCACGCGGTCGGCGACCCGGTCGGCACCGAGGCGCGGGGCGTCGACCTCCCGGTAGCGGATCGCGGCGTCCTGCCAGTCCACGGTCTCGTCGCCGTTGCGATCGGCGGTGAGGAGCACCGTGACCTTAGGAAGGGCGTAGGTCGTCACCCGGCTGTCGACGGCGGTAGTCGGATGGATGAGCCAGGTGTTCGAGCCGATCTCCGCGGTCCGGCCGTCGGCCGCGGTCACCCGCGTCGTGAGCCGGGTGTTCCATGAGGCGGTGCCGCCGGAGGCCTGCGTCGTCGCGTTCGTGATCACGCTGCCGGCGAGGGTCCCGTCGCCGAGGAAGGCGAAGGCCGCGCCCTTCGTCCCGGTGGCGGTCGCGGGCCCCACAGCGATGTGCTCATCGGCGTTGGTCGTGCTGTTCGGGCTGATCACGGTGCGGTCGAGGACGGCGCCGTCCGCGGCCGTCGCGGAGAGGAAGGCGTTGTCGGGGAGCGCCAGGGTGTTCACCGCAGCGGAGCCGTCGACTCCGGTCACGGCGAACTCGACCGTGCCATTCGCCGCGACGCGGATGCTGCTGCGCACCGTGACGTCGATGCCGGTCAGGGCCGAGACGTAGTCGACGCCGGTCGCCGTCGCCGTGGACGTGGTGGTCGACGCATAGGCGGTGCCGTTGACCGCCCAGGTGCGCGGGGAGCCCTTCTGGCCGCCGAGGCGCTCATCGCCCACGCGGTAGCCGAGGATCTGCGGGAACGCGGAGGAGACGGTGGCCGTGGTGCCGCCCGCGGCGATCTCGACGGTGTCCCCGGGCTCCGGCTGCTCCGGCGTCTCCGGCTCGGTCACGATCGGCGGGAGCTCCTCGTCGGAGAGCACCTGGATCTCGCCGGCGCCGCCGCCCGTGGTGCCCTGCGCGTCGATGATGAGGAGGGCGACGTACCGGCCGTCCTTCGCGGTCTCCAGCGTGATGCGCTGCTTCTCGTCGTTCGCGGTGGGCGCGTGCAGCGTCGCGGCCGCGGCGGCGGCGCCCCATCCCCCGTCGGCGGGCGAGGTGCGCGCGGCGTCGGCGTCATCCGTGACGTACACCTCGACGGTCTTCGCCGCGACGCTCTGCCCGCGCTTGACCGAATAGTCCAGCGCCTTCACCGAGAGGGGCCGCTGCAGATCGAGCGCGATCCAGTGCGGGAAGGGGGCGTTGGCCGAGTACCGCGACGTCCACTGGGTCGAGTAGTCGCCGTCGAAGGCGCCGAGAGCCGTGCCGTCGAGCGAAGGCGGCGCCGGATACGGATCGGCTTCGCTGGACACCGCGTGCAGCCGGTAGTCCGCGTGCGGGACGGGGACGAGATCGGCGGCCTGCGCCGCGGTCGCAGGGAGGAGCGCTCCGCCGAGCGCGAGAGCCGTCGCCAGCAGGGAACTGACAGCGACGGCGGTGCGCGGCGGTCGGGAAGGTGTCGACACGTCTTGCCTCTCGAACGGTGCGACGGCCGGAGGAAGGGACGCCCCGGTGCGTCGCAGATGGATCATCGATCGAAACCGATGTTTGCGCTATCACCGTAGAGCGAGCTTGTAGCTTAAGACAAGAGTCGAACGTCAAGTATGCGCAAACATTGGCCGAAGGTCACCACCCGAGGCCCGAGTGCGGCTCAGGAGCCGATGAACTCCTCGGTCTCCCCGAAGGACGGCGCCTCCCGGATCTCCACGGTCGCACCGAGGCCGTCGGTGTCGAGCACCACGATCTCGTTGCGCCCGGTACGCCACAACGGCGCGGGGGCGTAGAGCGTCTCCTGCGGGCCCACGCTCCAGTAGCGTCCGAGCAGGAATCCGTTCAGCCACACCAAGCCTTTGCCGCCACCGGGGAAGGCGAGCCACGCGTCCAGGGGTTCGGCGACGTCCAGCGCGGCGACGGCGAGGCCGTCCACCCCGCCCACGGCAGCGGCGTCCACCGCCGGTGCCGTCTGCGGCAGGAGGCGATGCGTCCAGCCGTTCACGAGACGGCGGCCGATCATCACGCCGCGCATGATGCCCTTGCCCTCGCCGGTGTACGGCCCGTAGTTGATGCGCCCGAGGCTCTCGACGACGAGCGCCAGCCGACCGGAACCGCCGTCCACCGGGAGAGCGAGAGACGTCTCGCCGTCCCGCTCGAGCACACCGAGGCGGCGGTCGTCGAGGAAGACGACCGCACGATCGTGCAGGCCGTCGACGGTCAGTGTCGCCTCGTCCGGGAACGACACGTCGGCCTCGTAGGCCACGAGGCCGTCCTCCGCTCCGAGCTGCTCGAAGGTCAGCGGGCGCGGCGAGAGCCCGCCCGCGGCAGGGGTCGCCCGGACCACGTCGAGCAGGCTCGCTCGCCGCTCCAGAGGCGCGGAGGTCGCGGACTGCCGCCGCGGCTGGTCGGGCACGGGCGGCAGTCCGTCGGCGTGGAAGGGGGCGAAGAGCGCGCGAAGCGCATGGAACTTCTCCCCGAGCGTGCCGTCCTCGCCGATCGGGGCATCGGAGTCGTAGCTGGTCACCGTGGGCTGCAGCACGAGGTCGTGGTTCGCACCGTTCCACAGGCCGAAGTTGGTGCCCCCGTGCGCCATGTAGAGGCTGACCGAGCCGCCCTCGTCGAGGAGCTCCCGGATCGTCCCGCCCATGCTCTCCGCCGAACGCACGTGGTGCCGCTCGCCCCAGTGGTCGAACCAGCCGCCCCAGAGCTCGCTGCACATGAGCGCCTCCCCGTGCCGACGCAGGGAGGCCGCCACCGGCACCCCGGTGCCGAACGTGAACGTCGTCATCGCACCCGGCACGCTCCCGTGCGCGATCATGTCCGGAGTGATCCCGTCCGCGGTCGTCAGCATCTCCACCATGCCCCGTCGCCGGAGCCCGTCACGCAGGTGGGCGAGGTAGGCGGCGTCGCTGCCGAACGATCCGTACTCGTTCTCGATCTGGATCGCCACGATCGGCCCGCCGTAGGCCGCCTGCAGGGGCACGAGCCGCGGGAGCAGCGCGTCGTACCAGGCGTCGACGGCGGCGAGGAACGCGGGATCGCTCGTCCGCAGCGCCGAGACCCTGCCGGTGAGCCAGAAGGGCAGCCCGCCGTTGGACCACTCCGCGCAGATGTAGGGGCTCGGTCGGAGGAAGACGTCGAGGCCGACCTCGCCGGCCAGCCGCACGAAGCGCTCGACGTCGCGCCAGCCGTCGAAGCGGATGTCCCCCTCGACCCGCTCGTGGAAGTTCCAGGCGACGTAGGTGTCGACCGTGTTCGCGCCCATCGCGGCGAGCCGGCGCAGGCGGTCCTCCCACTGGTCGGGGTGGACGCGGAAGTAGTGGATCGAGCCCGACAGGATGCGGTGGGGCACACCGTCGCGGAGGATCTCCCCCTCGCGCCAGGACAGGGCGGGAGCGCCGGAGGCAGCGGCGTCTGCCGGCGCGGCGACGGCGGTGGTCGAGCCGTCGGAAGCCGCGGCGAGAAGGTCGGACATTGCACTCCCAGCTGAATTGTTTGCGTTCACATTATCGCATCGCCGAGGTCCGTGCTCCCTGGTTTTCCGCCGATGGATCGCTACCATTGGGGCATGTCCCCTCGCCGCCCGAAAGACGACCGCGCCCCCAGCCAGGTCGACGTCGCCCGCCTCGCCGGCGTCTCCACGCAGACCGTCTCGCGCGTCATGTCCGGGCAGGACAACGTCCGCCCCGACACCGCGCGACGGGTGCTGGCCGCCGTCGAGGAACTCGGTTACCGGGTGCACGCCGCAGCCGCGTCGCTCGCATCGGGACGCACGCGCGTGCTCGGCGTGATCGTCGTCTCGACGGACCGCTACTCCTCCGCCGCGCTCGGCGTCGGCATCCAACAGGCCGCGGCGGCGAACGGCTACACCGTGACCACCGCCGCGGTGGCAGACCACGCCTCGGACGACGCCTTCCTCGAGGCCTTCGACCGCCTGGAGCGGCAGGGTGCGGAGGGCATCATCCTCGGCGTGCCCATCGCCCTGGACACACCGGCGATGCGGGCGCGCACCGAACGGACGCCCGCCACCCGCAGCGAGCGCACCTCCCTGGAGGAGGACGCCCCGCTCGCGGTCGACCAGCGCGCGATCGCCCGGCTCGCCGTGGAGCACCTCCTCGACCTCGGCCACGAGACCGTGTGGCACGTCTCGGGCGACGACTACTGGACGGAGACGCAGCAGCGCAGCGAGGCCTGGGAGCAGACGCTCCGCGAGCGCGGCATCGTCCCGCCGCCGGTGATCCCGGCGGACTGGACCCCGGAGTCCGGGTACCGGGCCGGGCGCACCATCGCCGCGATCCCTGAGGCGACCGCGGTCTTCGTCAGCAGCGACGAGATGGCGTTCGGCCTCATCCGCGCCCTGCACGAGGCCGGGCGCAGCGTGCCGGAGGACATCTCCGTCGTGAGCGTCGACGACATCGCCCTCGCCGCGTACGCCTCCCCCGCCCTGACGACCGTCCGTCAGCCGTTCGAGGCGATGGGCCGCGCTGCCGCCCTGCGGCTCATCACCCAGATCGAGGGTCACGACCCGGTCGGCGAGATGCCCTCCACCGACCCGCAGCTCATCGTGCGCTCCTCGACCGCCCCACCCCGCGTCACGACGCCAGAAAGCTCAAAGCCCCTGCGACAACGATGAACATCGGTGCCGCAGTACCTGCCAGTCGGTCGGCACGTGTCCGCGGCCGAGCGATCAGCGTCACCAGCAGCATGCCGAGCCATGCACTCCACAAGACCGAGAGCCCCACGACGACGACGACCTCGTTTGTCGGTTTTGCCGGTCCGAGATAGTGGTACGTTGCGAACGCGATGTAAGCCAGTGCGAGCACGAGCATCGCCCATCTCCGCACCCTCGCTGGCGCGACTCCCACATCTTCACGCGTTGAGAGAACCGATTGCGTCATGAGTCCTCCGTCGTCACTAACGACTGACATTTCACATGTCACCATACAGCGCAGAGGAACGCCAGGCTGCCCGCTTTTCGGAGGACAGCGCATCCGATCGTACTGGCGCAGCCGCGCCGCACCGACGAGCGCTCTGACCGGGATCGTCACCAGCGGCCGTGACGCCGCTCCCACTCGTCCTCGATCGTGCGGCGGCGACCGGCGATGATCCCCGCGGGCACCGAGACGACCAGCACCCCCGCCACCACGAGAAGCGGCACCTGCCACCCGCCGCTGGTGTCGTGGAGAAGGCCGACGAGGAGCGGGAACACCGCCGCGATCGCGTAGCCGATGCTCTGCACGAAGCCGCTGAGGGCGACGGCGCTCTCCGGCGTACGCGCGCGGATGCTCAGGAGCACGAGGCTCAGCGGGAACATGATCGCGGTGAGCCCGAAGATCGCCACCCACAGCGGCAGCGCGACGGTCGGGAAGAGCAGCAGGCCGGCGAGCCCGACGAGACCGGCGACCACGGCAACGAAGAAGAGCGGGCGGGTCGCCTGGAACCGCACGACCAGCACCGGCACGAGCATGGAGCACGGCAGGCCGACCAGCGCGAACAGCGAGAGCAGGAAGCCGGCCGTCGCCGGGGTCACGCCGCCGAGGTCCACGAGGATGGTCGGCAGCCAGGCGAAGGCGACATAGGCCATGGTCGACGACGTGCCGAACACGAGGGCGAGCGCCCACGCCAGCGGCAGCCGCCAGAGCCGGCCGAAGACACGGGGACTCGCCGACTGTGTCGTGATCGGCCCCGTCGAGGCGGCGACCGCGTCGCGCACATCGTCCACGCCGTCGGTGGGGTCAGGGACCAGGAGCTCCGTCGGCACCGGGCGATCGTCACCGCGGGAGCGCACCAGCAGCGTGACCCACGGCACGAGGGCGAGTGCGGCCACCACGCCCCACATACCCAGCGAGATCCGCCACCCGAGCGAGTCGGCGACGGGGACGGCGACCAGCGGCGGCAGGAAGGTCGAGACCGCGAGCGTCGTGGAGTACGCCGTCATCATGACGCCGAGCCGGTCGGCGAAGTACTTCTTGACCAGCGGCGGCAGCAGGACGTTGCCCGACCCCACGCCGGCGAACACGACCGCGGTCGCCGCGAGCAGACTCCAGGAGTCGGGGGCGAGGCCGCGCAGCAGCATGCCCGCCGCCATCAGCACGATCGCCGCGACCGCCATCCGCTCCAGCCCGAACCGGCGCTCGAACAGCGGGGTCAGCAGCCCGAACAGCGCGAAGCACACGGGCGGAGCGGCGCCGATCAACCCCACGATCACGGGGGCCACCGGGAAGTCCTCGGCGACGTGGTCCAGGACCGGAGAGAGCGAGGCGACGGCCGACCGCAGCGAGAACGCGACCAGCACGATCCCGATCAACGCGAGGGCGCGCCCCTGCCAGAGGGGTCGGCCCTGCGGCGAGCTCAGGGACCCGGACATCAAGAGGTCTGCGACCCCTCCACCCAGGCGAGGTACTCGTCGGTGACGGTGCCGGTGACGTAGCGGCCGTCGAAGCAGCTCATGTCGAGGTCCTCCAGCGCGGAGCCCTCGGTGATCGCGGCCTTCAGGTCGTCGACCTCCTGGTACACGAGGTGGTCGCAGCCCAGCTCCTCCGCGATCTCCGGGATCGTGCGGCCATGGGCGATGAGCTCGTGCCGCGACGGCATGTTGATGCCGTACACGTGCGGGTGCCGGACCGGCGGGGCGGCGGAGGCGAACGTCACCGAGGCGGCTCCGGCATCCCGGGCCATCTGGATGATCTCCTTCGAGGTGGTGCCGCGCACGATGGAGTCGTCGATCAGGAGCACGTTCTTGCCCTGGAACTCCGTCGACATGGCGTTGAGCTTCTGGCGGACGCTCTTCTTGCGCACCGCCTGCCCCGGCATGATGAAGGTGCGGCCGACGTAGCGGTTCTTGTAGAAGCCCTCGCGGTACTCGATGCCGAGCTTGCGGGCGACCTCCATGGCCGCGGGACGGGACGAGTCGGGGATCGGCATGACCACGTCGATCTTGTCCATCGGCACGTGCTTCGCGATCGTGTCGGCGAGCTTGTCGCCCATCCGCAGGCGCGACTCGTACACCGAGATGCCGTTCATGACCGAGTCCGGACGGGCGAGGTAGACGTACTCGAACGCACAGGGTGCGAGCGTCGCGGCGGTGGCGCACTGCTGGGAGAACAGCTCGCCGTCGTTCGTGATGAAGACGGCCTCTCCGGGCTCGACCTCGCGCACGACCTCGTAGTCGCCGTTCTCGAGCACGAGCGACTCGCTCGCCACGACCCACTCGTCCTTGCCCTCCGCGCCGACGACGGTCGAAGGACGACGCCCCAGGATCAGCGGACGGATGCCGAACGGATCCCGGAACGCGAGCAGGCCGTAGTTGGCGATCACGGCGATCACGGCGTACGCGCCCTCGATGCGGTCATGCGTGCGGGCGACGGCCTCGAAGATCCGGTCGGGGTCGAGGTCGACCGTGGAGGTCGTGGCCTGCAGCTCACCGGCGAGCACGTTGAGCAGCAGCTCGGTGTCGCTGGACGAGTTCAGGTGCCGACGGTCGCGCTGTGCCATGTCGGCGGCGAGTTCGCGCGTGTTCGTGAGGTTGCCGTTGTGGATGAGGATGATGCCGTAGGGCGCGTTCACGTAGAACGGCTGCATCTCCTCTTCGCTGGACGCGGTGCCCTTGGTGGCGTAGCGGACGTGGCCGAGGCCGACGTTGCCCAGCAGCCCGCGCATGTCACGGGTGCGGAACGCCTCGCGCACCATCCCCTGAGCCTTGGCGTTGTGCATGACGCCGTTCGCCTCGGCGGTCGCGATGCCCGTCGCGTCCTGCCCGCGATGCTGCAGCAGCAGGAGGGCGTCGTAGATGTCCTGATTGACCGGGGCAGAGCCCACCATTCCGACGATGCCGCACATGGGCTCTTACTTCGCTCCGTCCGCGTAGGCGCCGACGAGGCGCACCGCTCCACCATCGACGCCCTTGGCGCCCTGTTCGAATTCGCCGGCAGGGCGCGGGCCGAAGCCCACCGTGCCGACCTGCCAGGAGGGCATGCCCTCGGCGTTCAGCGCCGCGATTGCAGCGTCCTTCTTGTCCGCCGCCACCACGGCGAGGAATCCGATGCCGAGGTTCCAGGTGCCCTCGGCGGACTCGAGCGTGGAACCGGCGATGTCGCTCAGCACACGGAAGACCGGGCTCGGCGACCACGTGCTGCGGTCGACCTCGACCCAGCTTCCCTGCGGCAGCACGCGGGCGAGGTTGGCGGCGATACCCCCGCCGGTGACGTGGCTCAGGGCGTGGACTCCGCCGGAGGCCTCGATCAGGCGCAGCAGCGGAAGCGTGTAGAGCCGGGTCGGCTCGAGGAGGGCCTCGCCCCAGGTCGAGCCGAAGTCCGCGGCGTTGTCACCGTAGGAGATCCCGGCGCGGGTGATGATGTGACGCACGAGAGAGTAGCCGTTGGAGTGCAGGCCGCTGGAGGCGACCGCGATGACCGCATCGCCGTCCTGCACGCGCTCGGCGCCGAGGATGGCGTCGGCCTCGACCACGCCCGTCGCCGCCCCGGCGACGTCGTAGTCGCGCGGACCGAGGAGGCCGGGATGCTCCGCCGTCTCACCTCCGACGAGGGCGGTGCCCGTCGCCGCGCACGCCTCCGCGATGCCGCGCACGATGTCCGCGATCCGCTCGGGGACGACCTTGCCACAGGCGATATAGTCGGTCATGAAGAGCGGCTTCGCGCCCACCACCACGATGTCGTCGACGACCATGCCGACGAGGTCCTGGCCGATCGTGTCGTGCTTGTCGATGGCCTGCGCGATGGCGACCTTCGTGCCGACGCCGTCGGTGCTGGTCGCGAGCAGCGGACGACGGAAGTCCCGCAGCGCGCTGGCGTCGAACAGGCCGGCGAATCCGCCGACACCGCCGAGCACCTCGGGGCCGTGCGTGGCACGGACGGAGGACTTCATCAGTTCGACGGCGAGGTCACCCGCCGCGGTGTCGACGCCGGCTTCGGAATAGGGGTTGGTGGGGGAGGCAGCCACTCGAACAGCCTACCGCCCGCGGCCGACCACTCGGCTCGCCGCCTCCTTCCCGGTTCACCCGCCGCGATCTGCACATATCAGTCCTCATATGTGGCGTAATCATCTGCGCATGTGAGAGTCTATCGCCGAAGCAGGCGGGTCCGGTGTCCGGGGTTCCCGGAAAGAACAGGAGAGGTGGACAGTGCGCGCGCAGAAGAGGAGAACGCAGCGACGACAGGGGAGGAGCGTTGTCGGCGTGAGCAGTGCCATCGCCCTCCTTGCGCTGGTCGGGCTCGCCGTGCCGCCGGCGGCGCACGCCGCGGAGTGGGACGCCATCACCTCGGCGACGGTGGTGGAGCCGACAGGTGAGGTGCACCTGTACGACACCCTCCGCCTCGAGGCCACGTGGGCCGTCCCCGACAGCGCGCAGCCCGGAGACACTTTCTCGCTCAGCTTTCCGACGACGCCCCGCTTCGTCGGTGTCACCTCGTCCTTCCCGCTGCGAGCCCCGGACGGCGCCACCGTCGGCACGTGCACCGTCGCGGCGACCGCCATCACGTGCACGCTGAGCGACTACGTCCTCACGCACGACAACGTCCGCGGCACCCTGTTCTTCCAGATGAAGGCGGAGGAGACCACGGAAGACGACACCGTGACCTTCACCACCGGGGACGGAGGCCCGATCACCGTGGAGATCCCCGGTGGCGGCGTCGGTCCGCAGCGCTCCGAGCCGGCCCCGACGGACGCGACCAAGTCGGGCGTGCAGACCGCCGACGGGACGATCGAGTGGTACATCTGGGTGCCGGGACGCCTGCTCAGCGGCGAGCGCCCGACCCTCACCGACATCGCGACCCCGGGGCTGAGCCTGCTGCCGAGCACCGTGGCGATCGGTTCGGTCGCCGTGGACGCCTGGAACGGCGGCCTGTTCGATGCCGCAGACTTCCGCACCCTCACAGCCGGGTCGGACTATGTCTTCACCCCGGACACCGACAGCTCCTCGTTCACAGTGGTCTTCGCCGCGCCGGCGGAGCCTGACCGCCTCTATCGCGTCTCGTACCAGACGCGCCTGCCCGCAGACGCGCACACCGGACAGGTGTTCAGCAACACCGTCTCCGGGTCGAGTTTCACGACCACCACGGCGTCCGTCACCGCGAGCCTGGCCGGAGGCGACGGCGAAGGCGACGGTCTCGGCGGCTTCTCGGTCGCGAAGCGGATCACGGGCGCGGCCGCACCCCTCGTCCCGGCCGGCGCGACGTTCGCCGTCGACTACTCGTACCCCGGAGCGGACGGCCCCGTCACCGGTACCCTCACGCTGCCCGTGGACGGCACCGACCGAAGCATCGGGCGGATTCCCGTCGGCACGGTCGTGACGCTGTCAGAGCACACCGCGGATGCCGTCCCCGGCGTCGTGTGGGGAACTCCGCAGTTCCGCGGCGACGGCGTGACCGCGACGGACGAAGGAGCACAGCTCACGATCGGCGCAGGGTCGGTCGTGGCTGTCGAGCTGACCAACCCGGCCACGCTCTCCCCGCCGTCCCCGAGCACGCCGCCGACCACGACGGAACCGCCGTCACCCTCGACGCCGCCGGCACCGCCCTCGCCGCCGACCACGGGCCTCGCGGCCACCGGCGGCGACCCCGGCGGTCTGATCGGACTCGCCACCGGGGCGGTGCTGGCTCTCGCAGCGGGGATCCTGATCAGCCGTCGGTCCGCCAGCCACGCGGACTCCGCACCCGGAAGCATCGGCATCGAGAACTGACGCTCGCCCGCGACGCGAAGGGCCCGGTCCGACGGATCGGACCGGGCCCTCGTGCAACGGGGTTCCGTGCGGTCAGCTCTGGCCTGCGACGTTGTCGCGAGCGTCCTGAGCGCTGCCCTTCACCTCGTCGACGGCGTGGGTCGCGTCGTCACGGACGTGGGCTGCGGCGCCGGCGGCCTCATCCTTGACGGCGGCGAAGGCCTCCTGCGCCGGCTCCTTGAGGTCCTGTCCGATCGTCTTGGCGACGTCGGTCGCCTCATCGACGAGAGGCTGGGCCTTCTCCTTGATGTCCTCGGCCAGTTCCTTCTCCTTCGAGGAGGCGGGGATGACGGCGGCCACGACGAGGCCGGCGGCGAAGGCCATGAGGCCCACCGCCAGCGGATTCCCCTGCGCCTTGGCGACGGTGTGCCGCCCGGCATCGGCGACCGAGGAGGAGGCGTCCCCCAGCCGGTCCCCGGCGTCATCGGCGGCGCCCATGACCCGGTCGACGGCCGAGCGCACCGCGCCCTTCATCTTCTGCGTCTGCCGGTGCACGACCTTCGAGGGGGTGACCTTGTCGGCGAGAGCGTCGACGTCCCTGCCGAACTCCGCTCGGGTCCGCTCGATGTCTGCGCGGATCGCGTCGGGTGAATCGCTCATTTGTTCTCCTCATTCCTCTTCACCGCATCAGGGATGCGCTTGAGGGTGTCCACGGTGCGCGGAGCCCCTTCGATGCTCTTCAACTGCTTGCGTCCCATCACGAACAGGACGAGGGCGATCACCGCCCAGATGACGGCGACGATCACGGCCGACCAGCCGAGACCGGTGACATAGGCGCCGAGGGCCCACCAGAGGGCCACCGACAGGAAGAACACGGCCATGAGCGCGCCGTATCCGGCCCCGCCGAGCATGCCCGCCCCCCGGCCGGCGCGTGTGGCCGATTGCTTGAGCTCGGCCTTCGCCAACTCCAGCTCCTGCCGCATCAGGGTCGACAGATCAGTGGTGACCTCGCTGAGCAGATCGCCGAGAGATGTGGTCTCGGCCTTCTGCTCCGAAGGTGTGGGGATGGGGTCGGTCATGGTCGTCCCTCTTCATCGGAGCCGCGGGTGGCGGCATCCGTCCGGTCGTAGAGCGGAGTGTCCCCGTCATCCACCGTCTCGCCGTGCGGTGTGACGCCCCACGGCGCGGTGCCGGCGTCGATACCGCTCATCCCGTCCGGCGCTCCGGGGACCGTGCCATCGGTCGGCAACGGCGGCTGACCGAGGGTGGTGTTCTCGGCGACTCCCGCGCCTCCGGCGACACCGGCCGCGCCCGCACCACCGGGAACCGCCCCGGGCGTGGTCGCCGCGGGGACGACGGGACGCGGCGGAACGGCGGCTGCCGTCGCCCCTGCGGCCGACGAAGAGCCGGACCCGGCGGGACCCGACCCCGAGGAGGCCGACTCGGCAGCGCCCTCGGAGAGCGCTCTGGTCAGCCGCCCGGCGACGAGACCGGCGAGTGCCGCCACGGCGATGAACGTGCCGGGCTTCGCCCGTGCGTACGACTTCACCTCCGTGAGCAGCGAACCGGGGTCGCGGTCGCCGATCCAGCCCGCGATGCCCTGGATCCGGGTGGACGCCTGGCGCACGAGGTCGGCGGCGACACCGCCGTCCGAGCGCTCGGCCATCGTGCCGAGCTCCCCGCCCACGGACCGGAGCCCGTCCGCGACACGGCGCTGCTGCACCGCCGCCTGCTCCGACAGCTCGGTCTTCGTCTGGTGGTACAGGTCGCGAACCTGGTCCTTGGCCTCATGGGCGACGGCACCGGCCTCGGCCTTCGCGGTCTCGACGACGCCCGCCGCCTGACTCTTCGCCTCGTCGGCGACGCCTGCGGCCTCGTGCGCGGCGGTCCGGACGGTGCCCGGAGACTCGGTCGTACCGCTGCCCGCGGCACCTTCTGCATTGCTCTGCGACATCGTTCTTCCTCTCGACTCCCGCCGACGGCCGCCGACGTGTCAGCAGGTCTACCCCTGGATCCGGCGATCACAGCGAGGGTTGACGCGGCTCTCCGCGGGCATTACCGTGCCGGGGCTCCGCACGGCTGCTGCACCCGCCTACGATGGGGCCATGGCCGACAAGCCGCAGTGGCTCATCCGCGAAGACGCGAGCGTCCCCGTGCTCGTCGCGCTCGCCCTGCGCCAGCTGCTGGGCATCCGGGCACCCCTGGATCTGCCGTCCCTCCGCGACCTGTCGGTCCGCGCACCCGACGCGGTGGACGCCCCGCCCGAGGTCGAGGCGCAGTGGCAGGGCTACTGGGACATGACCGTGGAGCCGCGGGCTCATCACTCGGGCGTCCCGCTGGAGTTGATCGACGGTTTCGACACGCTGGTGGCCCTCCCGGCGACCGGCGCCGAGGCGCTCTCGTCGGCGATCCGACCGCATGCCGGCACCGCGCTCCGCTATGCCACCGCCGCACACGACCGGTACGTGGGGTCGATGAAGAGCCACACCGGCGGGGACGCCTACCGGGCGTACGCGAGCGCGATCGCCGAGTTCGAGCGCGACATCGGGCGCCGTGCGCACTCCTTCGAGCTCAACGTGCAGGTGCTGCCTCTGTCGCAGCGCGGGATCTGGTGGATCGGCGACCTCACGGTCGCGGTGACGGACGGGCTCCGCCGGGACGTCGTGGCGTTCGACTCCGCGATCCGCCCCGTGATCGCCGAGCTCGCCTAGTCGCGGTCCGTGGTGCCGTCGTCGACGACGGTCTCCCGGTCGACGGTCACGACGCGGTCGTGGCGGCGGGCGAGACGCTCGAGCACCAGACCGGCCACGCCGCCGAGCGCGAGACCGATCGGCACGGTCCAGAGCAGGAGGAAGCCGAAGACCTGACCGGGCGGATAGACGACGTCGAGCGCCTGCGACTGCTCGAAGCTGCCGACCATCGTGAGGATGCCGGCGGCGATGACGCCCAGCACGACCCCGATGCCCATGAGCACGCCGTACCGCGGCACGCGGCGCACGGTCGCTTCGACGGTCTGATGGGTGTCGTGGGAGGGCATGCCTCCATTGTCCCACCCTCCGCAGCCGTGCGCAGCCGCATGCGAGACCGCCCTCCCCGGATGACCGGGGAGGGCGGTTCCGCTAGCCGCCGGTCTCAGACCTCGGTCGTCGTCTCGGCCGGCTCCCCCCTCCGGGTGCGACGCACGATCAGCACCCCGCCCGTCGCGGCGAGCGCGACGACGACCAGACCGCCCACGATCCAGGGCCACACCGGGGCCTCGTCCGAGGCGACCGGCGCGCTGATCGCGGTCACCGCCGCATCGGCTTCGGCCTCCGGCTCGGACTCCTCCTCCGCAGGAGCGCCGCACGCATCGTCGACCGGGATCACGGCGGAGACCGGGTCGAGCCCCTCGCCCGCCTGATACGTGCCGAACGCGGAGGCACCGGCCGCGGTCAGTGTCGTGGGTACGTCGTCGAGGGTCAGCGCACCGTCGGTGACGGCGGCGTCCGTGAGGGCGAACTCCGCGAGACGCACCCCCTGCTGCGCCACGGCCTCTCCGTCCTGGGTGGTCCCGGTGACATCGAAGATGAGGTACCCGGTGTCGCCCGCGAGCTCGACCCGCGCGTTCGCCAGCGTCGTGTTCAGCGCCCCGTCGTGGCCCGTGAAGGCGATGCTGCCGCCGTACGTGACCAGCCCCGCGCGCGCCTCGTCGTCCAGCGAACCGGTGCCGCTCGACCACACGAAGGCGGGATACACGTACGTCACGTCGGTCAGCGTCCAGCCACCCCGCGCGATGCCCTCGATGTAGGTCCGGAACGACTCCTTGTAGCCCCAGTGCAGGGTCGCTCCCTCCACCGTGCACACCCCGAGCTCCGTGGTCGCTCTGGCGAGGGTGAACGAGAGGCCGCGATCGACGGAGCCCTGGAAGGTGAGCGTGTGGTCGCCGTCCGCGAGCGTCGCCGGGAGGGAACCCGACCACGTCGCGACACCCGACGCATCCGCCGTCACGGTGCCGAGCAGCACCGGAGTCGAGTACACGACCACCGTGATGCCCTTTTCGTTCGCACGGAACCCGGAGGCGGAGACCGTGGCCGGCTTCCCGGCGGCGAGCGCGGCGAGGTTCTCCTCGTCGACCTCGATGCCGGTGGACGTCGGCGCGGTCGCCGGGAGCGTGGCCTTCGGCGCGACCGCGGCCGCCGCGACCGTTCCCGTCGTGCCCGAGGGCGCGGCGGCGACGGAGCCGATCGTGAACGAGACGGGGTTGAGCGTGGTGCCGTATCCCGAGAGGACGCGGTCGCGCCCGGCGTCCGTGAGGGCGGCGGGTGCCGCCGTGTAGGTGACGGCGCCGCCGGCCGCCGTGCGGACCGCGCGGGAGAGGTCGAGAGTCGCGAACGGCACCTGCGCACCCCCGCTCGTCACGAACAGCGTGGCGGAGGACGCCGAGGTGATCCGGATCATCGGATCGGCGACGGTGACGTCGAGCACCCCGTGGTGGCCGGTGAAGCGCACTGCGCCGCGGTAGACCACGCTGCCTCGCCCGGACGTCGCGTCGAAATCGCCGCCGACGGTCTGCCCGAACTGGAACTGACCGCCGGATCGGGTGGCGCCACCGGATACGGCGATCGCACCCTGGGCGATCGGGCCGGTGATGTAGTTCGTGAACGAGGACGAGATGGCCCAGCGCAGCGACCCGCCGGGGACGGTCGCAGCCGGCTTCGTCGGCGTCACCGGGGGTTTCGGCGTGACCGGGGGCTTCGGCTCGGTCGGCTTCTCGCCGAGCAGTGCGCGCCACTGCGCATCGGTGATCGTGATCGCGCCTCGCGCGTGGATGGTGTCGGCGGTCGGCATCGTGTGCTGCCGCCACACGATCACCTCGTACGTCTTCGACCGGTCGAGGTCCTTCGCCGCCGCGTTCAGGTCGACCGCGAAGGCTCCGAAGCCGATGTTCCGGACGTACTGCATGGCGAGGAAGCCGCCGCCGGCCGTCACGTCAGCCTCGGTCCCCGTCTCGATGAGCGCCACGTAGGCGCCGGTGACCGCGCCGAGGTCGGCGGCGGTGACCTTCACCGTGAGCCCGTCCGCGGCCGAGGCTCCCGTGACGGCGGCGGTGACCGACGGCCCGGGGGACGGCAGCAGGGCGTTCCACTGCGCGTCGGTGACGGTGACGGTGGAGCGCGCGTAGATCGTGTTCGCATTCGGCATGGTGTGCTGCTGCCAGACGATCACTTCATAGGCCTTCGACCGGTCCAGCGCTGTCGCCGCAGCGGTCAGGTCGACGCTGAAGCCGCCACCGGTGATGCCGCGCACGTACTGCATCGCGAGGAAGCCGCCTCCGGCCGTGACGTCGGCCTCCGTGCCCTTCTCGATCAGTGCCGCGTAGGCGCCCGAGACGGCGCCGAGCTTCGTCGCCGCTGCCGTGACCGTGAGGCCGTCATCGGCCGTCGCCGCCTTCACGGTGGTCGTGAGCCCCGAGGCGACGCGGTAGTCCAGAGCGACGCGGCGCTCCTGGTCGGCGTTGACGACGCCGCCTGCCGGGTAGGTGTACACGCCGTAGGAGCCGGGCGTCGCCGGAGTGTCCTTCAGCGTGAGCGTGACCTGGAACGAGCCCTCGGGGGTGATGTCCACCCACTGTGCGCGGATCGCGCCCTGGTACTGCGCCGGGACCTGGGTCAGCACGCCTTCGGCGAGCGCCCAGGCCTGTGCACCGACCGAACGCGCCGAGGACGGCGCCCCCTGCGAGGGCTGCCACGTCGCGGCGAAGTTGCCGAAGACCACATAGGTGCCCTGGGGCAGGTTCGACGGGATCGGGACGCCGCGCCCGCCGACGTTCGCGGTCGGGTCGTATCCGGTGCCCTTGACGACGATCTCGTCACCCGCCTGGAGGCGAGCACCCGCAGCGGGCGTGGTGCCGTCGGCGAGGAACACGTCGATGGCGGCTTCGGCGGGCACCGGCTCGGTCTCGCCCGGAGCCGTCTCCCCCGGCTCCGTCTCGCCCGGCTCCGTCTCCCCGGGCTCCGTCTCCCCGGGCTCCGTCTCGCCCGGAGTCGTCTCCCCCGGCTCCGTCTCGCCCGGCTCGACGGGCGTCGTTCCGAAGACCGTGTCCCACTGCGCAGGCGTCACCGTGACGTCGCCGCGGCCGTAGATCGTGGCGGCTGTCGGCGCGGAGTGCTGCTGCCAGACGAGCACCTCGTACGTCTTCGTGCGGTCCAGAGACGCGACGGGCGCCTGCAGCGTGAAGGAGGCGGCCCCCTGCTGCACTCTCGGGAAGGGCAGCGCGAACGCGGCGTAGCCACCACCGGCGGAGACGCCGCTCTCGGTGCCCGACACGATCAGTGCGGCATAGACGCCCGTCACGTCCGGCAGACCCTCGGCCCGCACCTGCACGGTGAGGCCGGTGGTGTCGGCGGACGACACCGTCGCGGCGACGGTCGCCGCGGCAGCGTGCGCCGGCGGGCTGGCCATCCCCCCGGCGGCGACGAGGACGAAGGAGACGAGGGCGGCGAGCACGACACGCAGGCGTGTGCTCGCTGAGGGGGTATGTGCTGTGGCGTTCACGGTTCTCCGCGGCCCGCGGGGCGCGATCGATCGTGCGCTCCCGGCGGTACCGCACGGCAGTCGGGCGAAGTGGACTTTGGTTAGGCTTGGCTAAGCAAGCCGCCGATCCCGAGCGTAGAGGGGCGTCGGCGAGGACGTCAAGTTTTAGGATAGCCTTGCCTAATGCGACGCGCCTCTGCCCTGCTCCTCGCCGCCGCGCTGGCTCTCGGACTGGCCGCCTGTGCCGGACCGGATTCCGACCCCGCGTCGACACCTCCCGTCGACGCGGCGTGCCCGCAGGCGTCGACTCCTCTCGCCGATCTCGACCTGGTCGCCGATGTGCGCGCGGCCACGGGTCCCTCGACCGCGTGCCTCGCGAGTCACGCGGTCGTCCCCGTCGATGACGACACCGCCCCGGCGCTCCCGGTGGCCGTGACCGACAGCGAAGGCCGCGAGGTCGAGATCACGGACGTCGATCGCATCCTCCCGATCGACATCTCCGGCACGATCGCCGCCACCGTGTTCGCGCTCGGGCTCGGCGATCAGGTCGTCGGGCGCGACGCGTCCACGCAGTTCCCCGGCACCGAGGACCTTCCGGTCGTCACCAAGACCGGGCACACGCTCAACCCGGAGGCGATCCTCGAACTGGCCCCGACCGTCGTGCTCACCGACACCACGATCGGTCCGAAGGAGGTCCGCCAGCAGCTGCGGGACGCCGGAATCGCGGTCGTCGTCATCTCCAGCGACCGACGGATCGACACCACCGACGCGCTCGTGACGGAGATCGCCACGGCCCTCGGCGTCCCGACGCGCGGTGCGGCGCTCATCGCCCGCCTCGACGCCGAGCTCGACGCCGCCATCGCGGAGATCGCCGCCGTCACCCCGCCCGCCGAGGCGGACAGGGCCCGCATGCTGTTCCTGTACGTGCGCGGGAGCGCCAACGTGTACTACATCTTCGGCGAGGACTCGGGGGCGGACTCCCTCATCGACGCGGTCGGCGGGGTCGACGTCGCCGAGGAGATCGGCTGGGAGGGCATGAAGCCGATGACGGCGGAAGCGCTCGTCGCCGCGCAGCCCGACGTGCTCGTGATGATGACGGACGGGTTGGAATCGGTCGGCGGCGTCGACGGACTCATCGAACGCATCCCCGCCATCGCCGAGACCCCGGCGGGCGCACATCGCCGGGTGATCGACATGGCGGACGCCGAGATCCTCAGCTTCGGCCCCCGGTCGGCCGACGTGATCAGCGCCCTCGCGCGCGCCCTGTACGCGCCGGAACCCGCCTCGTGACCGGCGAGGTCGTCACCCCGACGCCGACCCGGCATCGGGGACTGCGCTTCGCGGCGGTCGTCGTGGCCCTCGTCGTGGCCCTCCTCGTCACCTGCGTCGCGTCGATCACGAGCGGGCAGTACGACCTGTCGCCGACCGCGCTCGTCGGCGTCCTCCTGCGCGGTCTCGGCATCGACACCCCGGGGGCTGCGGCTGCGGCGACCGACGACGGCGTGATCTTCAACCTCCGCCTCCCGCGGCTGGTCCTCGGCCTCCTCGTCGGCGCCGCGCTCGCGGTCTCCGGCGTGCTCATGCAGGCCATCTTCGGCAACCCCCTCGCCGACGCGGGCGTCGTCGGCGTCTCGTCCGGCGCGGCGCTCGGCGCGGCGGCGAGCATCACGTTCGGCCTGGCCACCTTCGGCATGTGGACCACGCCCGCCTTCGCCTTCCTCGGCGGCCTCGTGGCCGTCTTCTCGGTGTACCTGCTGAGCCGCTCCGGCGGCCGCACCGAAGTGGTCACCCTGCTGCTCACCGGCATCGCGATCAACGCCATCGCCGGCGCCGGCATGGCCTTCCTCACCTTCCTCGGCACGACCTCGACGCGCGAGCAGATCGTGTTCTGGCAGCTCGGCTCGCTGAACGGCGCGCTCTGGTCGAACATCCAGCTCGTCGCGCCGCTCGTGGCGATCGGGATCGTCGTCGCCCTGATCGTGGCGCCGGGCCTGGACCTCTTCGCCCTCGGCGAGCGCACCGCCCGGCATCTCGGCGTCCCGGTCGAGCTGCTGCGGATGGTCGTCATCGTCACCGTGGCGCTGCTCGTCTGCGCGGCGGTGGCCTTCGCGGGGATCATCGGCTTCGCCGGACTCGTCGTCCCCCACCTCATGCGCATGCTGATCGGCCCGGCGCACCTGCCGCTCGTGATCGCCTCCGCCCTCGGCGGCGCCCTCCTCATCGCGGTCGCCGACCTCGTGGCCCGCACCGCGGTGCCGCTCGCGGACCTCCCGATCGGCATGATCACCTCGCTCGTGGGCGGCCCGTTCTTCCTCTGGCTCCTCGTGCGGACGCGGCGGCGGTCGGGAGGGTGGGCGTGAGCCTCCGGCTGCAGGGCCGCGGGCTCACGGTGCGCGTCGGGGACGGACGCGCCATCCTCGCCGACGCGGCCATCGACATCCACGCCTGGGAGGTGCATGCCCTCGTCGGGCCGAACGGCGCGGGCAAGTCCACCCTGTTCGGCGTGCTCTCCGGCGACATCGCTCCGGTCTCGGGCACCGTCCTCCTCGACGGCCGTCCGGTGGCGGCGACCCGCCCCCGCGACCTCGCCCGGCACCGGGCCGTGCTGCTGCAGGAGAACACCGTCACCTTCCCCTTCACGGTCGAGCAGGTCGTGCGGATGGGACGCACCCCGTGGGCGCGGACCCCGGCCGCCGCCGAGGACGACAGCGCCGTGGCCACGGCGATGGCGACGACCGAGGTCGCGGCGCTGCGGGAGCGGTCCGTCCCCTCGCTCTCCGGCGGTGAGCGCGCGCGGGTGGCGCTCGCCCGCGTGCTCGCCCAGAGCACCGGGATCCTGCTGCTCGACGAGCCCACGGCGGCGCTGGACCTCAAGCATCACGAAGACGTGATGCGCGTGGTCCGCACCCAGGCGGAGGCCGGGGTCGCGGTCGCGATCGTGCTGCACGATCTGAACGCCGCGCTCGCGCATGCCGACCGCGTCACCCTGCTCGCCGACGGGCGGGTCGCCGCCACCGGCACGCCGGACGAGGTCCTCACGGCCGCGCGGATCGAGGAGGTCTACGGGCAGCCCGTCGACGTCTTCCCGCACCCGCGCACCGGGGTGCCGCTCGTCGTCGCCCGCCGCTAGGGACGCAATGGGAGCACGCCGGTGAGGTCAGCGCGCGTGCCCGAGGCGTGGATGCGCCCGGCCGTCGCGGCGTCCGCCCACGGTTCGGCGCCGGTGGCGACCGCGATCCAGGTGGCCGCGTCCATCTCCACGACGTTCGGCGGCGTGCCGCGTGTGTGCCGCGGCCCCTGGATCACCTGCACGGCTCCGAACGGCGGGACCCGCACCTCGACGCTGTTGCCAGGGGCCTTCTCGTCGAGCAGCTGCAGCAGGTAGCGCACCGCGGTCGCGAGTTCCGCACGCGCCGGCTTCGTCCCCGCGGCTTCCGCGTCGCGCACGGCACCGAGCGCCGCGCGCCCGTCGACGATGTCGATCTTCCTGGCCATCCCCCCACCCTAGATCCGCCGCCCCGGACCGGGTCATAAGCTCGAGGACATGAGCATGCATCCGCAGGGCGCCCGGGCCGAGCTGCTCGCCGCCGCGGCCGACCACTCCTGGAGCGTGCCGATCCCTCCGCTCGCGGACCCGGGCGGCGCCCACGACGCCTCCGTGCTCATCCTCTTCGGCGTCCTCGACCACATCCCCGCACCGACCGTGGACGCGGCGGTCGCACGCGATCTCGACGTCCTGCTGCAGCGTCGCGCTCCGACGCTCTCCTCGCATCCGGGCCAGGTCTCCTTCCCCGGCGGACGCGCCGAAGCGGCCGACGCCGACGCGGTCGCCACGGCGCTGCGGGAGGCCGAGGAGGAGACCGGCCTCGACCCCGACGGCGTGGAGGTGCTCGCCACGCTCCCCGTCATCCCCCTCGCTGCCAGCAACCACCTCGTCACCCCCGTGCTCGCCTGGTGGCAGTCGCCGTCCCGCGTCGTCGCCGTCGACCACGCGGAGACCGTCGACGTGTTCCGCGTCCCCGTCGCCCAGCTCCTCGACCCGGCGACCCGTTTCACCTCGACCCTGTCCCGTGCCGGCCGCACGTTCCGCGGACCCGCCTTCGACGTGGACGGCACGATCGTGTGGGGCTTCACCGCCATGGTTCTCGACGCGCTGTTCGACGCGACCGGCTGGACCGTGCCCTGGGACACCGCGGACGAGCGCCCGATCGCGCTCTGACCCTCCCGACCTCCGTGCACAGCTCAGGAGAACCGCGGCGGATCGGTCCGGATATGCCGTCGGATCCCGGCTGCCGCGCCGATAGTCCTGAGTTGTGAACGCGGGACCGGCCGAAACCCCGCGCACGTGCCTCGATAGGCTGGACGCGTGAAGATCCTCGTCCTCGGTTCCGGTGCCCGTGAGCACGCGATCATCCTGGCGCTGCGCGCCGAGTCCACCGCGCACGAGATCCTCGTCGCCCCCGGCAACGCCGGCATCGCGCAGGACGCGACCCCCGTCGCCCTCGACCCGCTGGACGGCGCCGCGGTCACGGCCTTCGCGAACGAGCACGCGATCGACCTCGTCGTCATCGGCCCGGAGGCTCCGCTCGTGGCAGGCGTCGCGGACGAGCTCCGCGGCCGCGGCATCCCCGTCTTCGGACCCGGCAAGGCCGCCGCGCAGCTCGAGGGCTCCAAGGCCTTCGCCAAGCGCGTCATGGACGCCGCCGGTGTGCCGACCGGCCGCGCGGTCCGCGCTGCCACGGTCGCCGACGTCGAAGCCGCGTTCGAGGAGCTCGGCGCCCCGCACGTGGTCAAGGCCGATGGACTCGCCGCGGGCAAGGGTGTCATCGTCACCTCCGACCGCGCCGAGGCCCTGGCCCACGCGGAGCAGTACCTCCCGGCCGGCCCCGTCCTGGTCGAGGAGTTCCTGTCCGGCCCCGAGGTCTCGCTGTTCTTCCTCAGCGACGGCGACACGGTACGCGCCCTCAGCCCGGCACAGGACTTCAAGCGTGCCCTCGACGGCGACGCCGGCCCCAACACCGGAGGCATGGGAGCGTACTCCCCGCTGCCCTGGCTCGCGGAGCAGTTCGGCAGCGAGCAGGCGTTCGTCGAGGAGGTCACCCGCGACGTCGCGCTCCCGGTCGTCCGACAGCTCGATGCCGAGGGGACCCCGTTCATCGGGCTCCTCTACGCCGGCCTCATCCTCACCCCGCAGGGCGTGCGCGTGATCGAGTTCAACGCGCGCTTCGGCGACCCGGAGACCCAGGTCGTGCTGCCGCGGCTGGAGACCCCGCTGTCCCAGCTCCTCTTCGCCGCCGCGTCCGGCACGCTCGAGGACCAGCCAGAGCCCGTGTTCCGCGATGAGGTCGCGATCACCGTGGTCCTGGCGAGCGAGGGATATCCCGAGGCGCCGCAGACCGGGCGTCCGATCGAGGGCCTGACCGACGCCGCCGCGGTCGAGGGCGTCCGTCTGGTGCACGCCGCGACCGCCAGCCCCGACGCACCCGGGGGCTCGCTCATCGCGACGGGCGGCCGTGTGCTGAACGTCGTCGCTGTGGCCCCGGACTTCGGCACCGCCCGCGCCCGCGCCTACGACGCCATCGGCCGCATCCGCCTCGAGGGCTCCCACCACCGCACCGACATCGCTGCCCGCGTCGCCCGCTGACCCGCTTCACGTAGCGAATGGCTGCATCCCGACCGGGAATGCAGCCATTCACGCGACTCGAAAGCCGGGGTCAGAGAACCTTGGACAGGAAGTCCTGGAGGCGTTCGTTCTTCGGGGCGCCGAACAGGTCGGCGGGGGTGCCCTCCTCGACCACGACGCCGCCGTCCATGAAGACCGTGCGGTCGGACACCTCGCGCGCGAAGCCCATCTCGTGGGTCACGAGCACCATGGTCATGCCGCCCTCGGCAAGATCGCGGATGACCTGCAGCACCTCGCCGACCATTTCCGGGTCGAGGGCACTGGTGGCCTCGTCGAACAGCATGATCTCCGGGTCCATCGCGAGCGCACGGGCGATGGCCACGCGCTGCTTCTGACCGCCGGAGAGCGACGCGGGCTTCGCGTCCGCCTTCTCCGACAGGCCGACGCGCTCGAGCAGCGAGCGGGCGCGGTCGCGGGCCTCGGCCTTCGTCATGCGGCCCAGCTCGACCGGGGCGAGCGTGATGTTCTCCAGCACGGTCATGTGCGGGAACAGGTTGAAGTGCTGGAACACCATGCCGATACGCTGCCGCACCTCGTCCAGCTTCACGCTCTTGTCGGTGAGGTCGACACCGTCGATGATCACGCGCCCCGACGTCGGCTCCTCGAGCTTGTTGAGGCAGCGCAGCAGCGTCGACTTGCCCGAGCCGGACGGGCCGATCACCGCGATGACCTCGCCGTCCTCGACCGTGAGATCGATGCCTTTGAGCACCTCGTTGTCGCCGAAGGACTTGTGCAGGTCCCTGACCTCGATCTTGCTCATGCGTTGGCCTTCCTCTCCAGGCGGTTCGCGAGCAGCGTCAGCAGCGTGATCACGACGAAGTAGATGATGGCGACGATCGTCAGCACCTGCGCCGAGAGATACGTCGAGGCGATGATCTGACGCGAGACGAAGGTCAGCTCGGCGAGACCGATGACGCTGATGAGCGAGGTGTCCTTCAGCGTGATGATGCCCTGGTTCACGAACGACGGGATCATGATCCGGAACGCCTGCGGCAGCACGACCTTCCGCATCGTCTTCCAGTGGCTGAGACCGAGCGAGCGCGACGCCTCCGCCTGACCGGGGTCGACCGCCTGGATCCCGCCGCGGATGATCTCGGTCATGTACGCACCGGTGTTCAGCGACAGGGTGATCGCACCGGCCACGAACGGGTCGAACTTGAGGTCCGGAATGAGCTGCGGAATGGCGAAGAACACGAAGAACGCCTGGATCAGGATCGGGGTCCCGCGGAAGACGTAGACGTAGGCGGTCGCGATCCAGCGGAACGGCGCGAACTTCGACAGGCGCCCGAAGCCGAAGATGATCCCGAGGATGAAGGCTGCGATCACCGCGACGATCGTGGCGAGGATCGTGAGCCACAGACCCTGCATCAGGGCCGGCCAGTACTTCACCGCGACCGAGATGATGTCGGTGGGCTGCGCCTCCTGCGCGTCGTCACCCGTCGCGAGGTAGGTGTCCACGATCTCGTCGTACGCGCCGGAGTCCTGCAGGTTGGCGAGGCCGGCGTTGAACATCTCCAGGAGCTCGGCGTTCTCGCCCTTGTTCACCGCGAAGCCGTACTCGCCACCGAGCGCCGGCTCGCCGACGAGGCGGAAGCCGGACCCCTGCTGGATGCCGTAGGCGAGCACGGGGAAGTCCTCGAAGTAGCCGACGGCCTGACCCGCCTTGACCGCGTCGACCATGTCGGTCGTGTCCTGATAGGGCGTGATGCGGAAGCCGTACTCGTCGGCGTTCTCCTCGGCGAAGGTCTGCCCCTGGGTGCCGGTCTTCACCGCGACGGTCTTGCCGTCGAGGTCGTCGAGGGACTCGATGTCGCTGGACTCGAGCACGCCCAGCTGCACGCCGCTCGTGAAGTACGGGTCGCTGAAGTCGAAGGTCTGCTGGCGCTCCTCGGTGATCGACATCCCGGCCATGACGGCATCGACCTGGTTCGACTGCAGCGCCTGCACCGCGGCGTCGAAACCGAGCTGGCGGATCTCCACGTCGAAGCCCTGGTCCTCCGCGATCGCGCGCAGGAGATCCATGTCGATGCCGACAAGGTCGCCGGACTCGTTCGTGAACTCGAACGGCGCGAAGGTCGTGTCGGTGCCGATGACGTAGGTCTCGCCGTCGTCGGCCGCGGTGGCGGGCGCGGCTCCGGCGAGCAGCGCCCCGGCGGCGACGAGCGCGGCGAGAGCGGTCGCGCCGGCGGTGCGGCCGAACCGCCGCAGACGGCTCGGCGGAGAGGATGGATGGCGGCTCACGTCGAGTGCTCCTCGGGGGTTCGGAAGGGCGGCCCGGCGGCCGCCGACCATCCACCCTAACCCTGCACCTCCCGCGCACCGGAATCTCGGAGAGACGCCCGACACTGCCGGAAGCCGCGTGGATACCGGCGTGTCGGGGTCATCGCGGTCACGCCGGAGGGGTTGTGGCGACGGGCTCGTCCTTGCGGTCGTGTCCGCGGAGGAACAGCGAGGCGACGAGGGCGATGAGGATCACGCCGGCGGGCAGCAGGAGGGTCTGGGACATGCCCGCAGCGAAGCCCTCGGCGACCTGCGGCGGCAGTGCGCCGCTGCCCGTGCCGGCCGGGGCGTCGGCCAGACCGGGGAGGTTCGCCTCCAGCCGCGACTGCATGAACGCGGCGATCGACGCGGAGCCGATGACCGACCCGATGGTGCGCGTGGTGTTGTAGATGCCCGCGCCGGCACCGGCCTGCCGCGGCGGCAGCTTGCGCGTGGCCGTGGTCGCCAGCGGCCCCCACATGCCCGCGTTGCCGATGCCCATCAGGGCGGACGGCAGCAGGAACATCAGGATGGGGGTGTCCATCGTGGTCAGGGCGGAGTACCAGACCAGGGCAGCCGCGACGCAGATCAGGCCGGGGACGAGGATGATACGCGGGTCGACACGGTCCAGGATCTTCCCGGCGACCGGGGCGAGCACGCCCGACAGCACGGCCATCGGGATCAGCAGCATCGCCGCCTCGGTCGGGGTGAGGCCGCGCGCCGTCTGCAGGAAGAACATCATCGGCAGCGACATGCTCGTGACGGTGAAGCCGACCGCGGCGATCGCCACGTTCGCGCCGGAGAAGTTCCGGTCGCGGAAGAGCGCGAGCGGCACGAGGGGTTCGCTGCGGGTGCGCGCCTGCTGCACGATGAAGAGCGCGAGCACCACGACGCCCGCGATGATGAGCCCCCAGACCGAGATCGGCCCCACGATGGTCCCCCAGTCGTACTTCTCGCCCTCCTGCAGCCCGAAGACGATGAGGAAGAGCGCGACGGCGCTGAGCACGACGCCGACGAGGTCGAACCGGTGCGGGTGCGTCTTCAGCTTCGGCACGAGGATCCAGGCGAGCACGAAGGCGATGACGCCGACGGGGAGGTTGACGAAGAAGATCCACTCCCACCCGAAGCCGTCGACGAGCAGACCGCCGGCGAGGGGGCCGACCAGAGTGGCGACGCCGGCCGTGGCGCCCCAGAGGCCCATCGCCGCGCCGCGGCGGTTGGGCGGGAACGTGCGGGTGATCACGGCCATGGTCTGCGGCGTCATGAATGCGGCGCCGAGCCCCTGGACCGCGCGGGCAGCGATCAGGCCCTCGAGCGTGGTGGACAGTCCGCACCAGAGCGAGGCGAGGGTGAAGACCGCGAGCCCGATGAGGTAGATGTTCTTCGGCCCGAAGCGGTCGCCGAGTCGTCCGGTGATCAGCAGCGGGACGGCGTAGGCGAGCAGGTAGGCGCTGGTGACCCACACGACGTTGTCGAGGTTGTTCGTGTCGGGGTCGAGGGCGGCCTTGATCGCCGGGTTCGCGACGGAGACGATCGTGGTGTCGACGAGGATCATGAAGAACCCGATGACGAGCGCCCAGAGCGCCGGCCACGGACTCTTCGGTGCGTGACCGGCGGCGAAGGGCCCGGTCTCGGGTCCCGAGGTCTGACGGGAATCGGTCATTGCTGTGCAGCCTTTCGCTGGGCGCGGTAGCGGTCGGTGTCGTCGAAGGCGTCGGGGCCCCAGCGGAGCTCGTCGCCGTCGAGGCGGGTGAGGAGGGAGTCGAGCCAGCGGAGCTCGGCGTCGAGCAGCGCCTCCTGCCGTTCGATCTCGACGAGGACCTGCGGCGGGACGCCCTTGGCGCGGGCGGCGGCGAGGCCGTCGTGGTGGAGAGCGTACGAGGCGACGAGGGCCTCACGCCGTTCCTGCAGCAGCGCGACGGCGTCGTCCCGGTCGAGGTTGTGCGACTCGGCGAGCGCGACGCGGGCGTCGGTCTCGCGGTCGATGCGGGGAAGGGAGCGCCGCACCCAGGCGACCACCGCCTCCCGTCCGGCGTCGGTGAGGGTGTAGGTCGTGCGTTCCGGCCGGTTGCCCTCGCGGTCCGTGCCGACCTCGTCGAGCAGCCCCGCCCGCTGGAGTCGGGCGACGGTGTGATAGAGCGTGCCGTTGGTGACGGTGATGAGCCGGTCGTCGTGTCGCGCGCGGAGCAGGCGCACCATCTCGTACGGGTGCATGTCGCTCTCGCGGAGCAGTGCCAGCACCATGACGCCGAGCGGCGTGAGCGCCGCCACCACATCCCTGCTCTTCCCCACGCCACTCCCCCTCATGCCCTGTCCCCTGCCCCGCACGAATAGTCCACATGGACTATACACCCGCCCCTCCTCCGCCGAGACCCCGTCTTTCCGGCGAGACCCCGGGGTCCCGGCGCGCTCACCCCGGGGTCTCGACGCGAACGCGGGGTCTCGGCGCGGAAGAGCACGCATCACCGGGATAATGGGCGGGTGAGCACACCGTCCGCAGGAAACGCGCAGGCCATCCCCGGGTGGCGACACCTCTACTCCGGGAAGGTCCGCGACCTCTACGCGTCCGAAGACCCGGGAGACACCCGCATCCTCGTCGTCGCGTCCGACCGCGTCAGCGCGTTCGACGTCGTGCTCTCCCCGGGCATCACCGACAAGGGCGCCCTGCTGACGCGCCTCAGCCGCTGGTGGTTCGCCCAGCTGGACGTGCCGAATCACCTCACGGACGGCGACCTGCCGGAGGAGGTGGCCGATCGCGCCATGCTCGCCCAGTCGCTCGAGATGCTGCCGATCGAGTGCGTGGTGCGCGGGTACATCACCGGCTCCGGCTGGGCCGAGTACCAGGAGCACGGCACCGTGTGCGGCATCGCCCTGCCGGCAGGGCTGCAGAACGGCGACCGTCTGCCCGAGCCACTGTTCACCCCGGCCTACAAGGCGCCGATGGGTGAGCACGACGAGAACATCACGTTCGACCGCGTCGTCGAGCTCGTCGAGGCGGACCGGGCGGCCGAGCTCCGCGACGCCTCGCTCGCGATCTACCGTCGGGCCGCGGCCATCGCCGAGGAGAAGGGCCTCATCCTCGCCGACACGAAGTTCGAGTTCGGGACCGACGCCGACGGCACCCTCCGCCTCGCGGACGAGGTCCTCACGAGCGACTCCTCCCGGTACTGGGACGCTGAGGCCTGGCGCACGGGGTCGACGCCTGCCGAGCGGATGGCGAGCTTCGACAAGCAGATCGTGCGCGACTGGCTCGCGGCGAACTGGGACAGGCAGGGCGAGCCCCCCGTGCTGCCCGACGAGGTCGTCGCCCGGACGGCCGCCCGGTACCGCGAGCTCATCGACCGCCTCGGCGCCTGACACCGCGCTCCCCGCGACCGCGAGGCGCACAGGGAAAACTCAGGAATCGGTAGTGTTGCTCCAGCACTCCGCCCCCGATCCCGAACCCTGAGGAGCCCGCATGGCTTTGTGGAAGCTGCACGGAAACGGCCGCACCGTCGAGCCCGGCGCCGTCGTCACCCCCGAGGAACGTCTGTCCTGGCCCGCGACCATCGCCATCGGCGCGCAGCACGTCGTCGCGATGTTCGGCGCCACGTTCCTCGTGCCGACGCTCACCGGCTTCCCGGTGTCGACGACCCTGCTCTTCAGCGGCATCGGCACGCTGCTCTTCCTCCTCATCACGAAGAACCAGCTGCCCAGCTACCTCGGCTCCTCGTTCGCCTTCATCGCCCCCATCACCGCGGCCGTCGCGGCGGGCGGCACCGGCTCGGCCCTCGCGGGCGTGGTCGCGGTGGGCGTGCTCCTCGCGGTCGTGGGCCTCGTCGTGCAGTTCGTCGGCCTGCGCTGGGTCGACGCCCTGATGCCCCCGGTCGTCGCCGGCGCCATCGTCGCGCTCATCGGCTTCAACCTCGCCCCCACCGCCTGGAGCAACTTCGCGCTCGACCCGGTGACCGCCACGATCACCCTCGTCGCGATCATCCTCTTCGCCGTGCTCTTCCGGGGCTTCCTCGGACGGATCTCGATCTTCCTCGGCGTCGCCGTCGGCTTCATCTGGGCCGCGTTCAACGGCTCGTTCGAGGTGCCCAACCCGCTCCGCGGCGACAAGACCCCCGCCGAGCTCATCGCGGACGCCCCCTGGATCGGCCTCCCGCACTTCCAGTTCCCGGACTTCGTCGAGCCGGGCACCTGGTCGACCATCGCGATGTTCCTGCCCGTCGTGCTCGTGCTCATCGCGGAGAACGTCGGCCACGTGCGCGGTGTCGCGACCATGACCGAGGACCCCGCCATCAACCGTCACACCGGCCGCGCGCTCATCGCCGACGGCGTCGCCACGACCATCGCGGGTGGCTTCGGCGGCTCGGGCACCACGACCTATGGCGAGAACATCGGCGTCATGGCCGCGACCCGCGTGTACTCCACCGCCGTGTACTGGGTGGCGGGTCTGTTCGCGATCCTCCTCGCCTTCTCCCCGAAGGTCGGCGAGGTGTTCAACTCGATCCCCGCGGGCGTGCTCGGCGGGGCGACGACCGCGCTCTACGGCCTCATCGGCATCATCGGCATCAAGATCTGGGTGGACAGCCGCGTCGACTTCTCCCGGCCGGTCAACCAGTACACCGCCGCGGTGTCCCTCGTGATCGGCATCGCCGGGTTCACGATGCAGCTCGGTGACTTCGCCTTCGGCGGGATCGTGCTCGGGACGGTCGCGGCGCTGCTCATCTACCACCTGGGCAACCTCATCGCCCGGGCACGCAAGACCGGTGCCGACGACCCGAAGCCCCTCGAGCCCGTCGGCCCCCTCGGCGGCGACCCCGCGTAACGTCCCGCCCGCTCCCGGGTGCGTGCGGGACGGGTTTCGCCCCTCCCGCACCCCTCGAAAGCCCGTTTTCGCACTCGCATGGGTTTGCGGGGTGGAGCCCGGACGGAAAACGCCCCTTCCTCTCGCGAGGAGGGGGCGTATTCGCACTCCCGACGGGCCATGCCGGCGGGATCGAAAACGGGCGTCGGAGCGACGCGGGAGGGACGTATTCGCACTCCGCATGCCCGGACGGGACAGGACGGGACGGGACGGGACAGGACGGGACGGGACCGGGGTCAGGCGATCGTGGCGAGGAGGGCGTCGGCGGAGAGGGTCGCGCCGGTGTCCGCGCGAGGGGTGAGGGTGCCGGCGCGGTGCGCGGTGACCGTCGTCTCCATCTTCATCGCGTCGAGCACGGCCACCGGGTCTCCCTCGGCCACCTCGGCCCCGTCGTCGACGAGCCACCGCACGAGCGTGCCCGGCGCGGGAGCCCGGAGCTCGGAGGGGTCCGCCGCAGACACGGGTGCAGCGGCCTCTCCCGCCGGACGGCCGATGCCGGCCAGCAGCTCCGCGGGCAGACCGAGCATCACGCGGCGGCCGTCGATCTCCACCGGGAAGCGCTGCAGTCCGGAGACCGGGGCGACCGCGGGGCGCGGCTGCGACTCCAGCGCCGGGAGCAGCACGGTCTCGATCCACTGGGTGTGCACGGCGAAGGTCGCGGTCGCGAACGCGGGGTCGTCGATGGCGCAGAGGTCGAACGGGATCACGGTCGCCGGACCCTCGACAGCGAGCTCCCGCAGCGCTCGACGCGCCCGCACGAGCGCCGCGTCCCGGGTCTCCGCGTGCACGATGAGCTTCGCGATCATCGAGTCGAACGCGGGCTGCACGGTGTCGCCGGCCTCGATGCCGCTGTCCCACCGCACGCCGGGTCCGCCGGGGATGCGCAGGGCATCCACCCGTCCGGGGCTGGGCAGGAATCCGCGGCCGGGGTCTTCGGCGTTGATGCGGAACTCGAACGCATGCCCGGTCGGAGCCGGGGTGTCGGTGAAGGACGGCCCCTCGCCGAACGCGATCCGGAACTGCTCGCGGACGAGGTCGGTCCCGGTGACCTCCTCGGTCACGGGGTGCTCGACCTGCAGCCGGGTGTTCACCTCGAGGAACGAGATCGTGCCGTCCGCGGCGAGGAGGAACTCGACCGTGCCGGCGCCGCGGTACTGCACCTCGGCGCAGATCGCCCGCGCCGCGTCATGGAACGCCGCCCGCTGCGCCTCCGTCAGGCCGGGCGCGGGAGCCTCTTCGATGAGCTTCTGGTTGCGCCGCTGCATGGAGCAGTCGCGGTCGCCCACGACGACGACGCCGCCGCGCCCGTCGCCGAGCACCTGCACCTCGATGTGTCGCGGGCTCTCCAGGAAGCGCTCCACGAAGCACTCCCCGCGGCCGAATGCCGCGGTCGCCTCACGGGTGGCCGCGTCGAACGCGTCGGCGACCTCGGACAGCTCGCGGACGACCTTGAGCCCTCGGCCGCCGCCACCGAACGCGGCCTTGATCGCGATCGGGAGGCCGTGCTCCTCGGCGAACGCCACCGCCTCCTGCGGTCCGGACAACGGCTGATCCGTGCCGGCGGCGAGCGGGGCCCCCACACGCTGGGCGATCCGACGCGCGGTCATCTTGTCACCGAGTGCGTCGATGCTCTCCGGCGAGGGTCCGATCCAGACGAGTCCGGCGTCCTCGACGGCTCGCGCGAACGCGGCACTCTCGGAGAGGAAGCCGTAGCCGGGGTGCACGGCATCGGCACCGCTGCGGCGGGCCGCGTCGATCAGCGCCTCGACCGACAGGTACGTCGTCGCCGCGGTGTCGCCGCCCAGGCCGATCGCCTCGTCCGCGAGCCGCACGTGCAGGGCGTCGGCGTCCTGGTCGGCGTAGACGGCGACCGACGTGTAGCCGGCCTCGGCGCACGCGCGGATCACGCGGACCGCGATCTCGCCGCGGTTGGCGATCAGCACAGTGGTCATGAGGTCTCCTTGACGGTGAAGCGCACCCGCACACCCGGCGGGAGCTGGGCGGCGAGGTCGAGGCTGCGATCGGTGAGGGCACCGATGATGGGGTAGCCGCCGGTGAGCGGATGATCGGGGAGGAAGAGCACGGGCTGCCCGTCCGGCGGCACCTGGATGGCCCCGGTCACGGCGCCTTCGCTCGGCAGCTCGCCGCCGACCGCCCGTTCCAGGGGCACGTCGCCCTGCAGTCGGATGCCCACGCGGTCCGAGCGCGGCGTGACCGTCCACTCCTGCCCGGTGAGCGCGTCGACGCCGGCGGCGGTGAACCAGTCGTCGCGCGGCCCGAGGGTGATCTCGAGCGCGACCAGCTCCCCGGCCGCGGGAAGCGCGCGCGGCACCGGATCCGGCTCGACGGCGGCCACGGCGGCATCTCCGATCGGGAGGAGGTCGCCGACGGACAGCGGCGCGGGGCCCAGCCCGGCGAGCGTGTCGGTCGCGCGACTGTCGAGCGCCGCGGCCGGAGCGAGCCCTCCGCGGACCGCGATCACGGACCGGAGTCCGCGGTCGGGGTGGCCCAGCGTGAGCTCATCGCCGTCGACGGTCGCGAAGGGCACCCCGGGGAGGAGCGTGCGCTCGGTGCCATCGGCGTCGGTGAGCGTGAGCGGGCCCGTGGCGCCGGTGACCGCGGCCACTCCCGCACCGTGGAAGCGCAGCACGGCTCCGCCGACACTCTCCAGCACGGCCGCGGCGGGGGTGTTGCCCACCGCCCGGTTCGCCGCGTGCATCGCGACACGATCGGCGACGCCGGAGGCCGAGACGCCCAGGGCCGCGAAGCCGGGGCGACCCGCGTCCTGCACGAGGAGCTGCAGCGAGGATCGCACGACCTCGACCGCCGGACCGCCCGCACGGCGGTCGACACGCGTCGCGTCGGCCACCCCCATAGGCGACGCCGCCACGGTCTCCCGCCCCGCACGCACGAAGCGCACGCGTCGACCCGGCGCGAGCAGGGCCGGCGGGTCGCGGTCGATGTCCCACATCTCCAGGGCGGTCCGGCCGATGAGCTGCCAGCCGCCCGGGCTCTCCCGCGGATACACGCCACTGAACGCCCCGGCGAGCGCGACGGAGCCGGCGGGCACCCGGGTGCGCGGCGACGACCGCCGCGGCACGTCGAAGAGGGGGTCGCCGCTCACGGCGTAGCCGAAGCCGGGAGCGAAACCCGAGAAGGCCACTCTCCAGTCCGCGGCAAGGTGACGAGCCACCAGCTCCTCCGCCGAGACGTCGAGGAGCGCGGCGGCCTCGTCGAGATCCTCCCCGTCGTAGCGGACCGGGATGCTGACCTCCCCCGCATCGGGCAGGGCCGCCGCGTCGACCTCGGTCGCGGCGAGCGCCTCCGCGAGCGCGGCGGCCGAGGTGCGGTGCGGATCGAACCGCACGAGCACGGTGCGGGCGCCGGGGATGCGCTCGAGCACACCGGGCATGTCGCTCCACGCCAGATTCAGCCGCATGGCCTGCTCGAGGTCGTCCGCCTCGACGAGCAGCGCGCTGTCGGAGGCCGTGAGGATGCGCATCAGACCCGGTACTCCGCATCCGGAACATCGGTGACGAACATGTACCCCGGGGCGTGGGTGACGGCGAACGGCGGCTTCGACGCCATGATCGCCGCCTGCGGGGTCACACCGCACGCCCAGAACACGGGGATCTCGCCGGGGCGGATCTCGGGGGCGTCGCCGAAGTCGGGCGCCATCACATCGGCGATGCCGAGCGACGCCGGATCGCCGATGTGCACCGGCGCGCCGTGCACAGCCGGGGTGCGCCCGGAGATCTGCACGGCGTCGGCCACGCGGTCCGCGGGGATCGGACGCATCGAGACCACCATCTCGCCGCGGAGGCGCCCGGCTGGCGTGCAGTCCACCGCCGTGCGGTACATCGGCACGTTGCGTCCGAGCTCCTGATGACGGATCGGGATCCCGGCCTCGACGAGCCCCGTCTCGAACGTGAAGCTGCAGCCGATGAGGAACGCGACGAGGTCGGGATGCTCGGCCCACGCCGCCGTCGCGTCGGACACCTCCTCGACGAGCTCGCCGTCCCGCCAGATGCGGTAGCGCCCGATGTCGGTGCGGATGTCGCTGCCCGGCGCGAGCCGCGACTCCACCTCGCCCTGCTCGATCACCTCGAGGACGGGGCAGGGCTTCGGGTTGCGCTGCGCATAGAGGAGGGTCTCGAAGGCCCAGTCCGCGGGCACGGCGATGAGGTTCGCCTGGGTCAGCCCCGGGGCGACGCCGCTGGTAGGCGCGGAGTGACCGGCGCGGTGCGCCGCACGGGCGGCCCGGGCGTCGGCGAGCTGGGCGGGAGTCGCGAGCACCGCCATGTCAGACTCCGGCGAACGGGGCGATGGTGATGCCCTCCGCCTGCAGCAGCCGCTTCGTCTCCGCGGCCATCGCGACGGATCCCGGGCTGTCGCCGTGCACGCAGATCGACTGCGCGGACACGGCGACGTCGGTGCCGTCGATCGCCCGGATCATACCCTCCGCGGCCAGGCGCACCATCCGCTCCGCCACCGCGGTGGGGTCGTGCAGCACGGCCCCCTCCTCGGTGCGCGAGACGAGCTGACCGTCCGGCTGATAGGCGCGATCGGCGAAGGCCTCCGCCGCGACAGCGAGCCCCGCCCGTTCGGCGACGTCGAGCACGACGCCGCCGGCGAGGCCGAGCAGCACGAGCGAGGGGTCGATCGCCGTGATGGCCGCCACCACGTCCTTCGACTGCCGCTCGTCGCGGGCGATGGTGTTGTAGAGCGCCCCGTGCGGCTTGACGTAGGAGACCCGCCCGCCGACCGCCGCGGTGAGCCCGAGGAGGGCACCGAGCTGGTACTCGACATGTGCCTGCAGCGTGGCCGAGTCGATGTCGACCTTCGTGCGCCCGAAGTTCTCGTAGTCGCGGTACCCGGGGTGCGCACCGATCACGACGCCGCCGGCGACCGCCGCCGCGAGGGTCTCGCGGATGCCCTCCGGGCTCCCGGCGTGGAATCCGCACGACACGTTCGCACTCGTGACGATCTCGAGCATGCTCGCGTCGTCGCTGACGATCCGGTCGGGGACGTTCTCGCCGAGGTCCGAGTTCAGGTCGATGGTCGCCATGTCATGCTCCGATTCCGAGGAAGGCGAAGATGGGGCCGATCGAGACGGCGCCCATGTACCAGGTGAGCGCGGTCACGACGGTGCCCGCGATGAGCAGCCACATCGGGTACTTCCGGTCGCCGAGGAGGTCGCGGCGGAACCAGCCGATGTACATGAACACCGTCAGGCCGATGGGCAGGATCAGGCCGTTGAAGCCGCCGACGAACACGAGGATCGCGGCCGGGGCCGTGCCGATCGCGAGGTAGACGCCGAGGGAGACGACGATGAACGCGACCGTGGCGAGCTGCAGCGGCCAGCCGCCGCGGAGCTTGGCGGTGAACGTCGAGAGGAAGGTCGCCGAGGTGTAGGCGGCACCGATGACCGAGCTGATCGCGGCGGCCCAGAAGATCGCGCCGAAGATCCGCAGACCCGCGTCGCCGAGCACCGCGCCGAACGCCTGGCCGGCCGGGTTGGCGGCCTGCGAGGAGAGGTCGAGCGCCACGCCGGAGGCGACCACGCCGAGGATCGCGAGGAACAGCACGTAGCGCATGATGCCGGTCACGATGATGCCGTTGGCGGCGGCCCGCATGACGGGCTTCGCGTACTGCGGGCCCACGTGGCCGGAGTCGAGGTAGCGGTGCGCACCGGAGTAGGTGATGTAGCCGCCGACCGTGCCGCCGACGATCGTGGTGATGGTGGCGAAGTTGAGCTGGTCGGGCACGAAGGTCTGGCGCAGGGCGTCGCCGACCGGCGGCTGGGCGATGAACGCGACGACGAGCGTCATCACGATCATCGCGATGCCCAGGACGATGAGCACGATGTCCATCACCTTCCCGGCCTTCTTCACGAGGAAGATGATGATGGCGAGGGCCGCGGTGAGCGCGCCGCCGATCTTCGGGTCGATCCCGAGCAGCGCGTTGAGGCCGAGGCCGCCACCGGCGATGTTGCCGATGTTGAACGCGAGCCCGCCGATGACGACGAGCACGGCGATCACATGGCCGGAGAAGGGGATGGCGCTGTTGGCGAGCTCGCCGGCGCGCTTGCCGGACGAGGTGATCATGCGCCAGATGTTCAGCTGCACCGCGATGTCGACGAGGATCGACACGAGGATGGCGAACGCGAAGGCGGCTCCCATCTGGGCGGTGAACGTCGCGGTCTGGGTGATGAACCCCGGACCGATGGCGCTCGTGGCCATGAGGAAGATGGCGCCGATGACGGCACTGCGGCCGGCGCGCTTCTTCGCGTGGGCGGCGCGGGCTTCGTCCTCGGGGGTGAGGGCGGGGGCGGACTGCTCGGACATAGGGGGGTCCCATCGTCGTTGGTGGGTGTCGGGTGACCCCCAGTGTAGAACGGACAGAACCAGATTGTTCAACAATCATGTTTCCGTCGTGCTACAGCGCGGTTGCTTTCGTGTGATCATCGCTCGGAGACGGCCCCTACGATGAAGGCATGAACCAGCAGGGCCCGCTCGCCGACGTGCTCCGTCAGCGCATCATCGACGGCGACGTCGCCCCGGGCTCCCGGCTGTCCGAGTCGGCGCTGTCGGAGAGCTTCGACGTGTCCCGCAACACCCTGCGCGAGGCGTTCCGGGTGCTCGCGGAACAGGGACTCGTCGAGCACATCCCGCACCGCGGCGTCTCCGTGGCCTCACCCTCGATCGCCGACGTCATCGACATCTACCGGGCTCGCCGGGTCATCGAGTGCACGGCTCTCCGGCAGTCCGAACCGGAGCATCCCGCCGTCCAGCGCATGACCGACGCGGTCGCCGCGGCCGAGGCCGCCGTGGCCGGGGTCTCCCCCGACGACACGTCCGCCTGGCGCGCGGTCGGCAGTGCCAACATGGCGTTCCACGTCGCGCTGGTCGACCTCGCCGACAGCCCGCGCCTCGCCCGCACCTACCGGAACGTCGCGGCGGAGCTGCGCCTCGCGTTCCTCAAGATCGACGACCCCCGCGCCCTGCACGAGCCGTTCGTCCGGAAGAACCGCGCCGTGCTCGACACCTTCCTGACCCGCGGTGCCGAGGCCGGAGCGGCGGAGCTGGAGCGGTACCTCGTGCAGTCGGAGCGGGTCGTGCTCGGCGCGTTCGCGCGGATGCAGCTCGGCTGAGCGGCGCCGCGGCTCAGGTCGCGTCGGTCCGCAGCGCCGCTGTCGCGCGGGGTCGAGGCTCCTCGCCCCGGTATGACGCCGGCACGCCCGGCAGCGCAGCGTCCGGCTCCGGGAGCCCGTACCGCCGGTGCAGCCAGCGCCGCGCATCCTCGAGCGGATAGGTGTCGCCGAAGACGCAGTACTTCACGAACACCCCCTCCAGGGTGCTGCGGAGCATGACCTCCTCCAGGGCCGGGTCCTCGGCACCTCGGGCGCGGAAGACGGCGCGCACGGCGTCCTCCGCGGCCGTCGCGCCTTCGGCATAGCGCTGCTCCGATTCCGCGAACAGGCGATGCGTCAGCGGCTGCTGCTGCATGGCGAGCACCGCACGCTGCAAGGGCATCGCGAAGGCCGTCGCACCGATCGCCCCGTCGATGATGGCGGCGAGCATCTCGTCGGGCGTGCCCTCGACCTGCGCGAAGGCCAGGACCGTCTCGAACCAGCGGTCGATCACCGCGGCGACGAGCTGGTCCTTGCCGCCGAAGTGATAGTTCACCAGCCCCTGCGCCACTCCGGCGCGACGGGTGATCTCCGCGATGCCCGCCCCGGCGACGCCACGCTCGCTGAAGACCTCGATCGCCGCCTGGAGGATGTTCTCCCTGGCGCGTTCGCGGGCCAGACGATTCTGCTCATCCGATCGCGCCATACGGCATCCACCTTTCGGGTCCGGCGGAATTCCCTCACGGGCCGTCTCGGGATAGATTAATCACTGAATGCTCGTTCAACCTATGGAGGGTGCGAGCACTCGCGGCGCGGGGGTTCGCCGCAGCAGCCACGGACGCGTCTCCAGCCGATGGAGGGGGAGGCGGAGATGCGTCCGTGGCCCTCCTCGACCTCCGGCATACGACGACGGACCGAGGACCAGGCCCGGGCGTCGACCACCGGTGCCGACGTCCGGCCGAGCGCCGACGGGACCTTCGACGGTGGCCCATCGGGCAGATTCCTGACCTGAGTGCAGAAAGCGCACGACGGGCCGTGTCGCGCCTTGACCCCGTCGAAACGGCGCGGTTAGCGTGAGCGGGCTTCGGCCCCTCGGTGGCAGCGATGCTCACCGTCCGGACCGGAGACCGCTCGCCCACCGGACGCGCGGCACCGCTCAGATCGAAGAGGATCTTCCATGCGATTCACCAAGAAACTCGCGCTCGCCGCCACCGCGGCGGCCGCGCTCAGCCTCAGCGCGGTCATCCCCGCCACGGCCGCGTCGCCCGACGACTCCGCGCCCTCGTACCAGGAGTTCGCGTCGTCCACCTATCGGGACGTGGACGGCGCCTACGTCGTCAACGGCGACGAGGTGATCTCCGGAAAGAAGGAGCTGCGCGCCTTCTACGACCGGCTGATCGGCCCCGAGACCCGCAACGACGGCCTCATCGTCAACACGGTCAACAACATCGACGACAAGTGGTCGGCGTCGCAGGTGGCCAACCTCACCTACTGCGTGAGCACGAAGTTCGGCAGCCGTCACGCCGACGTCGTCCGGGCGATGGAGGGCGGCGCCGCGCTCTGGGAGTCCGCGTCCTCGAAGATCGACTTCCGGTACGTGAGCAGCGCGGACGCCAACTGCACCACGCGGAACAACGCCGTCGTGTTCTCCGTCGAGCCGGTGGCCACGACGCAGTACATCGCCCGTGCGTTCTTCCCCAGCACGCCGGCCCGGCAGCAGAACGTGCTCATCGACGACTCGATCTGGAGCGCCGGAGCGTGGACGCCGACGAACGTGCTCGGCCATGAGCTCGGCCACGTGCTCGGCTTCCGCCACGAGCACACCCGTCCGGAGGCCGGCACCTGCTTCGAGGACAACAACTGGCGTCCGCTCACCCCGTACGACTCGTCGTCGATCATGCACTACCCGCAGTGCAACGGCAGCTCGGACGACCTCTCGATGACCACCGCCGACCGCACCGGGGTCGTCTCCCTCTACGGGAACTGACCCTCTCGTCGGACTCGCTCCGGCACCACCGAGGCCCGGTCGTCCGCGATCGGGCCTCACCCGTGTCCGGGGTCGACGCGGCTCAGGCGGAACCGCGGACGACGAGCTCCGTCGGCAGGATCGTGGTTCGCGGCGGATCCTCTCCCGCGAGCCGGGAGAGCAGCACCTGCGTCATCGCCTCGCCCTGGGCGTACATGGGCTGGCGCATGGTCGTCAGCGGCGGATCGGTGGTCAGCGCCACCGACGAGTCGTCGAAGCCGACGAGCGCGATGTCCTCGGGCACCCGCACCCCGGCGCCCCGCAGCGCCGTCAGCGCCCCTCGGGCCATGAGGTCGCTGGCGACGAAGATCGCGTCCGGCCGCCCTTCCGCGAGCAGCCGGCGGGCGGCGTCGGCTCCGCTCGCCTCGCTGTAGTCGCCCTCCTCCTCCGCGAAGGGGGTGAGACCGGCGGCGGCGAGCGCGGCGCGGAACCCCTGCACGCGGTCGGTCGACGAGGGCATCGTGAGCGGGCCGGAGATCGTGGCGATGCGGGTGCGTCCGATGTCGACGAGGCGCTGCGTGGCTTCGCGCGCTCCCGCGACGTTGTCGACGTCGACCACGTAGTCCCCCTCGGCGCGGCGCACCGGGCGGCCGCCGTAGACGACGGGGACCGCGTCGGCGATCCGGTCGACGAAGGCGTCACTCGTGTGGTGCGACACGATGAGAGCACCGTCGACGCCGCCGTTGCGCACGAAGCTGGTCATCTTGTCGCCGGGGTCGTCGCTCGCGATCAGCAGGTTCAGGAGGTAGTCGGAGCTGCGGAGGGCGCCGGTGATGCCGGCCACGATCGCTGCGAAGAACGGGTCGCCGAAGAAGCGCGACGTGTCCTCGGGGACGATGAGGGCGATCGCGTGCGTCTGCCGGGAGGCGAGGGAGCGCGCGGCCCGGTTCGGCACGTAGTTGAGCTCGTCGATCGCGGCGCGCACGGCGGCGAGCGCTTCCGGGCTGACCGCCGTCGACCCGTTGACGACCCGCGACACGGTCGACCGGGACACGCCGGCGGCCGTCGCGACCTCCTCGATGGTCGCCCGGGGCGACATCATCGCTTGCTCTCTTCCATCGCCCCATTCTCATCCACCCGGACCCTCGCCCGTGAAAATCCCCGCTTCGAATCGCCCGATTGGTCCCATCTCGGCCGCGGATGGAGCCAATCGGGCGATTCGAACGGGTCAGAGGGAGCGCGCGGCGATGATCCGGGCGTACTCGCGGCCGGAATCCTTGACCGTCCGCTCCTGGGTGTCGTAGTCCACGCGGACGATCCCGAAGCGCTTGTCGTACCCCCACGCCCACTCGAAGTTGTCGAACAGGGACCAGTAGAAGTAGCCGCGCACGTCCACACCGCTGTCCCTGGCGTCCAGCACGGCGTCGAGGTGCGCGCGCAGGAACGCGGTGCGGTCGGCATCGGGCACCCGGGTCTCCCCGTCCGCCACCACGACCGTGTCGTCATAGGCCGCGCCGTTCTCCGTCACCGAGAGCACGACTCCCGCGGGCTCGGCGTACTCGGTCCACAACCGCTGCAGCAGTCGCGTGAGTCCCTCCGGCTGGACCTCCCAGCCCTGGGCGGTGCGGGGCAGCCCGCGCTCGACCGCGTGGATGCCCTCGTGCGAGGGGTACGGGCTCCGGGTCACGTGTGCCGTCTCCGGGCCGCTGGAGACCGGGGCGTCGTCGGGCCCCGTGCCGGACACGAGGTCGCCGTGGTAGTAGTTCACGCCCTGCGTGTCGATGGGCTGCGCGATCGTGTCGAGGTCGCCCTCGTGCACCGCCGCCTCGAACCGCGCGACCGCGTCGGGGTCCACCGCGCGGATGTCCTCCACGGTGTCGACGGGATACGCGCCGCGGTAGATGGGGTCGAGGAACCAGCGGTTGAACTGGCCGTCCAGCCGCCGGGCGGCGTCCACGTCCGCGGGGTTCTGCGGGTCGGCGGGATCGGCGACCGTGTGGTTCAGCGTGATGCCGAGGTTGAGGGAGGCATCGCGACCGCGGAGCTCGCGCACCGTCGCACCGTGCGCGAGGAGCAGGTGGTGCGAGGCCAGCAGTCCCTCGGCGATGCTCGTGTGCCCCGGGGCGTGCTCGCCCCCGGTGTAGGAGAGGAAGGACGAGCACCACGGCTCGTTGAGGGTCGTCCACACGTTCACGCGGTCGCCGAGGGCGTCGTGCATGGTGCCCGCGTACTCCAGGAAGCGGTCGACGGCGTCACGGT